>Ga0137403_10002519_pt1 | contig 22386 bp, 22 predicted proteins | sample CZOMad2_1_16fung_FD_122057 | JGI IMG/M metagenome (GOLD analysis project Ga0137403, IMG submission 122057) | Vadose zone soil fungal communities from Angelo Coast Range Reserve, California, USA - CZOMad2_1_16fungal (Hybrid Assembly) | ecosystem: Environmental > Terrestrial > Soil > Vadose zone...
TGCGCAGCCTGATCCGGGCGGCGCGCAAAGATGCCGCCGCAGCACCCGAGCAGCGCAGTGGACGCGCCTACCGCGAGCTGTTCCAGTTCATCAAGGCGCACGCGCTGGCGCAGCCCGACACATGAGCGACCACCCCCGTCCGGCTGCGTTGTTCGACGCCGTGCGCATCGGCGTGGTGTCCGTCAGCGACCGCGCCGCCAGTGGCGTCTACGAAGACAAAGGCATCCCGGCGCTGCAGGCCTGGTTGTCGCGCGTGCTGCGCAATCCGATCGCCTGGGAAGCACGGCTGATTCCGGACGACCAGCCGACCATCAGTGCCACGCTGTGCGAGCTGGTGGACGACGCGCATTGCCATCTGGTGCTGACCACCGGCGGCACCGGCCCGGCGCCGCGCGACGTGACACCCGACGCCACGCTGGCGGTCGCCGACAAGGAGATGCCCGGCTTCGGCGAGCAAATGCGGCAGATCGGCCTGCGCTTCGTGCCCACCGCGATCCTGTCGCGCCAGGTGGCGGTGATCCGTGGCCAGGCGCTGATCGTCAACCTGCCGGGCCAGCCGAAGTCCATCGCTGAAACGCTGGAAGGCCTGCCGGCTGCGCAGCCGCCGGTGCACGGTATTTTTGCCGCCGTGCCGTACTGCATCGACTTGATCGGCGGCCCCTACCTGGAAACCGACGACACCGTCTGCAAGGCCTTTCGGCCGACATCGGCGCAGCGCCCGGCGCGCTGATCAACGCATCAGCTGGTTCAAGCGCTCGGCGTCGAAATCCTCGGTCGTTTGCGCATCGCTCGGCAGGCAGTCCTGCTTCACCGGCGAGAGCTTCTCGATGGCCGCCCACAGCATCGCGATCTGGTGCGCGCTGCCGGCGGCGTTGTCGATCAGGCCCTTCATCGCCTGCGCCAGAGGGTCGTCGTTCTGCGTCACACCGTAGGCCGAAAAACCCATGCGCGCCGCTGTTTCCTCGCGCAGCGTGTCCTGGCCCTTGACCAGCACGCGCGCCGGGTTGCCCACGGCGGTGGCGCCCGGGGGCACCGCCTTCAGCACCACCGCGTTGGAGCCGACGCGCGCGCCGTCGCCCACCGTGAAGCCGCCCAGCACCTGCGAGTTGGCGCCGACGATGACGCCCTTGCCCAAGGTCGGGTGGCGCTTGGCGCCGCGCGCCAGCGACGTCCCGCCCAGCGTGACGCCCTGGTAGATGGTGCAGTCGTCGCCGATCTCGGCGGTCTCACCCACGACCACGCCCATGCCATGGTCAATGAACACACGCCGCCCGATGACCGCCCCCGGGTGAATCTCGATGCCGGTGAAAAAGCGCCCGAGGTGCGACAAGAAGCGGCCGAACCAGCGAAAGCCGTACGCCCAGCAGGCGTGCGCCCAGCGGTGAATGACCAACGCATGAAGACCCGGGTAGCAGGTCAACACCTCCCACGCCGAGTGCGCGGCGGGGTCGCGCTCGAGGATGCAGGCAATGTCTTCTCGCAGGCGTTGAAACATGTTGTCTGGCGTTGATGCAAGGTGCGACGCAGTGTAGCGGCGGGCCGTATTTGCAGTGCGAGCAGGGCTGTCAGCGCTTCTTTTCCATCGCGTGCGCCACGCCACGCAGAATGTGCACCTCGTCGGCGCTCAACTGAGCCCGGTTGAAGAGCTGGTTCAGGCGCGGCATCAGCTTTCCGGGCGCCGCAGGGTCGAGAAAACCCACCGCCTGGAGCGCGCGCTGCCAGTGGTCGAGCAAGCCCTGCACTTCGGCCGCGTTGGCGCAGGTCGGGTCGGTGGTTCTCGGCAGTACCGCGAAGCCGCCCAAAGCCTGGCGCCAGTCGTACGCCAGCAACTGCACCGCTTGCGCCAGATTGAGCGAGCCGTAGTCGGGATGCGTGGGAATGCTCAGCGCCGCATGGCAGCGGTACACGTCGTCGTTGCACATGCCGAACCGCTCGGAACCAAAGACGAAGGCCACGCGATGCGCCGTGTCCGCAAGTTGTGCAAACAGCTCGCGCGGCGCCTGTGTCGGCGGGCCGAAGTCGCGCGGCGTCATGGCCGTGGCACAGGCGAAGGTCACGCCGTCGAGCGCCTCGGCGAAGCTGTCCACCACGCGGGCGCGCGCCAGCACGTCGGCTGCGCTGCTGGCCATCGCCAACGTGTCTTCCTGGGTCAGCACGTCGGGATGGCGCGGCGACACCAGCACCAGGTCGCTGAACCCCATCACCTTCATCGCGCGTGCGGCGGCACCCACGTTGCCCGGGTGGCTGGTGTTGAGCAGGATGAAGCGGGTGGTGTCCAAGGGGAAGCAGACCTGAGCAGGATAAAATCACATTATCCGTACGAGCCACGCTCCTACACCGCTCTTTCCGGTCGGAAAGCAGCCTCTCTCTCCTGTACAGGGTCTTCCATGTCGCAAGCGCTTCACCCCATGCTCAACGTCGCCATCAAGGCGGCACGCGCGGCAGGGTCGCTCATCAACCGCGCTTCGCTCGATGTCGACCTGCTGCGCGTCAGCACCAAGTCGCCGAACGACTTCGTCACCGAGGTCGACCAGATGGCCGAGCAGGCCATCATCGAAATCCTGCTCACCGCCTACCCGGGCCACGGCATCCTGGCCGAGGAATCGGGCCGCACGCATGGCGCGAAGAACAGCGAGTACGTCTGGATCATCGACCCGCTGGACGGCACCACCAACTTCATCCACGGCTTTCCGGTGTACGCGGTGTCGATCGCGCTGGCCTTTCGCGACCAGGTGCAGCAGGCGGTGGTCTACGACCCGACGCGCAACGACATGTTCTATGCGTCCAAGGGACGCGGCGCCTTCCTCAACGACAAGCGCCTGCGCGTGTCCAAGCGCATCCGCATGGCCGAGTCGCTGATCGGCACCGGTTTTCCGTTCCGCAAAGGCGACAACTTCAAGCGCTACGTCAAGATGTTCGAAGAGATCATGCAGAACTGCGCCGGACTGCGCCGTCCCGGCGCTGCCGCGCTCGACCTGTGCTACGTGGCCGCGGGCTACTACGACGGCTTTTTCGAGACCGGCCTGAACCCCTGGGACATCGCCGCGGGGTCCTTGCTGATCACCGAGGCCGGTGGGCTGATCGGCAACTTCACGGGCCATTCCGATTTCATGTACCAGCGCGAGGTGGTTGCGGGCAACCCAAAGATCTACGGCCAGATGGTGAGCATCCTGACGCCGTATTCGCGCGTCATCCAGGAAGGCGAAGCCGCTGCCGCGGCAGCGGCCTCTCAGGGCCTGGACTCGCTGACGCCAGAGGCCGCGCTGCTCGGCACGCTGGTGGCGCCGGCCGAAGCCGCGCCGGCCAAGAAGTCGGTGCGCATTCGCAAGGCCGATCTCGGTTCAAAGAACTGACAGCGCCTGTGCCGGCACGGGCATGAGTGCCGACCTCGCAACCGCGCCCTCCATGAACACCGCGACAGCCACGCTCGACCTTTCACAGCACACGCCGATGATGCAGCAGTACCTGCGCATCAAGGCCGAGTTCGCCGAGACGCTGGTGTTCTACCGCATGGGCGATTTCTACGAGCTGTTCTTCGACGACGCGCGCCGCGCCAACAAGCTGCTCGACATCACGCTGACCTCGCGCGGCCAAAGCGGCGGCGAGCCGGTGGTGATGGCCGGCGTGCCGGTGCACTCGGTGGAGAGCTACCTGGCCAAGCTGATCAAGCTCGGCGAAGCGGTGGCGATCTGCGAGCAGGTCGGCGATGTGGGCACAGCCAAGGGCCCGGTCGAGCGCAAGGTCGTGCGCGTGGTCACGCCGGGCACGGTGACCGACACCGAGCTGCTGGCCGACAAGCGCGATGCGTTGCTGCTGTCGGTGTCGCAGCACAGCCACCGCGGCAGCGTCACTTACGGATTGGCCTGGTTGGGCTTGTCCAACGGCCAGCTCGGCATGACCGAATGCAGCGAACGCGAACTTGCGGGCTGGCTGTCGCGATTGAACGCCGCCGAGGCACTGGTCGATCGCGAGCAGATTCCGCTGGCCCTGGCCCAATCGCGCATCGCACTGACGCACCGTCCGGCCTGGCAATTCGACACCGCGCTCGGCCAACGCAAACTCTGCGAGCAATTGCGGGTCGCGAGCCTGAGCGGCTTCAGTGCGCAAGACCTGAGGACGGCGCAGGCCGCCGCGGCAGCGCTGCTCAGCTACGCCGAACACACGCAAGGCCAGGCACTGGCCCATGTGCGCACACTGACGGTGGAACGCGCAGGCGACCTGCTCGACCTGCCGCCAACGACGCACCGCAACCTGGAACTGACGCAGACGCTGCGTGGCGACGATGCGCCGACGCTGCTCTCGCTGCTCGACACCTGCCGCACCGGCATGGGCAGCCGCGCGCTGAGACACTGGTTGACGCACCCGCTGCGCGAACGCACGGTGGCGATACAGCGGCATGACGCACTCGAGGTGCTGCTGGACGGACGCTTCGAGTCGCTGCGCGACGCGCTGCGCGGCGTCAGCGATGTGGAACGCATCACCGCCCGCATCGCGCTGCGCCAGGTTCGCCCGCGCGAGCTGACCGGCCTGCGTGCCACGCTCGCCGGCCTGCCCGCCTTGCGCGCACGTGTGCCGACGCAACGCGCCTTGCTGCTGGACATGCTGGCCGAGGCTTTGAACCCGCCGGGCGAGATTGCCAGCCTTCTGGCAGCGGCGATTGCCGAAGAACCCTCGGTGCTGCTGCGCGATGGCGGCGTGATTGCGCCTGGCTACGATTCGCAGCTCGACGAGTTGCGCGGCATCAGCCAGAACTGCGATGCGTTCTTGCTCGACCTGGAAACCCGCGAACGTGCCCGCACTGGCATTGCCAATCTGCGCGTGCAGTACAACAAGGTGCACGGCTTCTACATCGAGGTGACACAGGGCCAGGCGGGCAAGGTGCCCTTGGACTATCAGCGACGCCAGACGCTGAAGAATGCCGAGCGCTTCATCACGCCCGAGCTCAAGTCGTTCGAGGACAAGGCGCTGTCGGCGCAAGACCGCTCGCTGGCACGCGAGAAGATGTTGTACGAACAGGTGGTCGACCAGTTGCAACCGCAGCTGGAAGCGCTGTCTGATCTGGCGCGCGCACTGGCCAGCCTGGACGCGCTGGCGGCGCTGGCCGAGCGCGCGCACAGCTTGAACTGGAGTCGCCCGCAGTTCGTGCGCGAACCCTGCATCGACATCAAGGGCGGGCGCCACCCGGTGGTGGAAGCGCGCCTGGCCGAAACCGGCGCCGGCAACTTCATCGCCAACGACTGCCGGCTCGACGCCAGCCGCAAGATGCTCATCATCACCGGCCCGAACATGGGCGGCAAGAGCACCTTCATGCGCCAGGTCGCGCTGATCGCGCTGCTGGCCGCGGTCGGTTCGTTCGTGCCGGCGACAGCCTGCCGGCTGGGCCCCATCGACGCCATCCACACGCGCATCGGCGCAGCCGACGACCTGGCCAACGCGCAATCGACCTTCATGCTGGAGATGACCGAAGCCGCGGCCATCATTCATGGCGCCACCGAACAATCGCTGGTGCTGATGGACGAGATCGGTCGCGGCACCTCGACCTTCGACGGTCTGGCGCTGGCCGGCGCCATCGCCAGCCATCTGCACGAGCGCAACCGCGCGTTCACGCTGTTCGCCACCCATTACTTCGAGCTGACCGAGTTCCCGCTCAAACACGAGCGGGCGCTGAACGTGCACGTGTCGGCTGCCGAAACCCAACCCGGCACCGGAAGCGGCGACATCGTCTTCCTGCACGACATTCAGCCGGGCCCGGCAAGCCGCAGCTACGGCGTCCAGGTGGCGCGTCTGGCCGGCATGCCGGCCGCGTTGGTACGTCAAGCGCGGGCCACGCTCGAAGCGCTGGAGGCGCAGCAGAAAGCGGCGCACGCGCAAATCGACTTGTTTGCCGTGCCGGCTGACGCCGTTGCGACGGAGCCATCGCCGATCGAAGCTGCACTGGCTGCGCTCAACCCCGATATGCTGTCGCCCAAAGAGGCGCTCGACGCCCTGTACCGCTTGAAAAACCTACAAGAGAAAAAGCCATGACTTACTGCGTGGGCATCAAACTCGACGCCGGGCTCGTGTTCCTTTCCGACTCGCGCACCAACGCCGGTCTGGACCAGATCAACACCTTCCGCAAGATGATGGTCTACGAGCGCCCGGGTGACCGTTTCATGGTGATGCTGTCGGCCGGCAACCTGTCGATCTCGCAGTCGGTGCGCGAGCTGCTGCAGGTCGAGAAACTCGAAAACGGCAGCGACGAGCCGATCACCATCTGGAACGCCACCAGCATGTTCGACGCGGTGCGCGTGCTCGGCAAAGCGGTGCGGCGCGTCTACGAACAAGACGGTCCCTCGCTGAAGAAGGCCGGCGTCGATTTCAACGCATCGATGATCTTCGGCGGGCAGATTCAAGGCGAGGCGATGCGCCTGTTTCTGGTTTACTCGGCCGGCAATTTCATCGAGGCCACGCGCGAGACCTGTTACTTCCAGGTCGGCGAGTCGAAGTACGGCAAACCGGTGCTCGACCGCATGATCACGCCGCACACCCCGCTGGAAGAGGCCGCCAAGTGCGCGCTGGTGTCGATGGACTCAACACTGAAATCGAATTTGTCGGTGGGTTTGCCGCTCGACTTGCTGGTGTACGACACAGGCGCCTTCCAGACGCAGCAGATCGTCTGCATCGACGATCAAAACCCCTACTTCGCGATGATTCGCGGCACTTGGGGCCAGCGCCTGCGACAGGTGTTCGAATCGATCGAGGACCCGCAGTGGAACGGGCAAAGCACCGCCCATCCGCTGCTCACCAGTTCGAGCCGCTACGAACCCATGCGCAAGATCACCCACTCGGGCGAAAAAATCGTCTGATGGGCAGCGCCGGCCTCGGCACGATCGTTTTCTCGCACGGCAACAGTTTTCCGGCCGGCACCTACCGCGTGTTGTTCGAAGCCTGGCAGGCAGCGGGCTTCACAGTCCACGCCCTCGACAAATACGGCCACGACCCGCACTTTCCCGTCAGCAACCAGTGGCCCAGGCTGCGTGACGAACTGATCCAGTTCGCGCAAAACCATTCGCAAGGCCCGGCCTTTCTGGTGGGACATTCGCTGGGCGGTTACCTGAGCTTGCTGGCCGCGGCCCAATGCCCGGCGCTGGCGCGCGGCGTGGTGCTGCTCGACTCGCCCCTCGTCGGCGGCTGGCTCGGCAAGACCATTTACCTGGCCAAGGCCACCGGCATGGGCGGGCGCATTTCACCGGGGCAGGTGTCCAAGGGCCGACGCCAGCACTGGCCGAGCCCCGAAGCCGCGCGGGCGCACTTCGCGGCCAAACCCGCGTTCGCGCGCTGGGACCCGCAGGTGCTGCAGGACTACATACGCAGCGGCATCGAGCCGTCGACACGGCCCCATCTGCCGGGCCACACGCTGCGCTTCAGCCGCGACGTCGAAACCCTGATCTACAACACCCTGCCGCACGACATACCGGGTTTCTTGCGCCAACATCCGGTGGCCTGCCCAGTGGCGTTCGTCGGCGGCAGCGAATCGCTGGAGGTCAAGCGCGTCGGGCTCAAGGCCACGCAGCGCGTCACGCAGGGCCGGGTCTCGTGGATCGAAGGCTCGCATCTTTTTCCGTTCGAGCAGCCCGAAAAAACCGTCCACGAGGTGCTGCGGTGGCTGGCAGCTTTTGCCAAGCCTGCACATCCCTAACCCGTCTCGTGGATGCCCAGTCTCCACACCTATAATCGCGCTTTACCACCACAGCACTTGTGACAAGCGGGTGCTGACAGCAATGACCAAGTTCGTCTTTGTGACCGGCGGTGTGGTGTCCTCGCTGGGCAAGGGCATTGCGGCTGCATCTCTTGCTGCGATCCTCGAATCGCGCGGCCTGAAGGTCACCCTGATCAAACTGGACCCGTACCTGAACGTTGATCCGGGCACGATGTCGCCGTTCCAGCACGGTGAGGTCTTCGTCACCGACGACGGCGCTGAAACCGACCTCGACCTGGGCCACTACGAGCGCTTCATCACCACGCGGATGAAGAAGGCCAACAACTTCACCACCGGCCAGATCTACAAGAGCGTGCTCGAAAAAGAGCGCCGCGGCGACTACCTCGGCAAGACGGTGCAGGTGATTCCGCACGTCACCAACGAGATCCAGGAGTTCGTCAAACGCGGCGCCGGCTTCGGCACGCCGCAGGCCGTGGACGTGGCCATCGTCGAAGTCGGCGGCACGGTCGGCGACATCGAATCTTTGCCCTTTCTCGAAGCGGCGCGCCAGATGAGCTTGCGCATGGGCCCCAACGCCGCCGCCTTCGTGCACCTGACCTACGTGCCGTGGATCGCCGCCGCCGGCGAGCTGAAAACCAAGCCGACGCAGCACACGGTGCAAAAGCTGCGCGAGATCGGCATCCAGGCCGATGCGCTGCTGTGCCGCGCCGACCGCGCGATACCGGCCGAAGAGCGCGACAAGATTTCGCTCTTCACCAACGTGCCCGAATGGGGCGTGATCTCGATGTGGGACGTCGACACCATCTACAAGGTGCCACGCATGCTGCACGAGCAGGGGCTGGACGGCCTGATCTGCGACAAGCTGCGCATCAACAGCCAGCCGGCCAACCTGAAGCGCTGGGATGCGCTGGTGCACGAGGTCGAACATCCGCAGCGGCGCATCAGCATTGCGATGTCCGGCAAATACACCGATCTGTCGGATTCGTACAAGTCGCTCAACGAAGCGCTGCGCCACGCGGGCATCCACAACCATGCGCGGATCGACATCGAGTACGTCGATTCGGAAACGCTGACACCGGCCAACATCGGCCAGCTGGAGCGCTTTGACGCGATCCTCGTGCCCGGCGGCTTCGGCAAACGTGGCGTCGAAGGCAAGATACTGACCGCGCAGTTCGCGCGCGAACACAAGGTGCCCTACCTCGGCATCTGCCTGGGCATGCAGGTCGCGACCATCGAGTACGCGCGCCACAAGGCAGGGCTGGCCGACGCCAACAGCACCGAGTTCGAACCCGAGACACCGCACCCGGTGATCGCGCTGATCGAAGAATGGCAAGACGCCGACGGCTCGATCCAGAAGCGCAACGCGCAGTCCAACATGGGCGGCACGATGCGCCTGGGCGCGCAGAGTTCCGACGTCAAACCCGGCACGCTGGCACACGAAATCTACGGCGACGTGGTGACCGAGCGCCACCGCCACCGTTACGAAGCCAATGTGCACTACCTCGACCAGCTCAACGAAGCCGGGCTGGTGATTTCGGCACTGACGCAACGCGAGAAGCTGACCGAGATCGTCGAGTTGCCGCGCAGCATTCACCCGTGGTTCATCGGCGTGCAGTTCCACCCGGAATTCAAATCGACACCCTGGGGTGCGCACCCGCTGTTCTTGTCGTTCATCGAAGCCGCGTTGGCGCACCAGGCCGAACGTTTGGAGAAGGCGGCAGCATGAAGCTCTGTGGGTTCAACATCGGCATTGACCAGCCGTTCTTTCTGATTGCCGGACCCTGCGTCGTCGAGTCCGAACAGTTGCAGATGGACGTGGCCGGGGCGTTGAAGGAAATGACCGCCAAGCTGGGCATCCCGTTCATCTTCAAGAGCAGCTACGACAAGGCCAACCGTTCGTCGGGCACCTCGTTTCGCGGCCCTGGCATGGAAAAGGGCCTGGAGATCCTGGCCAAGGTGAAGCGCGAACTCGGCGTTCCATTGCTGACCGACGTGCACAGCGAAGCCGAGATCGAGGCGGTGGCGGCGGTGGTCGACGTGCTGCAAACGCCCGCCTTCCTGTGCCGCCAAACCGATTTCATCCATGCGGTGGCGCAATCGGGCAAGCCGGTGAACATCAAGAAGGGCCAGTTCCTCGCACCCGGCGACATGAAGAACGTGATCGACAAGGCGCGCGCCGCAGCCCGCGCCAAAGGCCTGAACGACGACAACTTCATGGCCTGCGAACGCGGCGCGAGCTTTGGCTACAACAACCTGGTGAGCGACATGCGCTCGCTGGCGATCATGCGCGAGACGAATGCGCCGGTGGTGTTCGACGTGACGCACTCGGTGCAGTTGCCCGGCGGCCAGGGCACCAGCTCGGGTGGCCAGCGCGAGTTCGTTCCGGTGCTGGCACGTGCCGGCATTGCCGTGGGCATCGCGGGTGTTTTCATGGAAACGCACCCGGACCCGGCGAACGCGCTCAGCGACGGGCCGAACGCGGTGCCGCTCAAACACATGCGCGCCTTGCTGGAGCAGCTGCTGGCGCTCGACCGCGTGGTCAAACAGCAAGCTCTGCTCGAAAACGATTTCTCCTGCTGACCACTCTGCGTCGCACACACCGCTTTCGAACTCAACACCCCAAACAAGGAAGACCTGAATGAGTGCCATCGTTGACATCGTCGGCCGCGAGATTCTCGACAGCCGCGGCAATCCCACCGTCGAATGCGACGTGCTGCTCGAGTCGGGCACCATGGGCCGCGCCGCCGTGCCTTCGGGCGCCTCCACCGGTTCGCGCGAAGCGATCGAGCTGCGCGACGGCGACAAGAAGCGCTACCTGGGCAAGGGTGTGCTGAAAGCGGTCGAGCACGTCAACACCGAGATCAGCGAAGCCGTGCTGGGGCTCGATGCGTCCGAGCAGGCATTTCTGGACCGCACGCTGATCGACCTGGACGGCACCGACAACAAGGCGCGCCTGGGCGCCAACGCCACGCTGGCGGTGTCGATGGCCGTGGCGCGCGCCGCGGCGGAAGAAAGCGGCCTGCCGCTGTACCGTTATTTCGGCGGCTCGGGCGCGATGCAACTGCCGGTGCCGATGATGAACGTCATCAACGGCGGCGCCCACGCCAACAACAACCTCGATCTGCAAGAGCTGATGATCATTCCCGTGGGCGCACCGAGCTTTCGCGAAGCGGTGCGCTACGGCGCCGAGGTGTTCCATGCGCTGAAGAAAATCATCAACGACAAAGGCATGAGCACCGCGGTCGGCGACGAAGGCGGTTTCGCGCCCAGCGTGGCCAGCCACGAGGCCGCCATCCAGCTGATCCTGGAAGCCATCGACAAGGCCGGCTACACCGCCGGCGAACAGATCGCGATCGGCCTGGACTGCGCGGCCAGCGAGTTCTACAAGGCCGGCAAGTACGTGCTGGGCGGCGAAGGCCTGACGCTGACGGCGCCCGAGTGGACCGACATCCTGGCGACCTGGGTCGACAAGTACCCGATCATCAGCATCGAAGACGGCATGGCCGAGAACGACTGGGACGGCTGGAAACACATCAGCGACCGGCTCGGCTCCAAGGTGCAACTGGTCGGCGATGACCTGTTCGTCACCAACACCAAGATCCTGAAAGAAGGCATCGACAAGCGCATCGCCAATTCGATCCTGATCAAGATCAACCAGATCGGCACGCTGACCGAGACCTTCGCCGCGATCGAGATGGCCAAGCGTGCCAACTACACCGCCGTCATCAGCCACCGCTCGGGCGAAACCGAAGACTCGACCATCGCCGACATCGCGGTCGGCACCAACGCCGGCCAGATCAAGACCGGCTCGATGTCGCGTTCGGACCGCATCGCCAAGTACAACCAGCTGCTGCGCATCGAAGAAGACCTCGGCGACGTGGCCAGCTATCCGGGCCGCTCTGCGTTCTACAACTTGAGATGATGAGATGACCCACCCCCGAGGCGCTACGCGCCTCCCCCTCAAGGGGGCGACGCCAGCGGCCTGCGGCATCCTGCTTGGTCATGAAACCTATCCCCTGAATCGTCCATGCGTCTTGTCACCCTGGCCCTGCTCGCACTGATCGTGCTGGTACATGCCGAGCTGTGGTTCGGCAAGGGCGGCGTGGCGCACGCGATGGATTTGCAGGCCAAGCTGACGCTGCAGAAGGCCGAGAACGAAGCGGCCCACACGCGCAATGACCGACTGACGGCCGAGGTCAGCGACCTGAAAGAAGGCCTGGAAATGGTCGAAGAGAAAGCGCGTTTCGAGCTGGGCATGGTCAAGCCGGACGAGATCTACGTCCAGGTTTCGACGCCCAAGCGCTAGAAATGTCGGCCCCCACGTCACTGCGTTCCTGCCCCCCAAGGGGGTGCTCAGCCGCCTTGGGGCGGCCCGACGGCGGCTGAGAATGTCGGCCCCCACGTCACTGCGTTCCTGCCCCCCAAGGGGGCGCTCAGCCGCCTTGGGGCGGCCCGACGGCGGCTGAGTCCCATACCGATGACCGCCTTGCTGCACACGCTGCAGCCCTGGTTCGCGAGCGCCTTCACGCTCTGGGGCTCGCCCGTCACCTGGCTCGAGCTCGTGGCGTTCGTGCTTTCGCTCGCGATGGTCGTGTGCAACATCCGCGTCAACCCGCTTGGTTGGCCTTGCGCCATTGGCGGCTCGCTGCTGTACTTCGAATTGTTCTGGAACAGCAAACTGTACGGCGACGCCAGCCTGCAGATCTTTTTTGCGGTGATCGCCGCATGGGGCTGGTGGCAATGGTTGCGCGGTACCCAGGACGATGGCTCTGCCTTGCAGGTGCGCCGACTCGATGTCCGCGCGCGCTGGATGGCACTCGCGGCGATGGCCGTGACCTGGCCCGCCGCCGGCCTGTTTCTCAAGACCTTCACCGACACCGACGTCCCCTGGTGGGATGCTTTTCCCACGGCGGCCAGCGTCATCGGCCAGTGGCTGCTCGGACGCAAGTACGTCGAAGCCTGGCCGACGTGGGTCATCGTCAATGTGGTCGGCACCGCCTTGTTCGCCTACAAAGGTTTGTGGCTCACCGCCGTGCTGTACCTCGTGTTCTTCGCGATGTCTTTCGTCGGCTGGCGGGCCTGGCAGCGGCTGGCCATGGTGCGATGAGCGGCCTCGAAAACAAAGCCGGCCGGGTTATCGCGATCCTCGGTGCCGAGAGCACCGGCAAGACCACGCTGGCCGATGAGCTGTGCGCAGCGCTGCGCGCCGAGGGCTCTTCAGTTGTCAGCGTCAGCGAATACCTGCGGGAGTTCTGCGAGCAGGCCGGACGAACGCCCGTGCTGCATGAGCAGCCCCGCATCGCCGACGAGCAGACACGACGCGTCGCGGCAGCCGCGCAAACGCACGACCTCGTCATCGCCGATACGACCGCCCTGATGACCGCGGTCTACAGCGATCTCGTGTTTGCCGATCGCAGCCTGTATGCCGCAGCCGAGCGGGTCCAATCCGGCTATGCACTGACACTGGTCTCGGCACTGGACTTGCCATGGCAGCCGGACGCTTTGCGCGACGGGCCTCAGGTGCGCGAACCCGTCGACGCGCTGCTGCGCGCCGCACTGGCTCGCGCCGGCGTGGCCTATTCGGTGGTGTCGGGAGCGGGAAAGAATCGGGTCGAGTCAGCCCTGCTGGCGGTTCGGCATGCCCTGTCGGCCACCGCGCTCAACGACGAAACCAGGGCCAACCCGCGCTGGCAGTGGATGTGCGAGCGCTGCGGTGACGCCGACTGCGAACGACACCTGAAGTTGCGCCGCTGATCGAGGCGCGTCAGCTCATCGTTCCGAGCACGACGGCGGTGACGATCAGCGTGCCGAGGGCCAGGTTGACGCCGACCCAGGTGCGGATCGACCCGAGCGCAGCGCCGCCCGCCGGCCAGTCTTGCGCCGCCACCGCATGCGTGAGGCGTTTGAACAGCGCGAAGCGGATGTGCATGAAGATGGCGACCATCAACACGCCACCCACCGCCATCGCCATCCATTCCAGCGGCATGTTGAACTTGGCGCCGGTCTGGTGGGTGGTCTGCGCGACGCGCGACATCATCCAGCCGCCGCTCAGCAGCGTCAGCACGCTGGACACCAGCACCAGCTTGAAAAATCGGCCCAGCGCGGTGTGCATCAGCGGCACCCGCGTCGGCGGCGGCAGGCCCAGCGCAGCCGGGCGCAGGCAGAACAGCGCAAACACCATGCCACCGACCCAAATCACCACCGTGTAGAGGTGGACCAGTTTCAGCAGTGCATAAAGCATGGTGGCTTTCAGTTGAGAACGGTGGAGCCTGGCGGCTGGTCGCGGTGCGGCAAGAACAGCTTGCGCGCGTCCACCGGATCGAAGTGGTAGGTCAAGCCGCAGAAGTCGCAGCCGATCTCGACGCGGCCTTGCTCCGCGATGATGCCGTCGATCTCGTCGCGGCCCAGTCCCTTGAGCATGTTGGCCACGCGCTCGCGCGAACAGCTGCACGCAAAGCGCGGCTGATCGGGCGGCTCGAAGCGCCGCACCGGCTCTTCCCAGAACAAGCGGTGCAGCACGGTCTCGGCATCGAGCGTCAGCAGCTCGTCGGATGTCAGCGTGGCGGCCAGCATCGCAATACGCCGGTAGGACTCATTGATGCCGATGTCGTCTTCGTTCGCACGGCGGCCCAGATTGCCCACCCCTTCCATCGGCAAGCGCTGGATCAGCAGGCCGGCCGCCACGCTGTCGTTGGCCGCAAGCATCAGCCTGGTGTCGAGCTGTTCGGACTGCAGCATGTAGTGTTCCAGCACCTCGCTCAGCTTTTGCAGCGGTTCGCGCCGGTCGCCCTGCAGCGACACCACGCCCTGGTAAGGCTGCTGGCCGGGCAGCGGGTCCTTGGGGTCGAGCGTGATCGCACACCGGCCCTGGCCTCTGAGGTTGAGCATGGCCTCCAGCCCCGCCCCTGCGGGCACCTCGCCGACGACCTTGGCTGTGACACGAAAGGCCAGGTCGGCTTGCACCTCGGCCACCGCCAGCTTCACCGGCCCGTCGCCAAACGCCTGCAGGATCAGCGAGCCATTGAATTTGATGTTGGCGCGCATCAGCACGCCCGCCGCGGCCATCTCGCCCAGCAAGGCGCGCACGGGTTGTGGAAAAGTGGCCTGCGTCTTCTCGCGACGCGCCAGCACCTCTTGCCACGAGTCCGTCAGGCGAACCAGCATGCCGCGCACCGGCAGGCCTTCAAAGATAAATTTGTGCAACTCGCTCATGACGGCACCCCGCTGGCCGATGCCACTGCGTTCATCATCCGATCTTCTTCAAGCCGGCCTGAAAACGACGCGCATTTTCGACATAGTGCGCGGCAATGCGCTGCAGGTCGGCGATCTGCTCGGGCGTCAGCGGGCGCACGGCGCGTGCCGGTGAACCGAGGATCAACGAACCGTCCGGAAACTCCTTGTCTTCGGTCACCAGCGCCCCCGCACCGACCAGCGAGTTCTTGCCGATCTTGGCGCCATTGAGCACCACGGCGCCGATACCGATCAGCGAGTTGTCGCCCACGTGGCAGCTGTGCAGCATCACTTGGTGCCCCACCGACACGTTCTGCCCCAGCACCATCGGAACGCCCTTGTCGGCGTGGATCACCGTGCCGTCCTGGATGTTGCTGCCGGCGCCGATCTCGATGTGTTCGGAATCGCCGCGCAGCACGCAGCCGAACCAGACGCTGACATCGTCGGACAGCGTGACATTGCCGATCACCTCGGCGCTGTCGGCCACCCACGCAGAGGGGGCAATGCGCGGAACGAGGTCACCGAGTTGGTAAATGGCCATGGCATGAGCACAAAGAAGCGAAGGACATAATTCTAGGGATGAACCCGCGAAGACATGCCCTGGAGGTTTTGTGCCTGAGCGACCCGGCGGACAAGGTGGCTCAGACACGCGATCTGTATGCCGGCCTGAACCCATCTGATGTCGATCCCGACGAGGCGATCGAAGCCCCTGAAAATCTGCCGGGCCGGCCCGCGTTGCCGAGGCTGATCCCGCCCAAGCAAGTGCTGACGCGACGACCCTTCACACCCGAAGGCCGCGCCGGACTGCTGCATGCCATCGCGCACATCGAATTCAACGCGATCAACCTGGCGCTCGATGCCGCGTTTCGCTTTGCCGGCATGCCCGTGGCGTTCTATGTCGACTGGCTGAAGGTCGCCAGCGAAGAAGCCTTGCACTTCTCGCTGCTGCGCGAACATCTAAACAGCCTGGGCCACGACTACGGCGACTTCGATGCGCACGACGGGCTGTGGCTGATGACCCAGCGCACGGCGCACGACATCGTCGCGCGCATGGCGCTGGTGCCGCGCACGCTGGAAGCGCGCGGCCTGGACGCGACGCCGCCGTTGCAAGCCAAGTTCCGCAGGGCCGGTGATGGGCGTGCGGTGGACATTCTGGAAGTCATTCTGCGCGACGAGGTGGGTCATGTGGCCATCGGCAACCACTGGTATCGCTGGCTGTGCCAACGCGATGGGTTGGATCCGGCCGCTCACTACGGCGTGCTGGCCGAGCGTCATCAAGCGCCGCGCCTTCGGCCGCCGTTCAACCTGGACGCCAGGCGCGCGGCAGGCTTCACACCGGAAGAGATCAGGCTGCTGTGTTCGGCAGCGCCGCAGGCGTAGCCGCTGGTTTGCGCGCCACGAAGAATCGCTTCAAGCGCAAGAAGCGCTTTTCCAGCAGGTGGTAAGACAGCCAGGCCATCGACAAGGCCAGCACGCCCATGGCCAGCAGATAGCTCACGCCCTGCCAGGTGCTGGGATGCGGCGTCCAGTGCAGACGCTCCAGCAGCGGTTCGCCGACCAGGCTCTTCAACGGAGCCTGAAAAACATACATCGCAAAACTGTACTTGCCGAGGGCGCGCAAGACACGCCATTGCAGCGGACGCGGCCACGCCGCAGCCGACGAACCGACGGTCATCGCGTCGCTGCAGGCCACCAGCACCACGAGCAGCGCAAACACCACCGACAGCAGCGAGTAGCCGAGGATCTGCCCGGCCGGGTCGGTCATGCCATAGCCTTGCGGGATGATCTTGCCCAGCACGCCAATGCCGAACGCCAGCGCCAGCAAGCGCCACCGATGCGCGATGACACGGGGCAGCACACCCGGCAGGTGCAACCACGCCGCAGCGGCGGCACCGGCGGCCAGGGCGTCCATGCGGCCGACCGTGAAGGTATACACCTGCATCGGCGCAAAACCCGCCCACAGCAGCCAGGCCCTGAACGCCATGGCGGCGAGGCCCAGCGCCACACACACCGCGATGAGTTGGCGCGGCGTGCGGCGGTGCACGACGAACGGCCACACGAGATAAAACTGTTCCTCCACCGCCAGCGACCAGAAATGCGGCAGCGACATGCCGCCGATGCCCGCCCACGAGGTCCAGTTGGACAGGAACAGCCACAAGGGCCATTGATGCGGCACATCGGCCGCGTACTGCGCCGGCAGCTCGCCGAGCAGCGGCCACACCACGAAAAAGAAGATCAGCGTCGCGTAGTACAGCGGGAAAATGCGCAGCACTCGGCGGCCCCAGAACGAGCGAAAGTAATCGGGCGAGCCTTGCAGTTCGAGCAGGTTGCGGGTGATCAGGAAACCGCTGAGCACGAAGAACAGTTGCACACCCACCCAGCCCATGCCGGCAAGACGTGCCACGCCGGTGCCCAGCAGATCGCCTGAGCGGTCCAGCACGTTGAGCGTGTGCACGAACACCAGCGCAATCGCCAGGCCGCGAACCCCGTCCAGCGACGGCAAATGCGCCGGCAACGAGGCGGCTCGAAGGGGGTCGGTTGCACAAGCAACGGTAAGGCCGGGGGAAGACATCGGAGCGTTGGAAAAGCCAGCAGTTTGCCTGATCGGCCTAGCCTGCGTCGACGTGCCCGTTTGACGCTTAAACTGCGCGGCGGCACGCGATCTGCTTTGCCCGTGGCAACCCAACAAAGACTCCTTTGGAGAATTTCATGACCTCATTGAGCACCCGACGTTTTCTTCAAACCACCGGTCTGATGCTGGCCGGCCTGGTCCTTGCCGCCTGCAGCAAGCAAGAGCCGCCTGCGGCCGCACCGGTGGCATCGGCCCCCGCCTCGGCAGCAGCTGCGCCGGTGGCCAAGGTTTACAGCGTGGGCACGGATGCGGCCTATGCGCCGTTTGAATCGCAGAACGAAAAGGGCGAGATCGTCGGCTTCGACATCGACGTGGTCAACGCGGTGGCCAAGAAAGCCGGCATCGAGGTGAAGTTCATCAACACCCCGTGGGAAGGCATCTTCAACAACCTCCAGCAAGGCGATCGCGACATTCTCGTGTCGGCCATCACCATCACCGACGAGCGCAAGCAGACCATGGACTTCAGCAGCCCGTACTTCGACGCGCAGCAGCTGATGGCCGTCAAGAAGACATCCAAGGTCAGCAAGTTCGACGACCTGAAAAAACTCAAGGTCGGCGTCCAGACCGGCACCACCGGCGACGAAGTGGTCACCAAGATGATGGGCAAGACCAGCCCCAGCATCAAGCGTTTCGAGTCGACCCCGCTGGCCCTCAAGGAGCTGGAAGCGGGCGGCGTCGATGCGGTCGTGGCCGACAACGGCGTGGTCATCAACTACGTGACCAACAACGCCGACAACAAATTCAAGACCGTGGCCGACAAGGCGTTCCAACCCGAGCAGTACGGCTTGGCGATCAAAAAGGGCAATGCCGATCTGTTGGCCAAGCTGAACAAGGGACTGGCGGACATCAAGGCCGACGGCAGCTATGACCAGATCTACGCCAAGTACTTCGGTGCGGCGGGCGCGGCGGCTCCGGCTTCGGCGGCGTCCAAGTAAGCCAAAGCGCGCGCCGTGAATTTGCGCTGGGAGATCCTTTCCGGCTACGGACCGCTGTTCGTCTCCGGCCTGTGGATGACCCTGCAGCTCACGGTGGTGGCGATCGGCGCCGGGCTGGTGCTCGGCGTCGTGCTCGGGCTGATCAGCAGTTCGCGCGACGCGCCGCAGCCTCACTCGGTGGCTTGGCGATGGGTCTTGAAGGGGTTGCGTGTCATCACGCTCGCTTACGTCACATTCTTTCGTGGCACGCCGCTGTTCGTGCAAATCCTGCTGGTGCACTTTGCGCTGATGCCGACGCTGATCCACTCGGACTACGGCCTGTTGTTGTCGGGTGAGGCTGCCACCGAGTTCAGACAGCTCCACGGCGCTTTCTTTTCGGGTGCGCTGGCGCTCACGCTGAACGCCGGGGCCTACATCTCCGAGATATTTCGAGCCGGCATCCAAAGCATTCACCCGGGCCAGACCCAGGCCTGTTACAGCCTGGGCCTGACCCACCCGCAGACCATGCGGCACATCGTGTTGCCACAGGCGTTTCGCCGCATGATCCCGGCCCTGGTGAACGAAGGCGTCACGCTGATCAAGGACTCGTCGCTCGTGTCGGCCATCGGCCTGGCCGAACTGGCTCTCGCCGCCCGCACCGTGGCTGGCGCCTACTCGCGCTACTGGGAACCGTACCTGCTCATCTCGGCCATTTACCTGGTGTTGACGCTGACGCTTTCGCTGGTGGCCAAGCAGTTCGAAGCGCCCGCCCACCAGCGCGGGCGTTGAAAGGTCGAGATGCCTTCAGGGGCTTAAAAAATGCTGTTGCCGGCATGCAACGCACGACCCGGTTTTGACGGGCGCAGCGCATAGACTGCGTTTCGGTACTTGGGCCTTTGCACAAGCCACCGCAAATTCATCCAGAAAAGGACACAGAACATGAAGCGAACTCTCCTCGTCGCAGCCATTTCAACCCTCGCAGCCGGTGCAGCGATGGCCCAGAGCACGGTGACGATTTACGGCCGTTTGAATACCTCGGCAGAGCGTCAAAAGTACATCACCGACACCACCGGCGAGTCGACATCTGTCCTGGCGAACAACGGCTCGCGCCTCGGTTTCAAGGGCGAAGAAGACCTGGGTGGCGGCCTGAAGGCTGGGTTCACACTGGAACATCGTTTCAATTCCGACAACGGTGCGGCCACCAATGCCGCATTCTGGGGCGGCGCCGGTGAAAGCTCGGTCAACCTGTCCGGTGGCTTCGGCATGGTCAAGGCCGGCCACTACACCAGCGAAGCGTATTTCGCGACTTCCGATGTGACCGACCTGCTGAACCATGGCACCGGCACCTCGTCTGACCAGCTTTACAAATACCTGGGCACCGACAACAACAAGGTCTCGTACCGCACGCCTGCTCTGGGGCCGGTTACCGCTGAGCTGGGTTACATCTTTGGTGAAAGCACGGTGGCCGCTCCGGCCAATCACTCGTACGACCTGGCCATCAACTACGCGGCCGGTCCGCTCGGCATTGGCCTGGGCGCTGAAAAAGTTGCCTCTGGCCCCACCGCTGGCGGCGGAGACAGTCAAGTGGGCGTGCGCGTTTCTTACAGCGCTTCGCCGATCACCGTGACCGGCTATGTTCAGCGGTACAAGAAAGACGCTGCAGATGCGTCGAAGACCATCGCGCGGGTGTCGGCTCAATATGACATCGGTGCGATCGAGTTGCACGTTGCCTTGGGCATGGCCACCAAGCTGACTGACAACGTTCCTGCTGCGCCCGTTCTCGACGAACAAAAAGCCCGCCAGTACACGCTGGGCGTGAACTACAACCTGAGCAAGCGCACCAAGGTCTACACCTACTACGACAAGGTTGCTGTATCCAACACCTCGGTTGACCCGAGCGCCTTCGCTGTCGGTATTCGCCACAACTTCTGATCACAGGTTTTCCTGTGCAACGGCCGGTCGAAAGACCGGCCGTTTTTCATTTCAGGCGCTGTTCGCCCTCAACGCCCGCGCCAGAACAAGCCGTCGAGTTCTTTCAATGTGATCTGCCGCCACGTCGGCCGCCCGTGGTTGCACTGGTCGGCACGCTCGGTGCGCTCCATGTCGCGCAGCAAGGCGTTCATTTCTTCAAGGCTGAGTTGGCGATTGGCGCGCACCGCGCCATGGCACGCCATGGTCGACAGCAACTCGTGCTGGGCGCGCTGGATCACGCTGCTAGCGTCGTACTGGGCCAGTTCGGCCAACACGCTGCGCGCCAGTTCCACCACATCGCCGCCGGCCAGCGCCGCCGGCCGCGAGCGCACCGCAAGCGTCGTTGCCGACAACACCGAGACATCGAGGCCGAGCGCGCGCAGGTTGTCGCTCTGCGCCTCGGCCGTTGCGATCTCCTGCGGCGTCGCGGCAAAGGTCGCCGGGATCAGCAAAGCCTGGGTTTCCAAGGCCGCGGCCCCGAGGCCGGCCTTCAAGCGCTCATAGACGATGCGCTCGTGCGCCGCATGCATGTCGACAATCACCAGGCCCTGCACGTTCTCGGCCAGCACGAACACACCGCCGACTTGTGCAATCGCCTTGCCCAGCGGCCATTCGGTGGCCGGCGCTAACGCTTGAGGCTGCAGGGGTTCGGGCCAGGCTGCGGGGGCTTCGCGCGCGTACAAGACCGCGGCCTGTTGCAAACCCAGCGAGCCCTGCATCCCGGCACCCGGCCACGACCCGGCCGCAACCGGGTAACGCGCCGGCGAGGCGCTGTCGGGCAACGCATTGGTGTCGGGGAAAACAGCGGCCGGCGCCGTGTCCTGCGTCCCGGCCTGGGGAATCGCCAATGCGGTTTCCACTGCCCTGCGCGCGGCCTGGTGCAGCTCGCGCGAATCGCGAAACCGCACTTCGATCTTGGTCGGGTGCACGTTCACGTCCACCCGGTCGGGCGCGATGTCGATGAACAGCACATACGCCGGCTGGCGTCCGCCGTGCAGCACGTCCTCATACGCCGAACGCACGCCATGGGCCACCAGCTTGTCGCGCACGTGGCGGCCGTTGACGTACACATACTGCTGGTCGGCCCGCGTGCGCGCGGCGGCCGGCGTGCCGACGCGGCCGCTGATGCGCAGCGGGCCGGCTTCCCACGCGACCGCTCGACTTTGCTCGATGAACTCGGAGCCCAGCACATCCTCCAGGCGCTGCGCAGCCACCACGCGTCGCCACTGCTGAACCAGCTTGCCTTCGTGCCACACGGCGAAGCCGACGTCGGGCCGGCTCAATGCATGGCGGCGCACGGCTTCAATGCAGTGCGCCAACTCGGTCGCATCGGTCTTCAGAAACTTGCGCCGCGCCGGCGTGCTGAAAAACAGCTCGCGCACTTCGACGCTGGTGCCGACGCCGCGTGCTGCGGGTGTCAACTCGCCCGATCGGGCGTCGAGGCGTTGCGCATGCGCCGAGTCTTCGGTGCGGCTGGCGATGCTCAGCTCGGCCACCGCGGCGATGGCGGCCAGCGCTTCGCCGCGGAAACCCATGGTCGCCACGCTTTCCAGTTCGTCGAGGGACCGGATCTTGCTGGTGGCGTGGCGGCGCAATGCCAGCGGCAGCTCGCCCGCAGGAATGCCGTGGCCGTCGTCCTCGACGACGATGCTGCGCACACCGCCGGCCAGCAGCTTGACGGTCACTTCACGCGTGCCGGCGTCCAGCGCGTTGTCGAGCAGCTCGCGCACCACCGAGGCCGGCCGTTCCACCACTTCGCCGGCAGCGATCTGGCTGATCAGTTCGTCGGGTAGTTCGCAGATGGGACGGCGGGAAGTCGGCTGCAAAACGGCATTCATGCGGCATTGTAAGAAGGCCGGCGGTAACGCTCGATAATGCCGGCCCATGGACATCATTGCCTTTCTGCTCGACTTCATCCTGCACGTCGACGTGCACCTCAA
>Ga0137403_10002520_pt1 | contig 22385 bp, 22 predicted proteins | sample CZOMad2_1_16fung_FD_122057 | JGI IMG/M metagenome (GOLD analysis project Ga0137403, IMG submission 122057) | Vadose zone soil fungal communities from Angelo Coast Range Reserve, California, USA - CZOMad2_1_16fungal (Hybrid Assembly) | ecosystem: Environmental > Terrestrial > Soil > Vadose zone...
TCACTTTCCACGCCTCGGAAGTCGAGCCGGAGGGATGAAAAGTCTTCCCGGATGCATGGAAAGTTACTTTCCACGCACGGGAAGTCGAGCCGGAGGCGTCCGAAGTCGAGCCGGAGAGGTTGAAAGTCGACCTGGAGGGATCGGAAGTCGAGCCGGAGAGATGGGAAGTCGACCCGGAGGCGTTGGAAGTCGACCCGGAGACCTTTTTGAAGGCGTTCCAGGGATTCTGGACCCGCGCACGGAGTTTTCGGCCGGTCCCTCCACCCGGGAGAGCCTCGGCGCGACCGCTGCCGTCGAGAGGGCCGGGAGGGGGGTCCCTCCCCCCTGGGAGGGGGAGGGTAGGATCAGGGGGGAGGCCAGGAGGGGGGCGGTCCGCTGTCGTGCAACTCCTCCCTGGGAGCGCCGGCGTCCCGCCGGCAGAAGGGCGGCCTTGCCGGCGGACGAGGCGGTCCCTTCCACCTCTCGTCCTTGTGGCTGTAGCTGACGAAGACCGTGGGACCGGTCCGGTCCGGCGTCGGGTTTCGGCGGGATTTGAAGGAGAACCCGCGGGCGCCCCCCTCGGCAGAATCCGCGCCCGCCGGCAGGCGGGGTAGGGTTTGATCGGGGGCCGGGCAGGCACAGGGGCTCGGCCCCTACCTGCCCGGCCTCGGGACGGCTGCGCGTTTCAGATCAAGGCTTCCAGGCCCTTTCGATCCAGCAGGTTGAGCAGCTTGAGTGAGGGTCCGCTCGGATGCTTGTCCCCGATCTCCCACTGCCGGACCGTCGACAGGCTGGTATTGAGAATTGCCGCCAGGACAGCCTGGCTGATTCTGTACCGCTCGCGCAGAGCGCGAATCGTCTCCGCGGAATATGCGGGAACAGGAACCAGACAGAGGGCGTCGTAATCCTTCATTCGGCGCTTGGAAACGAAGCCGGCCGCATGGAGATCACGCGCGGTCTCATGGACCGCGTCGAGAATGCGGCTGGTTTCTTTGGTCTTGGTCATAGCAAATCTCCGAACCAGGAAGGTATATCACCGAGTGTGGCAGTTTGCTGGTCGCCGACCGACAGGCGATGGCGTGACGCGGCTGGGGGGCGGGTGGGGGTCCCTGGGAGCGCCGGCGTCCCGCCGGCCGGATCGCGAAGGACGGAAAGAGCCGGCGAGGACGCCGGCGCTCCCAGGGAAACACTTCGGCGGTACGTTGACGCCTATGGGATACGGCTCCCAGCGTCCGGAACTCGGAATTTTGCGTCCGCTCCCGGCTCCGCTGCGTCCGGGAACACGATGGCAGCGTCCGGTCCCTGCTTCCCGGCATCCGGTGGCAGGAACCGTGGGCAGGGCGACCCCGCTCGGGCGCGCCCTGCCCCGGGAATGTTGTCGGGCTTACATCAGATGACGGGTGCCGCCGGGTTTGACGGTGGCCCAGCCGCTGGCGCAGGTGTTGCGGTCCGGCACCTGCAGGCAGAAGCAGACGGGCGAGCCGCCGGAATCGACGGTCACGCTCTGCTTGGGATCGACGGTTACCGTCTGGTCCTTCGGCTGCCCCTCGCAGGAGTTGTCGTTCGCCCCATAGCGGGTGTAGAGGGTGATGCGGTGGTTGCCGCTGTTGACGAACGTCGCCGCGTTCCCGCTCGGCGGCTCCGCCGCGACGGCCGCCAAGGCCGTGCCGGCGAGCAGACCCAGCACCATGGACTTCTTGGACTCTCTACGCATTGTCGACCTCCCTTCGTAAAACGGTCTGGTTGATGGTGGCGAATGCGCGCAACTCTCTCCGCCTCACAGGACGGCTAACTCGCTTGTACGCGAAGGAACGCACAAGGTTGCATCCTCGTCGGCGAGACGTTGGAGGGAAGGGGAGGCCGGCCGTGGCACAGCGCTTGCTACCCTAAGAGCCGCGATGAAAATCTGGCCAGGTGAGCCGTACCCCCTGGGAGCGACCTGGGACGGCACGGGGACCAACTTCTCACTTTTCTCCGAGGTGGCGGAGCGGGTGGAGCTCTGTCTGTTCGATGAGGCCGGCCACGAGGAGCACCTCGATCTCCCCGAGGTGACCGCCTTCTGCTGGCACGGCTATGTTCCCGGGGTGGGACCCGGGCAGCGCTACGGCTTCCGTGTCCATGGACCCTGGGCGCCGGCCGAAGGTCGGCGGTGCAATCCCGCGAAGCTTCTGCTCGACCCCTATGCCAAGGCGGTCGAGGGGAGCGTGCGCTGGGACCCGGCGGTCTTCTCCCACCGCCTCGACGACCCCCGGGCGGCGAACGACGCCGACAGCGCGCCTTTCGTGCCGCGCTCGATCGTCATCAATCCCTTCTTCGACTGGGGGAACGATCATCCCCCCGGCATTCCGCGCCACGAGACGGTGATCTATGAGACCCACGTCAAGGGGCTCACCCAGCGCCATCCGGAGGTGCCGCCCGAGCTGCGCGGCCGCTATGCCGGTCTCGCCGAGCCGGCCGTCCTCGCCCACCTGAAACGGCTGGGGGTGACGGCGATCGAGCTTTTGCCCGTCCACCAGTTCGTCCACGACGGCCGGCTTCTCGACCTCGGGCTGCGCAACTACTGGGGCTACAACTCCATCTCTTTCCTCGCGCCGCACAACGAGTACTCGTCCTCCGGCGAGCGGGGCCAGCAGGTGCAGGAGTGGAAACAGCTGGTCAAAACCCTCCACGCCGAGGGCTTCGAGGTCATTCTGGACGTCGTCTACAACCACACCGCCGAGGGGAACCACGACGGCCCGACCCTGTGCTGCAAGGGGATCGACAACGCCGCCTACTACCGCCTGATGCCGGACCAGCCGGCCTACTACATGGACTACACCGGCACCGGCAACAGCTTGAACATGCGCCATCCGCACGTGTTGCAGCTGATCATGGACTCCCTGCGCTACTGGGTGCTCGACCTGCACGTCGACGGCTTCCGCTTCGACCTTGCCTCGACCCTGGCGCGGGAGCTCCACGAGTGCGACCGGCTCGCCGCCTTCTTCGACCTCATCCAGCAGGACCCCGTGGTCTCCCGGGTCAAGCTCATCGCCGAGCCCTGGGACCTGGGCGACGGCGGCTACCAGGTGGGGAACTTCCCGCCCCTCTGGTCGGAGTGGAATGCCAAATACCGCGACTCGGTGCGCGACTACTGGCGCGGCGAGCCGCAGACCCTGGGCGAGCTGGCCAACCGGCTGACCGGCAGCTCCGACCTCTACGCCCTGACCGGGCGCCGTCCCTCGGCCTCGGTCAATTTCATCACCGCCCACGACGGCTTCACTCTCCGCGACCTGGTCTCCTACAACGAGAAGCACAACGAGGCGAACGGCGAGGACAACCGGGACGGCGAGAGCCACAACCGCTCGTGGAACGGCGGCGCCGAGGGGGAGACCGACGATCCGGAGGTCCTCGCCCTGCGCGCCCGGCAGCAGCGGAACCTCCTCGCCACCCTCCTCCTCTCCCAGGGCATCCCCATGCTCCTGGGCGGCGACGAGATCGGCCGCACCCAGCGCGGCAACAGCAACGCCTACTGCCAGGACAACGAGATCTCCTGGTACGACTGGGAGGCGGCGGACGAGGACCTCCTCGACTTCACGGCCGGCCTGATCCACCTGCGCCGCGAGCACCCGGTCTTCCGCCGCCGCCGCTGGTTCCACGGCCGCCCCCTCCATGGCGCGGAGGCGCGCGACGTCGGCTGGTTCCGCCCCGACGGGGAGGAGATGTCCGAGGAGGACTGGCGGCAGGGCTTCGCCCGCTCGCTCGGGGTGTGGCTGAACGGCGAGGCCATCCCCGGCCTCGACCGGCGCGGCGAGCCGGTGCGGGACGACACCTTCTATCTCCTCTTCAACGCCGCGGCCGAGCCGCTCGCCTTCCGCCTCCCCGGCGGGGTCTGGGGCGGCGGCTGGGTCGAGGTCTTCGACACCGGGAAGCTGCGTTTCGGCGCGGAGGGGACGGCGGTTCGCCGGGAGGGCGAGGAGGTCGGGGTGCCGGGGCGGGGGGTGGTGCTGCTCCGCAAGGTGGAGTAGGGGAGGGCGTGCCCTTGCCTACCAAGGGATGCCTCCCGGCTCCGCCGGGGAGGCGGTGAAGTTTGACATTTCAGGGGCTATCCACCGAAGAACCTTATCAGAATGAGCGACCCGGTCCGAAGGGTCGAGCCCGGTTCACCAGCCGACCCGCTAGGTCCTGCATGAAGTCCGTAGCGCTGCCAGCGTCCCACGAATGGCCTCGTTCGGGAGGTGGATGCAAGCCTCTCCGATCTCCCGCCAGAGCTTCATGACGGTATCATGTATCCTTGGAGACACCGGCCATGCGGACCGTGGCGCGGATTGGCGCGGATGCCGCAGCCTTCCACTGGTGCCGCAGCCGTTGGTATACTCGTCGTAGAACCCTTCGGGAAGGGGTGTGTGCCTCTGCAACCCCGGGACCGAATATGCCAGCATACCCCGACCTCCTCGCTTGCGGCATTAGCTTTATGCGCTTCTCATTTCATGTCACCGGGGGCTTGGAGTCCATCGACTCGTTTTGGGAGGCTCGTGGACTGGACCGCTCTAAGGAGCGCCACTTGTTCGCTGGCTATTCGAGGAATGGGCAACCCCATACTGTCTACCTTCGCTGGGAGCGCAGTCATGAGAGTTGCAGCAATGTCTACTTAGGTGTTGAGGCTCGCCAGCCTTCCGAACTTTGGCCTCGAAGAGGCCTACCCGGCAAAGCGCATCGGCTTCGGGTGAGGGATTTGCGCGGATTTATTAAACACGTGCGCGCCATGGAGGTGCCCGGCGGTATCCGAGCGCGTTATGCCTATCCATGGGATAAGGGGCTCGCTTCGCTGGTCCAGCTTCCGCACGCGCGGCCTGTAAGGCTTTCGTTTGATGTCCTAGATGAAAAGCAAAAACCTGTGATGAATGTTACCTACGAGCGAGGAAAGAAAGACTGGTTGGCTATCGTAGAACCCTTGACACACTATCCTTTTCCTGAGAGCGATGACTTTTTCGATTTTCCCTACGAATTGGGCTGTTTACTCGCGAAGTCCATCAGGCAGGAGTCTTCATTATGAGCAACCTTCGAACTTTTCCGAACCCACATTCCGATGATGAGCATGATTCGTCGGTGCCAGAAAAGCCCGACTCCGAGAAACTCCAGAGACTCCTCGGGAATTTGATTGACGCCACAAGCTCTTTGCCCCAGCGGCGCGACCGCGAAATTAGAATTCGCAACTTCCGAAGTGATCGCCTAGAATTGATCGACGATCTTAACGTAATCATGGAAGACCGTGATGGTCAATATATAGCTAATTCCTATGATACGGGGCAATATGGTCATGGCTTCAGCCCGGACGATGCTATTTATAATCTCTGCTCGGTGCTCGAAGATTATTATGACTTATTGATCGAGGACGAAGAGCGCCTCAGCGAGCCGCTCAAGGCACACTTGCGCTATCTTCGTGCCACACTGAGAACCCGCAAATGATTACAAAGCAAGAGGCCCGGAAGGTTGTCTCGAAATTCGAGATGGAAGAACGTAAGGGCAAGCATCTATTCTACAAGTTACTTTGGAAAGAGAAACTAATACTCACGACGGCCATTCCTCACGGCAAAGGGCCGCTTAATTGTCGAGATAAATTCCGTAACCAATTGTATCTGAACGACCAGCAACTCAATAGCGCCGTCGCTTGCCCGTTCAAACTCGCAGATCTCGTCAGGCATCTCAAAAGCATCGGACAGATTCCTGAAGACGACGACTAAATGCGGCGTCGTTTTTTCCAGCACCGCCTGGCGCATGAGGGCCTTCGGGTCCGACAGAAAGGAAGGTCGTGAGATGAAGAGAGCGTGTCTCTTGTCCCTCGCCGTCGCCTTGACCCTTTTCGCCGTCGCGATGCCCGCCTCCGCCGCGACCCCGGAGGCTTCTCCGGCCCTCTTTGCCCCGACGATGAGCCCGGCCGTTGCGCCCCCCGGGTCCGCGTTGCCGGCCTGGGATCCGGCGCTCCTCGCGACACCGCAGCCGGCCGTCAGCCTCGATCCGTTGGCGTGGGCGCAGAGCCCGGCCTGCCCGCAGGTGTGCGCCGGTTGTCCGGCTCCCTGCCTCAGGTCGAACTGTCACCAGGTCGGCTCCTGCCTCCACTGCTGCTGAAGCTCGGCGGGAGCGGAGCGGGGAGGCGGTTGCAGCCCGGCAGCCGCCCCCGCTCCAACCGTCTCAAGCGACTGCCGTCGGGATCGATCGTCAGGCCCTGGTCGGAGAGCGGCGGGCCGGGTGGATTCGGCGGATTCGGCGTCGTGGCCGCCGAGCCGTGCCCCCCGTCCGGATCGATGGTCACCCCCTGGGCTCCCCAGATCGCGGTGAAGAGGAAGGTGGCCGAGGCCAAAACGAGGGCAAAGAAGGTACGATGGAAGATCATGGCATCCCCTCTACAATCGGCAGGGCTCGGGCGCCCGGCGGAGATCGCCGGCGGAGCCTGTCTGCAAGAAAAACGGTGCGCGAGGAGAGGCCTCGAGAGCAGGGCTTGAGGAAGGAGGAACCCCTTGGCGAGTGAAGACGAGTCCCCCGAGGCGCCCGCGGCCCCCGCGGATTACCACGCCACCCCGCTGTTCATCGCCAAGCTCCTGGCCAACCGGCTCGAGCCGGGGGACGCCGTGGGCCAGGTCGTGCCCCACCTGCTCGCCACCTGCCCCGACTGCCGCGCCGCCTGGGAGGAGGTCGAACGGCTGCAGGCGGAGACCGGGCACCGGGACGAGCGCGCCGCCCTGGCCGCGATGGCCGCGGTCACCGAGAGCGAGGCGGCGCCGGAGCTCCTGGCAGAGCTGTCGGCCCTCTCCTATGCCGAACAGGTGTGCGCCGTCGAGCACGCGCCGCGGTTCCAATCCCGGGCGCTCTGCCGGCTGCTGCTCAGGAAGAGCCGCCGCGCCGCCTTCGTGGACGGGGCGCTCGCCGTCGACTGGGCGAGCCTCGCCCTGCGGGTCGCCAACCACCTGACCCAGTCCTATGGCACCCCCGCGGTCGACGCCCTGCGCGCCGAGGCCTTCGCCACCCTGGGCAATGCCCATCGGGTGATCGGCGAGCTGCGGGTGGCCGAGGAGTGCTTCCTCTCCGCCGGGCAGCTGCTCGACCGCCCGGCGGTCGCCACCCCGGGCCTCCTCGCCGAGGTCCATAGTCTTCTCGCCTCCCTGCGGCTCGCCCAGCGGCGCCTGCCCGAGGCGCGCGAGCTCGTCGCCTTCGCCCTGGCGGTCGCCGTCGAGCGCCAGGACGGCCGCCGGATCGCCGAGCTGCAGCTGAAGGAGGCGAAGATCGTCGAGGAGGAGGGGGACCTGGCCGCCGCCGCCACCCTGCTGCGCCGGGCGGCCGAGACGATCGATCCGGTCGAGCTGCCGGAGCTCTATCGCATCGCCCGCTTCAACCTCCTGGGGGTCCTCGTCGAGCAGGAGCGCTATGCGGAGGCGCAGGCGCTCTACCCGGCGGTCGCCGCCCTGCTCGCGGCCGAGCCGGCGGAGTCGACCCACCTCCTGCGCCTGCGCTGGGCCGAAGGGTTGATCGCCCGCGGCTTCCACCGGCTGGAGGAGGCGGAGACGGCGCTCCTCGCCGTGCAGCGCGAGTTCGTCCGCCGGCACATGGGCTACGACGCCGCCCTGGTGGCGATCGACCGCGGGTTGATCTACCTGGAGACCGGGGCGGTCAAGCCGCTGCGCCAGGTGGCCGCCGAGCTGATGCCGGTCTTCGCCACCCGGGACCTCTCGAAGGAGGCCTTCGCCTGCCTCCTCCTCTACCAGGACGCCTGCCAGTCGGCGAAGCTCACCGAACGGCTGGCGCGCGAGCTCGCGCTCTTCCTGCGCGAGGACCGACGGCGGCCGCCGTCGCTCAAGGTGGGGTTCCGGCTGGCGGAGGAGGCGGAGGGATAGGGGAGCCAGAGCGCTCACCTTGAAAATTGGGAGTGCCGCTCCCAATTTTCAAGGAGGAGGAAGCGCGGGCACCCGGCAGATCTGTACAAACGAGACAGATCGTTTGCCACGAAATACAAACCTTCTCTCTCTCTCGTCAGTTGGCTACGGAATAAGAACGACCCTGCGGCCAGGTAAGTCTTGCCGTTGCCAAGCGCTTTCTACATCGGCGAGCGCAACCGCTTCGGTATCGATGCGGAGTGTCCCGCAGGCAGCCAGCGCCCAGAGCTGCGGGAAGGCGTCGAAGATGGCCGTGTGTGGAATGCTGCCCCCGCCGCTCCCGTAGAGTTCTAGCCCTGAGCTGCGCAATGCAGCGGCGGAGAGCGAGATGGTAGGCCCAGCCATTTCGCCAATCTCAATTAGGCGGATTCTGGAGGACTCGGCCTTCAGGTCATGGCCGGTGAGCGCATCGAGTAGAACTTCCGTGGGGTGACCCCACAGATAGTCAAGAATGATGTCGAAACGCTTGTGGCTCGCTTCGCGGATAAAGGCAGCGGTCAATTCTTGATCGGGTTGGTCGAGGGCGATGGTCGCATCCGCGCCCAGATCGGGCAACGTCTCTAAGACCTGCTCGTTGCGCCCAGCGGCAACGACACGTCCGGCGCCTAAGTGCTTGGCGATCTGGAGAGCGAGTTTGCCAGCGACACCGGTTGCACCGAGAACCAGGACCGTCTCTCCAGGCTGGAGTTGTGCGCGCCAGACGAGCGGTAGCCATGACGACAAGGCCGGATTTGGCAAGGCAGCTGCGGTGACATCATCGACACCATCAGGGATCGGCAAACACCAGGCCCGGGACACGACGGTTTGCTCGGCCATCATCCCGTAGGGCGGCCGAGACCCGCCGCAATAGACCCGTGTCCCATCATCGAGGACGCCGACCCCGTCAATACCGCACACGACGGGTAATTCGGAGTGGCTGTCGTAGTGCGAACCGCTCGCCATGGCCTTGTCGATGTTCTTGAGCGATACGGCTTTGACCCGGACCTTCACTTCGTCCGGGCTCGGGTGGGGATCGGGGAAGTCCTCAAAGCGAGGCGGTTTTCCAAGCGTGTGTAGTACAGCAGCTTTCACCGGCGTGTTCTCCTCTTCTCCTCCGGGTTGTGCACTGTACTCAAATCGACGAGAAGCGGGCAGTAGGTCTCGATCTCCATGTCCCGCAGCCGCAGGGCGAAGGTCCGATCCGCCGTGATGACGGTCGCGGCCGAGCGGCGGGCGAGAACGGCGTACATCATGTCGTAGACGCTGTGCTGGTGTCGGGCGGCGGCCGCCAGCGTCTCGGGGGCCAGCGTGCGTTCAGGAATCAGGGAATCCGCGAGGCCCAGGCATTGCTCCAACCGGGTGATCGCGGATCTGCAGGGATGCCATCGAGGTCGCCTCTCCAGCTGAAGCATAGTGCATGCGTTTTGCCGCCGCAAGCTCAAGCGGGTCCCCATTTTGCATCATGGTAACGTCTCGAAGTTGGACGACCGATCTTTTGATAGGAGAGGAACGATGAAGAAGACGTACCGCATCGCCGTCGCGTGTGCTCTGTTCGCCCTTGCCCTCACCCTCGTCGGGGTCGCCAACGGGCAGGCCGAGGACTCCGAACGCCCGGCCCTTGCCCTGTCCCAGGTGTCGGACAACGCGGCCCCCCCGGCGGCCAATACCGAGGCGGCGCGGATTTTCCGTGGCTATCAGATCGCCCCGGTGCCGCTGCGCCTGCGCGGCCTGGATCGCGACCTGGTGGGCCTGGGGAGCTACATCGTCAACGCCCAGGGCGGCTGCAACGACTGCCACACCAATCCTTCCTATGCGGCCGGCCACGATCCCTTCATGGGCCAGCCCAAGCAGGTGAACGCCGCGCACTACCTGGCCGGCGGGCAGCAGTTCGGCCCCTTCACCTCGCGCAACATCACCCCCGATCCGGCGCACGGCAACCTGCCGGCCGGCCTGACCTTCCCGCAGTTCAAGCAGGTGATCCGGACCGGTGTCGACCCCGAGAACGAGCACCCGCAGCTCGGACCGCTCCTCCAGGTCATGCCCTGGCCGACCTACCAGACGATGACCGACCGCGACCTCCTGGCGATCTACACCTATCTGCGGGCCATCCCGCACGCTGAGCCGGGGACGGCCGTGGCTGCAGAATAGTCCGCCCCGGGTGATTGACACCTCCTCTCGCCCGCGTGCCATGATGGCCCCGGACGAGAGGAGGCAAGCGATGAGCGAAAAAGCGAAAGTTCGGGTCGGCATCAACGGTTTCGGCCGCATCGGCCGGTGTGCGTTCAAGCAGTTCCTCAGCCGGGACAACTGCTCGGTGGTGGGGATCAACGACCTGGCGGACGGCGCGGACCTGGCCTATCTCCTGAAGTACGACTCCGTCCACGGCTGGTACGCCCCGAAGATCTCCTCCGACGAGAGATCGATCACCGTCGACGGCCGGGCCATTCCGTTCTTCGCCCAGAAGAACCCGGCCGAGCTCCCCTGGGGCGACCTCGGGGCGGATATCGTGATCGAATCGAGCGGCGCCCTGCGCTCGCGCGCCAAGGCCGCCGGGCACCTCGCGGGCGGCGCCAAGCGGGTCCTCGTCTCCGCCCCGTCGGACGACGTCGACGGCACTTTCGTGCCCGGCGTCAACCACGAGAGCTACGATCCGGGGAAGCACACCGTCGTCTCCATGGCGTCCTGCACCACCAACTGCCTGGCGCCGGTCGCCAAGGTGCTGCAGGAAGCTTTCGGCATCGAGCACCTGATGCTCACCACGGTCCACGCCTACACTTCCAGCCAGGCGCTCATGGACACGCCGGTAAGGAAGCGTCGCCGTGGCCGCGCCGCCGCCCTCTCGATCATCCCCACCACCACCGGCGCCACCAAGGCGACCGAGAAGGTAATCCCCGAGCTCGCCGGCCGCATGGACGGCATCGCCTTCCGGGTCCCGGTGCCGGACGGCTCGATCTGCGACATCGTCGCCGTGCTCCAGAAGGACGCCACGGTCGAGTCGGTCAACGGCGCCCTGGAGCGGGCGGCCGCCGAGCCGCGCTTCCAGGGCATCCTGCGGATTTCGGACGAGCAACTGGTCTCCCAGGACGTCGTGGGCGACACCCACTCCTCGATCGTCGACCGCGATAGCACGATGCTCCTGCGCGACCGAATGGTGAAGGTCCTCTCCTGGTACGACAACGAGTGGGGCTACGCGGCGCGGCTGGTCGACTTCGCGGTCTACCTGGGCGAGCGGGGGGTGTAGAGCGAGGGAGGCGCCTCGGAGATCGGAATCGGGTACGATCCGCCCGAACCTGGGGGGAGGGAGAGTGCGTGCTACCATACCGGAGGAGCGCCGAGGAGGGGCTGCCATGGCCGTCCGAGACACCGCCCGCCGCAAGCTCACCTACGAGGACTACGTCCATTTCCCCGAGGATGGCCAGCGCCACGAGATCCTCGACGGAGAGCACTACGTGATGCCCGCTCCGCCGCTGGATCACCAGGACCTCTCCGGAAATCTGTATCTGCAGCTGGCTCCCTTCGTGCGCGAGCACCGGCTGGGGCGCGTCTACTTTGCGCCCGCGGACGTCCTTCTCTCACAGCACGACGTCGTCCAGCCCGACCTGCTTTTCATCTCGAACGAGCGTGCCGGCATCCGGACGAAGGCGAACGTACAGGGCGCGCCGGACCTCGTCATCGAGATCCTTTCCGACTCCACCCGGCGTCGGGACGAGACCCTGAAGCGCGACCGGTACGAGCGGTTCGGGGTGCTCGAGTACTGGATTTTCGACCCATACCGCAGGGCCGTGCGCGTCTTGCGCCGTTCAGGGGCAGGCTTCGTCGCTCCCGAGGAGCTCTCCGCCGCGGCGGGCGACGTCCTGACCACGCCGTTGCTCCCCGGCCTCGAGATCAGGCTGAGCGAGATCTTCGAGTAGGCGGAATTCCTAGCGAAGCCTTCGACCTCAAACCGACGCGGAGTATCCCTGGGAGCGCTGGCGTCCTCGCCGGCTTCTTTTTCCCCCACCCGGCCGGCGGGGACGCCAGCGCTCCCAGGGAAAAATCTGTCTCGTTCGTACAGAACTGCCCCAGGTCAGACATCTAGCTAGAAGCTCGTCTCGTCCCGGCAGTACTCCCGGCCACGCCAGCGCACCACTCCGGAACCATGGGCCATGCCCAGGGAACGGAGAGCAATCCAGCTTCCCATCGCCACGGCCAGGGGATGGAAGAGGATCGGCCAGAGCGGATAGCCGAGCCGGAGCTGCACCGCGGCGCGGCAGCCGAGGAGGAGGGCGAAAGCGGCCGCGAGCGTCAGCCCCGCGGGGGCCAAAGCTCTCGCCGGCGCCACCATGGCCCAGAGAGGCCAGGCGTAAGGGAGGGTATTGAGCACCGTCCCCGCCGTCAGGTTGAAAAGGCTGAACAGGGGGGTGCGGGCGAGGGCGGAGTGGAGGTTCTTGGTGAAGCCGAGGACGATCTCGCGCCGCCCGTGGTACATGCGGAGGCGTACCTGGCGGTCGCCCAGGGCGAGGGCGCTCCGAAAGCCGGCGGCCTTGATCTCCATGGCCAGGCGGACGTCGTCGACCACCGAGCGGGCGAGGAGGCGGTGGCCGCCGATGGCGCGGTAGGCCGCGGCGCGGACGAGGTTGAAGGCGCCGCTGCCGAACGCCGCCCCGGTGCGGGGAAGACGGGCGAGGAACGAGGGGAAGAACATGTAGAAGGTGACGCCCAGGAGCGGCATCAGGACCTCTTCCCAGAAGCCGCGGCGCTCGAAGCCGGGGAAGAGGGCGAGATGGTCGAGCCCCCGTTCCCGGCAGCAGGCCATGGCGTCGCGCAGGGCCTCCGGGGCGAGGCGGACGTCGGCGTCCATGAAGAGGAGGAAGTCGCCGCTCGCCCGCTTCGCCCCCTGGAAGAGAGCGTGGGGCTTGCCCAGCCAGCCCGCCGGCAGCGGGGCGCCGGCGATCGCCAGCAAGCGGGGATCGCCGGCCCGCCGGGCGATCTCCGCCGCCGTGCCGTCGGTCGAGCCGTCGTCCACGACGATCACCTCGAAGCGCGGATAGTCCTGGCGCAAAGCAGCGTCCAGAGTCGCCCCGATCGCCGCCTCCTCGTTGCGGGCCGGGATGACGATCGAGATCGCGGGGAGCGGCGCGGACAGGGCCTGATCACCGCGGCCGGAAGGCAACCGCCGAAAGACGGCGAGGTTCACCGCCGTGAACAGGGCGAGGAGAACGCCGTAGAGGGCGAAGGGGAGGGTGAAGGGGAGAATCTCCCTATTCCGCCTTCCGCAACACCGGCCCGCGGATCTCGTCCGCCGTCGACTCCTCCTGGTGGAGCTTGAACTCGCGGTAGCCGCGCCGCCAGTAGAGGAGGGGCGGCGCGTCGTCCTCGGGGACGCCGCTCGCCACCACCTCGCCGATCACCACGGTGTGGGTGCCGGCGGGGTAACGGGCGTGGACGCGGCAGTCGAGCCAGGCGAGCGCGTCGGTCAGGATGGGAGCGCCGGTCTCCGCCGTCCCCCAGTTGCCCTCGGCGAAGCGGTCCTGGTCCTTGACCCAGGCGAAGCGGTTCGACAGCTCGGTCTGGTCGTGGCGCAGGAAGTTGACCGCGAAGACCGCCCCCTCCTCGTCCAGCATGGCGTGCGCATGGTGCTTCTTGTCGATGATCACCGTGATGAGCGGCGGGTCGGCCGAGACCGAGGCAAAGGCGGAGACGGTCAGACCGTGGATGTGCTCCCCCGCGCGGATGGTCGTGATGGTGACCCCGGCGGCAAAATGGCTCAAGGCATTCCGAAAGTCTTCCGACGAGATCGCCATGGCATCTCCAATCCAGTAGGCGCGTGCCCGCTGTTCCTCCGGGGCATTGTCCCACACCCGAGACGGCGGGCGAAGCGGCGCTGGCCTGCAGCTCGCTTCCCAAGAACAGTGCCGGCAACCGGACCGCGGGAGACGCTCGCGAACCCGACGGTTCGCTTGAGTCGTCCCTGAGGTTCTGGTAGGGTCGGTTCACCGTCGTCCCTCCCAAAGTCGAGACCATGCCCACGAAGGTCTTCGTCAGCTACGCCCAGGTCCCCGAGTCCCACAGGTGGCGCGTGGCCGAGCTGGCGGCGTCCCTGCGCGGGGCCGGTCTCGACGTGGTCTCCGACCATGACGTGACCTCTCCCCAGGGGCCGCCGGAGGGCTGGCCCAAGTGGATGCTCGACCAGATCGAGCAGGCGGACTGGGTGCTCGTGGTGTGCAACGAGGCCTACTACCGGCGCTTCCGGGGCCACGAGGCGCCGGGGACCGGCCTGGGCGCCAGCTGGGAGGGCGCGGTCATCGGACAGGCTCTCTACAGCGATGGAACGAGGAACCGGAAGTTCATCCCCATCCTGCTGGGAGACGAGCCGGCCGCGTACGTCCCCGAGCCGCTGCGGGGCGCGACCTACTATCGTCTTCCCGTTGAATTCTCCAAGCTGGCGGCCGCCCTGCTGGGAGGATCTCCGGGTGAGATGCCGGCGGGTGCCCGTCTTGCCTGGAGCTCCCCAAGCCGGCGTCCGATCGCACCCTATCTCGCTCTGCCGCTCCTCGTCGTCCTGGGGCTGGTGGGCTGGTTTCTCTGGAAAGCTGAGCTCCGGAGACCCCCCGATGCGAATTTCCTGTTGACGGTCTACGTCGGCCCCCCCGGTCCCCAGGATACGTTCCCGATACAAGGTGCAGTGGTGTTGGACCTCGGGACGAATCGTCGGAGCCAGCCGATCGACGAGAAGAGCCAGGCTCTCTTTCCGGAGATCCCGGCGAGCTTCCGCGGCCAGGAGGTGAACGTCGCGCTGAACGCCGAAGGCTACGAGCTGGCCGCTCCGGGCAAATACCGTCTGGATCAGAACACCCTCTATCTGAGGGTGCGGAAAAAATCGGGACACCTCGCCGGCCGGGTGCAGGACGAAGAGGCACGCTCGGTGCCTGGAGCCAGGATCGAAGCCGCGGGGCTCTCGACCAAGACCGACGACTCCGGTCACTTCGACCTCATGATCCCAGCCGACCATCTGCAGCCCGATCTCGTCTTCCATGTAGAAGCGACCGGCTATGATCCAAAATCCGGCCGCGCCGTGGTCGGCTCGAACGAAATCATCGTGAACCTGACCCGCTCGCACTGATCCGCCATGCGCCGCCAGATCGCCATCCTCGTCCTCCTGTTCGCCATGGCCGCCCGCGCCCACGGCGCCATGCTCAAGGGCGTCATCCTCGCCGACGAGGTGAGCGGCCCGCCGCTCCCCAACGTACAGATCTCCCCGGTGGCCGGCGCCAACCCCACGGTCTCGCTCTCCGACGGCACCTTCGCGCTCCAGTTCCCGGACAGGCAGCCGGGCGAGATGGTCCAGCTGGTGGTGCACAAACCGGGCTACGTGGTGGTCAACGACATCCAGCTGCGACTGCCGCTGCCGCGCGACGCGGCGGCCGAGCCACTGACCCTCCTGCTGTGCAAGGCGGCCCAACGCGAGGAGCTGGCCCGGCGCTTCTATCGGCTGAAGAACGTCGCCACGATCGACCAGACCTACGAAAAGCGCCTGAAAGAGCTGGAAGCGAAGAACCAGGCCACCCTGGCGGCGGTGGCCGAGCTGCGGAAGGACCGCGAGAAGGCCAAGGCGGCGACCGAGTCGATCGCCGAGCAGCTGGCGCAGGCGAAGCCCGAGCCGGGCTCCGATCTTTACCAGCGAGCAGTATCGCCGTTCCTGTCGGGAAAGCCGGACAAGGCTCTGGAGACGCTCGACGGGGCGGCGCTCCGGCGCGACCTCGCGGCGGCACGCCAGCAGACGGGAAGCGGGGCCACGAAGGCGGTGGAGGAGGTCGTGCAGGCCTATCTGCTGAAGGGCCAGGTGCTGACCTCCCAGCTCCGCTTCGCCGAGGCGGGAGAGACCTACCAGGCCGCCGTGGCGGCGGCGCCCGAGAGCTTTGAGGCCCAGTATCGGCTCGCCCTCTTCAACCAGCAGCTGAACCGCTTCCCCGCTGCGTTCGCCGCGTACCGGCGAGCCCTGGAGCTGGCGCGGCAGAGCGGCGCGAAACGGGAAGTGGCCGCGACGCAGAACAACCTGGGTATCCTGGCGAGCGATCAGCACCGGTTCGCCGAGGCACGCCAGGCCTATGAAGAGGCGCTGGCCTTGCGGCGCGAGCTGGGCAATCGATCCGACGTGGCGGGCACGCTTGCCAATCTGGGGAGTCTCTATGCCGACCAGAACCGCCTAGCCGAAGCGCGCCAGACCTACGAGGAGGCGCTCGGGATGTACCGTGAGCTGGCGCGGCAGACCCCGGAGACCTACGCGCCGAATGTCGCGAACACTCTCAACAACCTGGCCGAGTTGGACGACCAACAGAATCGAGAGAACGATTCGCGCCGGAACTATGAGGAGGCACTGAGGATCTACCGCCAGCTGGTGCAGCAGGACCGGCCGCGCTACGCCTCCGACCTCGCGATCACGCTCAACAACCTGGCGGGACTCGATCGCAAGCAGAACCGTCCGGCCGAGGCGCGCCGAGGCTGGGAAGAGGCACTCGCGATCCGTCGCGAGCTGGCGCGGCAGAACCCGGAGACCTATCTGCCGTTCGTCGCGACCACGCTCGGCAACCTGGGCGTCCTCGCGAGCGAAGAGGACCGGATGGAGGAGGCCCGGAAGGACGATGAGGAGGCGCTCGCGATCCGCCGCGAGTTGGCGCGGCAAAACCCCGAGAGCTATCTGCCCGCCGTTGCGGACACGCTCAATAATCTGGGCGTTCTCTATCACGACACGAACCGTATGTCCCAAGCCTATTTGGCCTATGACGAAGCGCTCCGGATTCGGCGCGAGCTGGCGCGTCAGAACCCGGAGACCTATCTCCCCGAGGTGGCGAGAACGCTCGACAATTTGGGCGTCCTGGAAAGCGACGAGCATCGGCTGGGCGAGGCACGTCAGGCTCACATGGAGGCATTGAAAATCCACCGCGAGCTGGCACAGAAGAACCCGGAGACCTATCTGCCGTACGTTGCCAGAACCCTCAACAACCTAGGCGCCGTGAGCTTCGAAGAGCACCGGCTGGACGAGACCCGGAAGTCCTGGGACGAGACGCTCGCGATCCGGCGCGAGCTGGCGCGGCAGAATCCGGAGACCTACCTGCCGGAAGTGGCCAGCGTGCTTCGCAACCTGGGAATTCTGAACCTCGAACAGAAGCGCAATGTCGAGGCCCGCCGGGCGCTCGAAGAGGCCTTGGGGATCTACCAGGACTTCGCCCTGCACACCCGGCGGTACGACCAGGAGGTGGCACAGGTCAAAGAGCTACTGGCCGAGGCGGGTGGCGGGAAGTAGCTCAAGGGGAGCGAGGCGCGGGGTGGCGAGGGCGGTCCGGACGCCCCTCCAGATCGGGAGGAGACCACGAAGTCCGACGCGCCGCATGGGAAGCCCTCGAAAGGAAGTCCGGCCTCCTATCCTACGTCACTTCATGCGGCGCGTGGTCTTCTCTTCCCTCCGGGTGCGATCAGTGGCAGGGCATGATCGAGCAGCTGCAGGTCCCGAAGCAAGCGGTTTCCGGATAGCCCGGATCGCAGGCGCAGTGCGACGCCTCCTCGCACGCCTGGGTGGTGTTGCCGCTGCCGCCGGCCACTTGCCCCAGCCGTTCGATCTGCAGGTTGCGCAAGGTCTCGCGACTGAGCCGGAGCTTCTGGGCACGCTTTTTCATCATCTCTCCTTGTATCCCCGGGTGGGGAGGGTCTGCAAGCAAGGTGCAGGTCCGGGCCTCGACTGAGCCGGTCCGCGGATCAAGGCTTGCAGGGCCGCAGGAACACGGCGATCAGCATCCCCAGGAGAAGGATCATGGCGTGGGCGGTGAAGAAGAGCTTGACCGACGTCGCCGTGCTCGCCAGCTGAATCCAACCGGCCTGTACGGTCTCGCCCGCCACGTGGCGCCGCAGCTGTGCCAGCTGCACGAGGTTCTCCGTCCAGTCTCCGAGGACGGCGATCCCTACCGGGACCAGCACCCAGGCGGAGCTGCAGGGCCGTCCCAGCAGGCTCCACGCCAGCCAGAGGCTGGCGGCAAGGGCGCCTCCGTAGAGGAAGGGGAAGAGGAGATCGAGCCGGAGGAACTTCCGCTCGACGTCGCGGTTGGTGCACTCCCAGTAGCGGCCTGCCGCGCCGGCGTCGTAGCCCAGGCGCAGGCCGAGCGGCTGCGCCACGTCCGGACAGGCAATCACACACGGGGGCTTCGGGGCCTTCTTGAGGGCTTCGCGGCCGCTCAGCTTCATCAGCGCCAAGTCTCCGGCGACATAAGCGGCGACCGGCAGCGCGACGAGACCGACGGCCTTGAGCGTCAGATCGAGCATGGACATGAGTTGCCCTCCTCCTTGGATGCCAGCCTGCAGTGGGACTGAAGGCAGGAGCTTATCAGCCGGCTCGCCGCCGCAACCACTCCACCACCCGCGGCGCATCCGCCGTCCAGCCAGGACTTCCCCTCAGTGCGGCGCCTGGCCGATCAGCATCCGGTCGAGGAAGGTCTGGAACTCGGGCCGGACGTCGTCCGGACCCTCGCGCGGCGCCGACATTCCAATGGTGAAGAAATGGTCGCCCTGCCGGACGAGGACCACCCGCGCGCGGAGGGGGAGCGGGAGGCCGCTCTTCGCCGGCAGGGTGTAGAGCCAGCTCGCCTCGGCCGCCGGCAGGCCGGAGATCGTCAGCTCCCGCACCTCGTCTTCGAGCTGCATGCCGGAGAAGGTCGCCTGCGTCTTGGGGAGCACGAGCTGGATCAGCCCGCGCGGAGTGAGCTGCAGCGAGTCGGCCGGGATCGCCTGGTAGAAGACCCGGATCTTGGGGTTGAACCCGGGGTGGGACGCCGGGTACTTCCCGAGCACGATCAGGGGATGGGGGCCCGGATCGTCCTTCTTCTTGGGATCGGCGGCGCCCTGCGACAGGACGGTCCAACCGTCCGGCGGCTTCAGGTAGAGGCCGGCGCCGGGCCGGACGGTCTCGTCCGCCGTCTGCGCCACCGCCGGTGCCAGACACGCGGCGAGCGCGGTCAGGGTCACCAGCCCGATCGTGAGGAACCTGCGAAGTCCAACTCGCCCCATGGGAAACCCCTTCCAGGAAGTCCTGCCTCTTATCTTACCCCGCGGGATATCGAGGCCAGAGCTTTCCTGGCGGCGCGAGATCGGTTACGCTATTTCTATGCTGAGAGCACATGGCGGTGCCTTCCTGGCGGCCCTCCTGGTCGCCGTCCCGGTGGTGGCGTCGCCGGCTCTCGTCAAGGACCTGAATCGCGGTCCGGCCGATCCCTCGGCGGTCGACGTCCCTTCCTCGGTCACGGCGGACGGAGTGACCTACTTCCCGGCCGGCGATCCGGCGCATGGCACCGAGCTGTGGAGGAGCGATGGCACACCGGACGGTACCTACCGGCTGACTGACGTCTGCGCCGGCCGCTGCAGCTCGTCGCCTTCGGCGCTCCAGGTCTTCCAGGGGAAGGTCTACTTCAGCGCCGACGACGGCTTCTCCGGGCGCGAGCTGTGGGTGAGCGACGGCGTCCCGGGACACGAGCGGCGGGTCAAGGACCTCTGTACCGGGCCGTGCGACAGCAGCCCGACGAACCTCGTGATGGCCGGCGACCGTCTCCTCTTCCTCGCCCAGCTCGGCCTCCGGCAGCAACTCTGGGCGACCGACGGCAGCGCCGCCGGCACGGTGCGGATTGCCACCTTCTGCACGCTCCTGCCGAACGCCGACGACTGCGTCACCTACCGCGGCCTCGTCTCGATCGGCCCCCGGGTGCTCTTCGATCGCGAGGACGCCGAGCTCCAGCTGCGGCTCTGGGTGAGCGACGGCACGGCCGCCGGCACCCTGCCGCTCTCGCGCCTCGTCCCCGGCCTGCCGGCGAGTCTCTCGGTCCCGATTCCCGTCCCCGCCGCGGGTTTCGCCTACTTCTGGAGCACCGATGCCCTCTGGCGGACCGACGGCACGGCCGCGGGTACGTTCCGGCTCGCCGCGTCGGCCGACGCGGGGATCGACCCGTTCGATCGCGTCGACCGGATGGCCGTAGCCGGCGGCCTCCTCTACACCAGCTTCCTGAGCGGCGAGCTGGTGCGCTCCGATGGTACGCCCGCGGGGACGAGGCTGATTTTCAAGACGGCGAATTACGAGCAGGGCATCGATTTCCTCGTCCCCCTCCCCGACCGGCTGCTCTTCGTCGCCGAGGCGAGCGATCTCTCTCCCTCGGAGCTCTGGCAGACCCAGGGGAGCACGGAGACGACGACCAAGCTCGCCGATTTTCAATCCACCGGCTTCCTTTCCGAGATCGTCCCCGTGGGGAGCGGCGCCATCTTCACCCTCGTCAACGAGGACCAAACGGAGGTCCTCGGGCTCTACACGACGGACGGCACAGCGGCGGGGACCGTCCCCCTGACCGCCGCGGTGCCGCAGATCGACCAACCGAGCGGGCTCGGCGCGGCCGGAGACCGGGCTTTCTTCCTCAGCCGGGCGGCCGGAGCCCAGGTCCAGCAGGTCCTCTGGGAGACGGACGGCACCGCCGCCGGCACCCACGCGGTGCGCGACTTCGGCGCCGGGCCGGGCTCGGCCGGCCCGGTGGAGCAGGTGGCCTTCGCTGGCAAGCTCCTCTTCTCGGCCCACACCTCGCCAGGGGCGGCCCCCCTCTTCCTCTCCGACGGCACGCCGGGCGGCACCGTCCTGCTCTCCGACCAGGCCCTGTTCGCGACCGGCTTCACCCGGCTGGGAGGGCGGGTCTACTTCGGCGCCGCAGATGTGGCGTCCTCGTTCCCGAGCGGCTCGTCCCCCTCCACTCTCTGGTCGACCGACGGCACCGCGGCCGGCACCCGCCGGGTTTTCTTCGCCTACGGCTTCACCGCCCCCAAGACGCTGGGCCAGGAGCTCCTGTTCACCGCCATTGCCCCCGGGCGGATCTTCTTCGGCGAAGTCGACTTGGAGCTCTGGAAGAGCGACGGCACCACCCTTGGCACGACCCTCGTCAAGCAGATCGATCCCTTCCTCGACGATGCGAGCGACGAGAGTCACAGCTGTTACGGCGAAGCGTCGTCGCCGGGCGAGGGGGTGCAGGTCGGCGGCCGGATCCTCTTCGCCGCCAGGGACGGCGTCCACGGCCGCGAGCTCTGGTCGACCGACGGGACCAAGGACGGCACCCGGCTGGTCAAGGACATCAACCGTCTCCCTGCGCCGGATGGGCCTTCCCCCTGCATCGACGACCCTCACGACCGGCCGGCCGGCACCGCCGCCTCGGACCCCGACGACTTCGTCCCCACCGCCGCCGGGGACCTGGTGCTCTTCGCCGCCGACGACGGCGCGCACGGGCGCGAGCTCTGGCGCTCGAACGGGATCTCCCGGGGCACCCGCCTGGTCGCCGACCTCCGGCCCGGCCCCTTCGGCTCCTCGCCGCACGACCTGACCCGGCTCGGCAACACCTTCTACTTCTTCGCCTCGATCTCCGGCCCCGGCGAGGCCCTCGTCCGGAGCGACGGCACGGCGGGCGGCACGGCCGTCGTCTCCGACCTCGCGCTCTCCGGCAGACCCTCCTGGGGCCGGAGCCTCGTGATCTCCGGGGATCGTCTCTTCTTCGTCGTCTACAACGAGACGACCGGGGCCGAGCTGTGGACGAGCCGCGGCGACGCCGCCTCGACCGGGCTCGTTGCCGACCTGAACCCCGGACCCGGCAGCAGCGCGCCGCAGCAGCTCGCCGACGTCGGCGGCGTCGGCGGTGTCGGCGGCATCGGGGGCGTCCTCGTCTTCGCCGCCGACGACGGGCAGACCGGCCTCGAGCTCTGGCGGAGCGACGGCACCGCGGCCGGAACCCGGCGGCTGGCCGACCTCTCCCTGGGCCGCGCCGCCTCCTCCCCCGGCCCCTTCACCGTCGCCGGCGACCGTCTCCTCTTCGGTGCCGACGACGGCATGCACGGCCGCGAGCTGTGGGAGATCCCGCTCGCCGAGATCCTGGCGCCCTGAGAGGCCGGGTCGGTATATATTGATAGGCTGATGCGCGCCGCCGCCCTCGTCCCCCTTCTCGCCATGGCCCTCGCCGGCTCCCTCTCCGCCCAGCCCGCTCCTCCTCCCCGGCTCGACTGGCAGAAGATCGCCGACCGGCTGGTCCGGCAGATGGCGCTCCAGCCCGGCGAGCGGGTGCTCCTCCTCGCCGCGCCGGGCGAGTTCGAGCCGTTGATTCCCCTCCTGCGCCTCGCCGTGATCCGGGCGGGGGGGACCGACCTCGGCAGCTGGACCGTTCTGCCCCTGCCCTTCCTCGCCGGTCAGGACGCCGCCGTGCTGGAGCAAGGGGAGAAGCGGTCGCGAACCGCCTTGCAATCGATGCTGCAGAACGTGGACGTCGCCGTCATGATGCCCGGGGCGATCCCCGTTCACGCCGAGTACGCCGCGATGCAGGAGGTGCTGAAGAGCGGCCACGGGCGCACCATCCATTTCCACTGGCACACCCTCGGGACTCCGAGCGCCCTTGCCGTCCCCGGTCACCCCCTGCCCAGCCAGGAGGTCATCGATGCCACCTACCAGCGGGCTCTCTTCACCTCCGACTGCAAGGCGGTCGGCGCGGT
>Ga0137403_10002521_pt1 | contig 22382 bp, 10 predicted proteins | sample CZOMad2_1_16fung_FD_122057 | JGI IMG/M metagenome (GOLD analysis project Ga0137403, IMG submission 122057) | Vadose zone soil fungal communities from Angelo Coast Range Reserve, California, USA - CZOMad2_1_16fungal (Hybrid Assembly) | ecosystem: Environmental > Terrestrial > Soil > Vadose zone...
GCCAGGCTAACTTCTATCTTCGGCTCCTGGTCGCCACGCAACAGCTGCCGCAGGCGTTTGCGGGCCCGGTGCAGTTGCGATTTGGAACATCCCAGCGAACAGCCCAGGCGCTCCGCAATTTCCTGGTGCTCGTATCCAAAGACGTCGTGCAGTAAGAAAAACTTTTTGTAGCCGGCGGGTAACTTGCCGATGGCACGCGCGAGATGCAGCCTGTCGATCGCCCCCGCCACGGAAGGATCCTCCCGGCCGAGTTCCCGGAGGCCCTCGCCTTCAGCGTTATAAGGCTCCAGTTCCTCCACGAGGGTTTCGGTGGGCTTTCTCCGGCGCAGATACATCAACACCTGGTTCACTGTGACCCTGTGCAACCAGGTGGCGAACCCTGACTCACCCCGGAATGTGCCTATCTTTCGAAAGAGCTGCAAGAACGCTTGCTGCGTTAAATCCTCGGCTTCCGTTGGGTTCTTAACCATGCGCAAGCAGACGGCGTATACGTGCTTGGAATGCGCCTTGTAGAGGTATTCGAAAGCCGTGGCCACGCCGGCCTTGGCCTGCTCGATGGCTTCCGCTTCGGTAAGACTGCTCTGCGTGTTGCTCTCTGATGGTTTCATGATGAGTTTTGCCATAGCCCGCTTGTTTGTGGCTGGGCCCTTCCAACCTTTACAGCTTCCTTCTGATTGTCTGGTCGGCTCCCCCTCCGTCAGTTATTCGTTCCGAATATGGGACGCATCGCTTTCGATATCAGCAGTACATAGGAACCGGCCGGTTTTGACCTCGCCTGCCCTGGAAAATAGCTCGTGCCGCAGCGCGTTGCCAGTGTTATGTCTTTTTCGTGATTTCGAAGGCGCAATCGCCCTTACTAGACTTGACGCAATCTGGAAGGAATTTGCTTTTAGGGGGAACTGGCGGAAGCGTGTGGGGGTCGAACCCACCGGTGACATCGTGGATGCCACCCACCGGTTTTGAAGACCGGGCCCAGCACCGGCGGAGAAACGCTTCCGTTCGCGCAGTCGAAGCTGCGGGTCTTTTATTGTACTTGCGCGCAATCCGAAGTGAGGCTCCGGACATCCAATGACTACTCGCAAGCCGCGATTCCTGGAGAAAATTCCATGCGCCGTTTTACCGTCGTCCAAGTCGACGTATTCACTAAGAACCGCCTTGAGGGCAATGCTCTGGCGGTTATTACCGACGCCACCGGGTTGACCGATAGCGAAATGCAGGCACTATCGAAAGAAACGAATCTCTCGGAGACGACGTTCATCTTTCCGCGCGACGCGGCGACAGAGAAAGCGAAAGGCGTGAGGGTGCGGATTTTTACGGTCGCCGAGGAATTGCCCTTCGCTGGGCATCCAACGCTGGGCACCGCCTTTGTGCTGCGCGGCGCGAGCGGTGCGGGGGAGGTCTTGCTCGACCTGAACGTTGGCTCGGTTCCGGTTTGGTATGAGGACACAGCGGGCCAACCCTCGTTTGGCGAGATGCGCCAGCGCGATCCCGAATTTGGCGCGAGGCACGATGCGGAAACGATTGCCCGCGTTACTGGTTTGGCAACCCGGGACATTGACACGAGCGTTCCCATTGAATCCGTGTCGACCGGATTGTCGTACACCATTGTCCCCATCAAGAGTCTGGCGGCGCTGCAAAATCTGCGCATCGATTTGCAAGCGGGCAGCGAATATCTACAGAAGAGCGGCGGCAAATTCTTTTACTTCGTTTCGCGCGAAACGGTGAACCCTGCGGCACGACTCCACGCCCGCATGCTCTTTTACAACGGGGAAGACCCGGCGACCGGATCGGCAGGCGGGTGCACGGCGGCGTGGATGGCGGCGCACGGCGTTGCGGCACCGAACGAACGCGTCCTCATAGAACAGGGTCTCGAAATGAAACGGCCCAGCGAGATTTTTGTCCGGGCGGATCGAGAGGCCGGCATGGTCAAGAATGTCCGCGTTGGCGGCCATTGTGTCGAAGTCATGCGGGGAGAAATCACTCTCTAAGTGGGCAGGCGAGGTGCCTGCCCCACGTGTGTGATGCTCACCCAGTGGAAAACTTTTTCTCCGGCGCGCTAATAACACCTTCGTGGTAACACCCACGCCGCGTTGCTTGCGGCATTCGCCGCCATCCCACCATCGTGTGTAGCACTGAAGTCGCATTAACTTGCGCGCTACTTTACACGTTCTTGAATCGCATTTACGATTCTCGCCACACTGAATTAACAAGAAAAAAGTTTCGCAAGAAAATCTCATCGCCGGGGAAATCATGAAGCCAAAACGAACCATCCTTTGCGCCGATAGCAATGAGCAAGCTCTGTCCATCCGCAAGATTCTCCTGGAAACACGCGGCTACCGCGTGGTTTGCTGCGGACGCGCCGACCAGGCCATGGAGCACCTGCGGGGCGGCAATGTTGATTTGGTGATTGCGGATTTGATTCTTTCCGACCTCGACGGACCGAAGTTCATCGAAGCGGTAAAAACGGAATCGCCGCGGACGCCTGCGATCCTGCTTTCCTCCCGGCTCAGGATCTTCGATTACGAAACAAAGGCCGACGTCTTCCTGGCCAAAAATTCTCAATCCACCGCCGAGCTTCTGGGACATGTGAAAACCCTCCTCGTGCGGCGGCGTGGGCCCAAACGGACGGTAACTCCTCCGCTGGTGCCGGGATCACATCTAATGCACACTACAGCGAACGCCTGAGTCCTTGGCAGATGCGTTTGCGGAATGCGCGAGCGCCATGCCCTCATTGACGATGGCCACCGGAACAACTTATAACGGCTTTCCCGCTTGGAGTAAGAGCCAATCTGGCCTCCCGCCGCCCGTGCCAACGGCGGCAAGAATCTACCTGCCTTACGGAAAAATGGTAGTTGTGGACCAGACTACGTAACCCAGCCAAACGGTTCTCTCCACTCGCTTTGCCTGCCCGGCGCCGCAGTGGAACAAAACTTGCAAGCTGATTGGAAAAGCTTGATCTGCCCGCCATGATCTGCCCATCAACGCGAGCGGCTCACTCGTCTCGAAGTTCTTGTCCAAGCTTGTAGTGAATCCCTTTGGTCGAGCTTGCGGCAAAGCCGTCTTGTGTCAATAACGAGACGCGATCCTCACTCTTCCCTTGGAGGTAACACCATGATATTGGTTACGGGCGCTACAGGTAACATCGGTTCGGAGTTACTGCAACAGCTTTCAACTATGGGAGCGCCGGTGCGCGCGTTTGTGCGCGACATGCGTCAGGCACGGTCGTTTCTGCGTTCGGGCTCGCACCTGCGCCCGTATTTGCGCTCGCTAGTAGAGACGGCCGGCGTGGAAAGGGCGGGAATTGAACTGGTGGAAGGGGATTTTTCCAGGCCAGAAACATTTATGCAAGCCCTGGAGGGTGTCGAGCGGCTGTTCCTGCTGATGCCTTCGTCGACGCAGGTGGAAGCGCGGCAATGTAGTTTTGTCGATGCGGCACGGCAGAGCGGAGTGCGGCGTATTGTGAAGCTCTCGCAGTTCGGAGCAGACCCGGAGGCGCGGGAGCGTTTTCCGCGCTATCACGGGGTAGTGGAGGAGCACATCCGCAATTCCGGGATGTACTACACGTTTCTGCGGCCCAATCTCTTCATGCAGAGCTTTTTCAACTTCCGTCCGACGATTGCGATGCAAGGAGTTTTCTATGCCTGCGCTGGAACGGGAAGGGTGAGCATTGTGGACGCGCGCGACATTGCCAGTATGGCGGTCCTGACGCTCACGGAGCCGGGTCATGAAGGAAAGACCTACGAGATTACCGGTCCGGAGGCCCTGACCCACGCGGAGATGGCGGAAATTCTGTCGGAGGAGACGGGGACGAACGTAAAGTATGTGGAGATATCGCCGGAATCAATGCGGCATGTGCTGCTGGACCTGGGCATGCCGGTCTGGCAGGCGGATGGAGTGCTAGAGGATTATGAAACGTACCGCCGCGGCGAAGGGAGCAGAATCACAACGACCGTGGAAGACATGACCGGGATTTACCCGATGACGTTCGAAGAGTTCACGCGGGATTATGTCGAGGACTTCCGTAGAACGGCAGCGGGAGCTGCCTGAACAATACAGCTCGTTGAGAACGTCGTCTTTGAAAGAATCGAGGGCGGGATCGTGTAAGATCGTTTTTGCACGAATGCCCGCCTTCATCCAAGCCGAAAATCTGACCAAGACATACCGCGTTGGCAAAGTCGACGTGCCAGCTCTCCGCGGCGTTTCGTTCGAGGTCCAGCGCGGCGATTTTGTGACGATTGTCGGCCCTTCCGGGAGCGGAAAGTCGACGTTGTTTTATCTGCTCGGCGGTCTTACCCACGCCACCAGTGGCCGTCTCGTGATGGACGGCGATGACGTGGCCCAACTCTCCGATGCCGAACGCACGCGCATGCGTCGCGAGAAAATTGGCTTTGTGTTCCAGAAATTCAATCTACTGCCCACTCTCGATGCGCGCTCCAACATCGACATGGCGCAGGAGATTTCCGGCCGCCGCGCCGAAGATGCGCATTTCGAGAAAGTGTGTGGGCTGCTCGGGCTCGACAAGCGCATGGATCACAAGCCGTCGGAAATGTCAGGCGGTGAGCAGCAGCGCGTGGCGCTGGCGCGAGCGCTCATCAATCGCCCGATGTTGATTTTGGCGGACGAGCCCACGGGAAATCTCGACTCCAAGAACTCCGTGGCCGTGCTGCAAATGCTGCGCCAAGCCAACGCCGAATTCGGACAAACGGTGATGATGATTACGCACAACCCCGAGGCGGCGGCTTACGGGAATCGCATCATTCATATGCGCGATGGCGAGATTGTTGCGCCGGAGCTGGATCCGCAGTGGGTCGGGCACCGGTAGCTTAGGCTTGATGCTCTCGACCCGCACGGGCGAGGACGCCCGTGCCTCCATTGGCTGCCTGGCCGTAACATTGCCGCTGCGATAGGCGTTGGATATAATGAACGAACCGCCTGAGCGGGAGTAACTCAGCGGTAGAGTGCGACCTTGCCAAGGTCGAAGTCGCGGGTTCAAATCCCGTCTCCCGCTCCATCTCCTTCTCCTTCCTTCGCATGCCACCTGGTTTGGAAGTTCCCTAGCTGTTCAATTCCCCGAGGGTGTCCGCTTCTGAACACAGCCTTCCACCAGCGGACATGCGGCGTGGCTCGGGCCAGCTAGGTCCACGCGCATCGTCTTTAGGATCCATAGTTTACAGTTCTCGGCAGATGGTAGGAGAATTGCCGTCTCGATGAGCAGGGTTTGTGGTGTGCTTGTCTTAACTCGCTTGCCTTAACTTGCGGGAGGAGGTCGCCCGATGAATTGGCTGACCCAAGATCTTCGGTACGCGTTGCGCCAGTTGCGCAAGTCTCCCGGATTCACCGTCGCGGCAGTTTTGACGCTAGCCATGGCGATTGGTGCCAACGCCGTGGTTTTCAGTGTGTTGAACGGCCTGATTCTCCGGCCGCTGAATGTACCTCAGGCGGAGAGTCTCTATGCAATCGAGCATGGGAGCGGTAGCGACAAGGATACGAACCAGTCCTATCCCGACTATCTAGATCTGCGCGACCGCAACCGCAGCTTTGACGATTTGGCAGCTTATAGCATCGCTCAGGTGGCGCTGGACACGGGCGGAAATCCATCCCTTACCTGGGGCGTGGAGGCGAGCGGTAACTACTTTGACGAATTGCGGATTCATCCGTATCTCGGCCGTTTTTTCCACGCCTCCGATGAGCATGGCGCGAACAGCGCTCCATATATTGTGCTCAGCTACGCATATTGGCACAGCCATTTTCACGACGATCCTGGCATGGTGGAACGTACGATTCAGGTAAACAAGCATCCTTTTACCATTCTGGGCGTCGCGCCGCCTGAGTTTCGTGGAACGTTAGTGTTTTTCTCTCCTAATTTCTTTGTGCCGCTGGTGAACCAGGAACAAGTAGAGGGGTCGAGTGGCCTGAACGATCGCGGGAGCCGAGGGCTTCTCATGGTCATGGGGCACTTGAACTCAGGAGCCACTCCGGAACAGACAATTACCAGTCTGAACTCGATTGGCTCGTATCTGGAAAAAGCCTATCCCAAAGATGACGCCAAAATGACTTTTTCCTTGGCGCGCCCCAGTCTCATGGGCGATGAGGGAGGCGCTCCGGTACAGGCTTTCCTGGCGGGATTGATGCTGTTGGCAGGATTAATTCTGCTGGCAGCTTGCGCCAACCTGGGCAGCCTGTTTGCCGCACGCGCCGCGGACCGTTCGCGTGAAGTGGCTCTGCGACTCGCCCTGGGATCGAGCCGCCAACGTATACTGCGCGGGCTGTTTACCGAAGCGTCTCTGATTTCGCTGGCCGGCGGCTCCATCGGACTATGGAGCAGCGTGGCACTGTTGCGCTGGCTGAGCGTGTGGCAGCCATTTGGAAATTTCCCCATGCATGCGCCTGTGACGCCGGACGCAACGGTTTATGGAATAGCTTTACTACTGACCTTGGTCAGCGGATTCCTCTTTGGCGCTGTCCCGGTAGGCCAGGTACTCCGCACCAATCCATATGAGGTCGTGAAGTCGGGATCGGCCGGCAGAGTCGAAAGGGGGATTACTGCCCGAGACGTATTGCTGGCGGTGCAAATTGCGCTCTGCGCCTTGCTGGTCACTTCCTCGATGGTTGCGGTGCGCGGGCTCGCGCGAGCGGTACACAGCAATTTCGGTTTTGAACCGCAAGATGCCCTGCTGGTAAGCGCCGATCTGCACATGGCAGGCTACAGCGGTGATCGAGTGTTCCCAATGCAAAAGCGCATAGTCGACGCCGTCGCCGCGATTCCTGGCGTGGAGTCTGCGGGACTAACCGATGCATTACTACTGAATGACGCGAACATCTCGAATGTATTTACGGATGAGACGACAGACCTGAATCTATCGAATGCGGCCGCCAGTGCTTACGTGTATCACGTATCCCCCGAATACCTTCATGCTGAGGGAACTAGGTTGCTGTCCGGACGGTCTTTCACATGGCATGACGACAAGAATTCGCCGCGCGTTGCCGTGGTGAATCAGGAGTTTGCGCGCAAGATCCTCGGATCCGCAATCGGCGGCTACTACAAGATGCAGGATGGAACGCGTGTAGAAGTGGTAGGTATTGTAGAGAACGGAAAATATAACACCCTAACCGAAGATCCCCATGCGGCGATGTTTCTCCCCATACAGCAATCGCCCTCCAATTCGACATGGCTGGTGGTGCGCTCGAGCCACCATCAGGAGGAACTGGGACCGGCCATAAGGCGCACACTGCACCAACTTGATGCAGGGCTACCAGTTGAAATTGAAACGCGGTACGATGAAATGACCACAGCACTGTTTGGTTCGCGTATGGCAACGGTGTCGCTGGGTGTTATGGGAGGGATAGGCGCGATGCTGGCCATAACCGGCATCTTTGGAATTGCCGCATACTCGGTCAGCAAGCGGCTGCGGGAATTGGGAATTCGTGTCGCCCTCGGCGCGCAGCGTAAGGAAGTCTTACAGGCAGCGTTGGGACGGGCTCTCAAATTGCTGGCGATTGGTTCCGCGGCAGGATTGCTCCTTGGAATCCTGGCGAGCCGGGTACTGGCTTTCATCGTGTATCAGGCAACTCCCCGTGATCCGCTGGTACTGGCTGGCGCCGTTCTAGCAATGTCGTTGCTGGGGCTCGTGGCGACCTGGATTCCAGCGCGACGCGCTCTGTCGGTCGATCCCATGATACTGCTGCGCGAGGAGTGAAATCGGATTTACGGAAGAAGTTAGGTCGAAGTCGCCGGTTCAAATTCCGTCTCCCGCTCCAGATTCCCTCCTTTTTTCGGGTCCTTCTTGTGCTCTTCTTCGTGTTCGACTGAGGACTCCGCGATTTTTTCAAGCGGCGGGATCAGCGCACCCGCTCGAGCACGCGGCGTTCGGTCTTGCCATTGCCAAGCTCGAGCCTGTCGCCTTTGAGTTTAAAGGGACGGGGCTGGTCCGTGTCGGTGTAATCTGGCGCCATGCTGCCCTCGACATGGTGCGTCACGACGTGCTTGCTAGCGTCCACGGTATAGGTGCCGAAGTATGCGAGATAGGCGTCGTAAGCTGCGAGTGTGTGCTCGGGCGAGGGCAGCTTACCGGCATCCCAGTTCGCTTCTGGAAAAGGCGCCAGCGGTGGAACTTTCATGATCTGAATGTGCACGTGCCCGGTTGCGTCGTAAACGAAGTATCCCCGTGGATGCTGACCGTACCAATAGTGCCACTTGCCGTCCTGGTCCAAATCGGCAAACTCCACCACACGCCATGTTCCAATCAGGGCTCGGGCTCCCTGGGCGGCGGGACGCTGGGCGAAGGCAACGGTGACGAGCAACAGCGAGCAACTGAGCGCGCGAGCTATTTTCATTTCGGTGCCTCGAGAGCGGTGTGGATGAGGCTGGAATTATCTCACCCTGCGCGGCAAGACTCTCAGGTAACGCAACCGGGCCTTGAGTCAAAACTCGGAAGCGGCTTCGTTCAGCCCTAGTATGTGTCGCCGTTCACCAGGACGCCCAGGGATTGACTCGCCGTGCTGCCGCCCCATACCGCCGAGCCGCCCCACACAGCAGAGCCTCCCCACACGGCACTGCCTCCCCAGACGGCGCTGGTTCCCGTAGAGGTGTTGCCGCCCCAGACCGCGGAGCCTCCCCAGACCGCAGAACTGCCCCAAGGCGAGCCCTGTGCGGCTTCTCCGACAAAGGCGTTTCCGCCCCACACGGCGCTACCGCCCCAAACAGCGGAGCCTCCCCAGACCGCCGATCCGCCCCAGACCGCTGACGAATCCTGCACGAAATAGACGTTGTGCGTCGCTGGATCGAACTGCACCGTCGGTGACTTCGCCAGGCCTGTGCTTAGGTCCGTGCTGCTCAGCGCGGCTTGAAGGTCCAGGTAGCCAGCGCCTATCGTGAAGATGTCGTTTTGCGCTGTGTAGCTTGTGTTGCTGGTGGGATCTACATAGGTGCTAGAGGGAGAGAACACCTTATAGGCGGTCTTCATGAGACGCGCTTTCACTTGATCTGGCGAAAGCAAAGGATTTTGCTGCAACAGAAGAGCGGCCGCGCCGCTTACCACCGGCGTCGCCATGCTTGTGCCGCTGAGGGCGAAGTAGGCCATCGATCCGGAAGTCGTGCCGGCGGTCGTGTAATAACTCCGCGGAACCTTGTCGTTGGCGAAGTGCGTAGGAATGAAGGCGTTGGGTGCGGCCAGAACCGAGATGACTTTGTTGCCCGGCGCGACGATGTCGGGCTTGGCAATGTGGTCGATGAGCGTGGGTCCTTTGGAGCTGTAGCTGGCGATCTGGTCGTCGGCGCGGGTGGGAGTTCCCATCGACTTCATGGCTCCGACCGTGATGACGTAGGGATCGTTGCCCGGCGAGGTAATGGTGGCGTAGCCGTTGGTTCCAAAGCTGTTATCGCGGCCATCGTTACCGGCGGCGACCACTACGACGATGCCGGCTCTGTAGGCGGCTTCCACGGCCTGGCATAGCGGATCGAGCGTGTAGCTCTCAAATACCGGGCGGCCTAGTGAAAGGTTGATGACACGGATGTTGTATTTGTTCTTCAGCTGGATTGCCGTATTGATAGCATCGATCACCGCGCTATCCGTACCTACGCCGTTGCCATTCAGAACGCGCAGATTGACGATGTTGGCGTTGGTGGCAATGCCTTTGAACGTCTGCGTGTATTGCGGACCAGTGGAGTTATAGCCGTTACCCGCGATGATGCCAGCGACGTGTGTTCCGTGCCCGTAAACGTCGAGTGTGCCCTCGTCATCGCCCAAAAATGACCGCGAATAGACGATGCGGGAGCTGCCGGTGGCATACTTGTTGAGATCGGACTTCTTGAAGCCAACGGTCTGTTTGCTTCCCAGACCGCTATCGATGACCGCCACTGCAATGCCGTTAGCATCGAAGCCCAGGCCCCACGCGTAAGGCGCGTTCACAGCCGGAGCGGAGTTGTTCAGAGTACCCCGCAGCGGCCGGTCGGGCGAGACATACTTGACATCCGGCCCGTTAGATAAGTCCGTCAGGCGATTGGCCGGCACCGAAACCTTGAAACCCTTGATCAGGCCGAGGTCTTTCTTGATACTCCCGCCACAGCCTTGCACTCGCGAGCGATGGCTCAGGAGCGGGGGAACGTTGTACTGAACGATGACATAGACGGGCTTGGCACCGGATGCTCCGCGGAGCTCACGGGAGAGCTTGGAATCGTCGGCAAAAGCCGTGACATTCGTGACGGCAAAGATAGCCAACATCGGGACCGCAACATGGCCGAAGAAGGACATCCGAGACGAAAGATAACTGCCGGACTTCATGGCCTGATCGTTGCAGGTGGCATACCACCGGGTCGGTTCGTAAGTTGTTGATTTTACGGAATCGTTCCTGGCACGGAGGTGCCAAGTGCGACAGCTTGTCCGGAACGTCACCGTTTGCAGGACAACTTGTCCGGTTCCGTTGGCTTGAGAAACAGGGCCTGAGGCGGGTTCCTCGAGCGGCGTGAGCGCGGACCCTAGGGAGACGACTGCTATAATCACGCATGCTGTCGTCCCGCCATGGACGCCAGTTTCTGCACCCAGGGCGCGGTACCCAAGTGGTAAGGGAGAGGTCTGCAAAACCTTTATGCGTCGGTTCGATCCCGACCCGCGCCTCCACTTTTTTGTGGACATGGATTGTCTCCTTACTCGCAGGGTGGCGTGGATGTCTCTTATCTCTGCTCTCTGCGACTAAGTCCTCCTTTAACAGCCTCAAGTCCTTAGGAACGGAACTGCAGTGATTCGCATTTGAGTCAAAGTGGGTGATTCTTCCTACGCAAGCACGAACGCCACTGCTTAAGAGGCAGCGGCGTTCGTCTTCTGTTGGGGGTTGGAATTGATGTGCGTCCTAGGAGAAGCCGAGAAATGAGAAGCGCTGGAACGGATTCAGCTCAAACCTTGGCCGCCATCGCGGCTTGCGCTGGGGTTTCTTCAGCGACCTTCAAGTATTGATAGATGCTACCCATACTCTTATGGCCCAGCCAACGCCGGGTGTGCTCGATTCCTGCGCTCTCGATGGACAAACGGGCAACGGTGTGGCGAAGGGTGTGAGCATGGGCGAGTTCCGCTGCGATGCCAACCTCGGAACAGTAGTACTTCATCAACTGATCGACTCGCCGCCGGCAAACATTGAAAACGGGGACGCCGGGTTCCGTGCGTTCGGCAAATTCAATCAAGGCGTTCTTCTCGTCGAGTAACGGCTCTGGGTGCTCGATCAACATGTGCCGCACGCGGTGAGAACCGTCGGGACGCCGAACCGTCAAGTAGCCGTCGGCAATCGCATCGCGCTGGAAAGATACCAACTCCGATGCCCTCAGGCCGTGCCAGAAACAGACCAGGATCATCAGCCAATCCCGCTCTCGATGCGCCTTAGCCGCCGCCAGGAGCATTAGAAGTTCTTGTTTTGAAAGCGACTTCATAAGGTTACTCCGTTCGAATCGTTTGCCTCTGGCCACTCCTGAGGCCTCAGGCTCCGGTGTATTGCCAATTCTTGCCTTTCCCACCGCCGCCATCTCAAAACTGCCTTTCTGCCGGCACGCCACCGATTGGCTTTTTTGGGGCGGCCTGGTTGGGCCGCCCCAAGGAGAGCTAGATCCGGACTAGTTACCGGTCAGCACGATCAGTTGCGGGTTGCCGTTGGCGTTATCGCGAACCGTCAGCAGACCAACCCGGAGGGCCGCGCTGTTCGGGCTGAAGTTCACTGTGATTGAGCAGGACGCACCCGGGGCCAACGTAGTGCCTTGGCAGGTATCAGCGCCCTTCGCGAACCGGGCACCAGCGACTGTATCCCCTGGAGCCGCAGGGAAGGTTACTGGTGCGGTCCCTGAGTTGGTTACGGTCAGTGCAGCCGTATCGGTCGAGGGGTTAACCTGCGTCCCGAAGTTCAGGATGCCGCCCGTGAGGATCGGGGTGAAGCTGATGTTCGCCGTGGTTCCCGTGGTGGCTCCCAAAGTGAACGTCAGAGCTCCCTGGATCGCCGTACCCGAGATGGTGAGCGGCGAGTTAATCACGGTTGCATTGCCCGTTACCGCAACCGATCCGGTGAAGGTACCGGGGGCGGTCGGCAGGAACCTGACTCGGATGGTGCAAGCCGCGCCCATGGCCAAGTTACCGCCGCAGTTCGGGAAGCCCGCCGGGAACGTGCCGATCGCTACCCGCGAGAACGGAGCCGCGCCGACAGTGATCGCGCCAACCGCGAACGCTCCCGGACCAGCGTTGGAGAGATGGAAGTCCAGCGTTTGGGCGGTTGCCGCGGTTACCGGCAGGTTCACCGTTGTGAACGTAGCCGTGGTGGCAGCAGTAAGCGTCACCACCGGTCCAGTGCCGACTCCAGTGAATTCGACCGCACCAGCATCGACAAAGCCGTTGCCCTTCCTCTGCGTTCCGAAGTAGTCCGTGTTCGGAGCGAAGCCGAAGGCGTTTGCCGAAGCAGGCACGAGGTTGATGGAGGACGAACTTGATGTCGGTACATAGTTGCCGAGCGGGGTGCCAAGGACCGGATGATTTTCCGCCAGCGGACCCCAGCTCATATTGACCCAGTTGTTGCCTTCATCCACCGTGGCGGCTGGAGTCAGGTTAAACACAGGGTTAGGAACGGTTGCATCCGAGATACCCGGAGGCACCTGCCATCCCGCCGCGCCAAGCTCAGGCGGCACACGCGAGCCGTTGCAGTATTGCTGGGCAACGGTTGGGTTGCTACCGGTGTTGTGCAGCGTGGCCGCGGAGTAGTCCGCGACGTCCGTGATCACAGTGTAGGTCGGAGCGAGCGTGAAGCCCGAGCCGTGGTTGGACGGACCGTTGTCGCCGCGAACGCCGATATCCCAGTAGCTGGCAGTCGTGCAAGCTCCGCTGCCCCCGGTGATAATGGTGCCAGCGCCGTTGGGCGTGGTAGCGTCCGCCTGCGGCTGGCTTGGCGCCGGCGTGCTGCCGAACGCGTTGAACAGCGTGACCAGGTGCTGCTGGTGGGCAGGATCGATTACGTTGCCGACACCAATGTAGTAGGAACGGTTCTGCCAGATCACATTGTTGTCAAGCAGCGGGTACGATACCTGGCCGCAATTCGGGTGAGCACCGACCGCGCTGCCATTGTTCGGACAGTTTAGTGTGACGCCGCTCAGATTCGTCATCAGAGTCGGACTATGCCGGATCGCTACTATGCCAGCGGGTTGCGGGCAAGAGGCGGTACCTGCGGTGTTGGTGCAGCTCGTCCCGGGACTGCTGGACAGAGGCGCACCCAGAGTGTTGAAGAGAATGCCCGCTGATCCTGTCGAATCGTTGGCGATAATCGTGTTGTTGACGATGTTGACAGCGATCGCGTCCTGCAGAGAGATACCAGCACCATCCCAGCCGGAAACGTTGTTGGCGATGATGTTGTTGGTGACCTTCACCGAATTCCAACGCCCTGGGTTGTTGGGGAAGAACGTCAAGTCCGTGCCGTTGACGCCGTGGAGACGCATGGCGCCGCCGGTGCCGCTGTCTGCGGAGTTACTCATGAACAGGTTGGCGTTGATCACCATGTTAGGACCGGTGCCATCGCTCGTTCCGGGAGGACAATCTTGATCCGGCTCGACGCCGCACACAGGATCGGTATCCGGAGCTCCGAGTACGGCTAGACCGCCACCGTTGGTTGGTACCGTAGGATTGGTGCTTTGGTTGAACAGGAACTGGTTGTGTTCGATGTCCCCGTTGTAGCTGAAGCCCATATGCGACACGCCGCCACCGTCCCCGGTGCTCAGGTTGCCGCAAACCCAGTTGTATTGGAACTTGTAGAAGTCGGCGCCGGTGCAGAAGGCAACGCCGCCCGCTCCCGACGGGGTGGACGAGAACAATTCGTCACCCAGCGAGGAGTTCAAGGCAACCATGTTGTGGTTGACGTTGACGTTGAGATTGAAGCAATAGGGCTCCTGCGTGTTGGTCGGCCCGATTGATCCGTTATCCATGCAAGAGCCTGGATCGGCATTCGGGGTAGCAGCGTTGCGGAGGTACTGGCCGGGGAATTCGCCCTGGCCGACGCTGATGCCGCCCGACAACGTTCCAGAGTTGTTGTAGATGCGGTTGTTGGCGATTTGCAGGTTGTGACCCCATGCGTGGACGAAGACGCCGCCGCCGCCCTGCGAGCTATCCGTGATACCCAGGCCGTCAATGCTGGAAGGGTTGCACAGGAAGTTGCTGGGGAATGGATTCCTCGCGTTAGTCGAATTCGCACCGCAACCCCGCGTGTTGTTGTTAGTACCGTTCAGCAGCAGGGTACCGACTGGGAACGTATCGGCCCCGTACGGATCCGTGCCGGACGGGAAGACGACGCCTTTGCCCAGGACCGTGATGGCCGCACCTTCGTAGGCGCCCATCAAGGACGGTTCCTGCAACTGTTCAGCCAGGTTGCCGTTGAGTGAGGCGTCCCAGCCGACGGTAGCTTCGAGCGGCAGACGGTCGACCTGGAAGTTCTCCGTATTCGGGCACGTATAGGTGTTGGTCGGATCGTACTTGTTGGTTCCCGTGTGGTTCGCGATCGGGGTACCGTCGATGGCCAATCCGAACAAGCAATTGACCTGACGGCGCCACGGTTCCAGCTTCCCGGCGGGGTGAGTGTTGGCGTTGATGATGCTGGCGGCAGCTCCGACACCCTGCAGGCGGAGCGGCTTCCACATCAGTAACAGTTCCTGATGACTGCTGGCGGTTTTGGTCGCGCCGGCAGTGCTGCACGCGACTTGGGAGACCGTGGTCCCGCTGGTTGTGGTGCAGGTTGGGTCGACGATGATTAAGTCGCCCGGCTTAGCTGCATCGATCGCGGCTTGGATGGTTCCGGATGCCGCGACGTGGGTCGGCGCTTTGCCGCCTATTGTAACGGTAATTGCGTCAATCGACTGCTTTCCGTTGGCCGCGGTAATGACCAACTGACCGCAAAGGGCCGTCGACACGGAACCGGAGTACTGGGCTTGCTGTTGCATGGAGCATGCTGGCACGCCGCCTGGGACCGTGACAGTGATTTGGGTATCGCTCCAACCTGTAACCGGAGCAGGAACGGACGTTCCGTTCGCACCCACCAGAGCAACGGTTCCTGCTGTGGAACCGAAGCCATAGTGACGTGTGATGGTCTTCTGGTTGTAGGGTGCTGTGGTGGCCGACGGTCCAGAGTAAGCGTTGTTGGGGACCGTTTGATCGCCCAATGCCGTAATGGTCAGCGTGTGTGTGGTCCCCGAAGCAGCTACCCAAGGTCCGACACCGTCGCCATCAACTTCTTTGATCGCTGGCGTGGCATCTGGGTAGGCGCAATCCGGGTTGTTGTAGCCAGCGCCGGCGAAGGCGGAGGTCGGCACGACCGGTGTATCCATGTACTGGGTCTGTCCAGGCATGAACGGAATCTCGTAGCAGAACTGGCTGTATTGCGGGTTATAAAGCGGATCCGGCGTCGGACCCGTTCCAGGATCGTTCATGCACGTGACCATCATGGTCGGCGCATAACCCGTCGGGTTGGGAGGATTGACTTCCCACGTCGAGTAGGTCAGTCCGTCGTAAGTTCCCCATTGATCGGAGTAGACGCGGGAGATTTCAGCGCCGCTCCAATCCTTGATGGCGATGGGCATGTTCGGGGGCGAGAACTTCTCACCGAACTGCGGCGAGAAGGGATCGAATTCCGAAGTGAAGTCGTCCGTGATGACGCCGGTGAAGTGAGCGGCCACGTGGGTCGAAGTGAAGACCCAGAACTTGGCTAACTCTGCCTCTTGGTTGTTGAGCGTGATCTCTTTGCGGTCGCAGAGATTACGCGTGGCTCCGGCAAACGGCGCCACTTCCGCTGAATTCGGGAACAGGCTGATGAAGTCTGGAACGACGCGGGCAGCGCCCACGCAGGGCCAGAAGGTCTCGATGCTGCCCGTATCACCTTCGTGACGTGGGAACGTAACGGAGCCGAGATTGGTGGTGGGGTTCTCGGGGTTGTTCGCGTTGTAGTAGGCAGCGATTTCAGCCTGGTCAGGCAGGATATACACCGATCCTGCCAAGCCTGGGAATTCGACCGTTGCCGGTGCGATGTAGTTGTCACCGATCAGGATGTTCTTGTCTTCTTCTTTGACCAGTTCGTAGCCCGGAGGCACGATCATCTCAACCACGTACTTGCCCGCGGGCAGCATCGGAGTACCGTCCGTTGGATTGGCAACGCAAGCGGAGCAGTTGGAACCGGTTACGGTGCCCGTTCCGCCAACCGGCTTACCAGTAGCGGGGTCGCGACCGGCGATGCTGGGGAACGCATATGCGCCATCGTAGGGTGCTGGCTGGACCTGGTTCCAGGTGTGGAGACCGTCGTAGCACTTGTACTGCGAGTTGTCTGGAATGGTGTGAGCCGGTGTGCCCCCGTTGTTGTAAACATCGAGGTACATGGGCTGGTTAAGGAGAGTGAAGTAGAACAAGTCAGCCGTGGTCTGGCCTGGGCAGTTCATGTTCGGGTTGCCGTCGGAACGGAAGCCCTGAGCCCAATCGTCCCAGCTGCTGGTCTTCGTCGTGTCTACAAGTTTGAGAGTCTGGGTAACACCGTCCGGCGCCGTCCCTTCCTGGTAGAGGTTGATGGTGACGCCCGGGACGTCCGGAGTCCAGCTCGTGTGGATGAGGAGGGACGGATCGTCGAACGGCCGCGTCGAGGCGTAGATGACTTCGCCGTGGATACCACCGTTCTCGGTGGGAGCGAACTCGGTTTTGCCGAACTCGATGAAGCTGTTCTGGCCGGAGAAACCCTGCCAGCCTTCCATCTGAACCCACGAGGGGTCGACACGGCCGGTGGAACCGCCCGTACCGCCACCATTTGGGTGGCCGACCAGCGTGTCTGTGCCAGTGCAGTCCGACGTCGTACAATACACGGCGCCCGGTACGCGGAGAGCGTTGGGAAGAGGTACCTGCTCGGCCGTGTTGGCCATGTTTGTGGCAAACCCGCCGGTTCCGCAAGGCGGATAACCAGCAGCACCGCAAGCTGACGAACCATCGGCAGGACCGCCCGCGTCATACACCACGTGCGTTCCCGTGCTCTTATAACGGGTCGTATCAGTTTCAACAACGTACCAGCTAAAGAGCGGGAAGACCTCGTTGAAACCGGCGTTTCCGTTCAGGTCGGTGTTGTTGAAGTTGGAGTAGCTGCCGTCACGGAACCGGATATTCGTCGCCACCAGCGCGAGTCCGGGATCCGTATCGAGTGGAACGCCAGCCTTGCGGGTGTCGAAGAACGTTTTGGTAACGATGTTGGCTTGCCATTGGCTGGTGGCTACCTCGCCGTTGTCGCCAACTTGAACCGTGGCTCCGCCGCTGAGGCCGACCGGAGTAGAAAGGCCGTCCACCAGCATGTCGTTCCACTGGTCGAACACCGTCACTCTCCAGTTGCCTTGGGGAAGACCCGAGATCGTAAAGTTTCCGTTGGCGTCGCACTTGGTGAAAGCAAAGTCCGCGCCGTCGGGATCACCGAAGCTGACGTAGCACTGGGTGAATCCGAAGCTGCTGTAGTCGCCGCTGCCGTAGAGCCGTTCATCCGGGGTACGGCTCATGCGCTCGGTGGTGACGTGACCGGTAACCGTGTTATTGCAGGTGAACCCAGTCGAGGGCGGCGTGACCGCAGTGCTGCTGCCATTGCAAACAGCCGCCAGCCGGTCGTTGATGATCTTCGGATTAGCGAAGCCGATGGCGACGTGGTAACCGGCAGGACCAAATTCCTGAAAGAAGCCAGGCTCAGCCACTCGCAGGAACGAGTCGTGGGCCTTCTGGCCGTCCAGAGTATTGGTCTGCAGCCACTCCTCGCCGGCCGCAATGCGGTCGGCTGCGGGAGTCGCTACGATGCCGTAGCGTCCTGGCATGAGGTTTTGCACGAGGACCTGACCAGCCAGCGGAGAGAAAGTGATGCCGTCGGCTTCATACCGAGGGCAGGTCACGATCGTTCCCGTGATGCCGTTCTGGTCGACGGTCGAGATCGGGCAGGCATTCTGGTGCGTGGCCGGGTCGATCGTTCCATCCAGGCTGTTGGACAGCGGCTGGTTGAACATGTCATAGGTCATTTGACCTGTGGCATCGCCCGTGCCGCCGGCATCGTCGAACATTGTGATGTTGAAGTGGCCGAGACCGGGTTCGTTGGCAGCCAGTCCATCGATACCGCCACCAATGGCGCCGCCACCGGCGTCATTTTCGCCGTTGAGCGGGAAGTCATCTTCGAACACAAACACGGAGAGCTTCGAGGGCGGTAGCGGAGCGGGCTGAACCAGGATCGTGACAGCCGTCTGACCGAACCCGATCGGCGCGCCGCCCATGCCATGGCCGCAATTTTCAGGATGCGAAGCGAAAGCGGAGCCCTTAGCGCAGTCGCTGGACAGATTGGCTGTCTGGAACGGAGTACCCGCATCGCCAGGGAGCACGGAGATGTAGTAGCGCTTGGTTGGGTCCAGAACGACTTGGCTGGGATCGACCGGGGTCTGCTGCGAGCCCGACCGGCAGACGCCGTTGCCGCCGTCGCAGACTACGCTGGCGCCCGCTATCGACTGGCCCTGTTCGCATGCCAGCGTGCCGACGCAACCAGCGGCCACAACCGGCATGTAGCTGGTGTGGAAGTTTGTTCCGAACGTGGGAACGATGGTTGTGCCCCCTGCGTTCGTGGTCTTGGTCGGATCAACGTAGAAAGTGCGGTCTTCTTCAATGATCCATCGATAGTCCGCGATTGGGGTCGTTTTATCCTGACCGTCGATGAGCTTCACGACGAGGCCAGTCGGGGTTGGGAAGGTAATCGAGGCGCTCGCGGTGTTGGAACTCTGGACGCCCTGCGAGTTCTTCGCTGCGAAGGTGAAGCTTGCGGAGCCAGCGCCGGTCACATAGGCGTTGAACCCGCCACTAGGATCGACGGCGACGCAAGGCGGAGCCGGGTCGGCGTTCGCAGGACAGGCGGGCAAGCTGCCTCCCGCATACACGGCGCTCAGGGGGTAGCCCAGCGAATCGACAGCACCTGTCAAAAGACCAGGAGCCTTTACGCTGATGAAGGTCGCCAGCTTGGACGTATAGCTCTGGCCTTGGACGGTGATGCCAGTTCCGGCTTCCAGCGTTTGCGCACCGAGCGTGACGGTTGCGGTGACAGCGGGATTGCCGTTGGCCTCGTATACGAAGGAGTCTGCCACGACAGCACCGGCGGCGCTTGGAACATAGCTAAATGTTCCATTCGCGTTCAGGGTCAGCGTGCCATTTGCGGGAGCGGTAGCAACTGAAACGCTGAAGACGTTCGTGTCGTTCGCGATCACGCCCTTAGCAAAGTTCGAGACTGTGAAGGCAGGACAGGGAGCGGCGGCGCACGGCACCAAGGAGTTATAGGTGTCGTTGACGGCAGAAGGAACAGCCGTGAAAGCAGTTACACCGGGAAGTCCTGAGCCGTTAATCCCGATATATGCCAACATACCAGCGTCGCGCACTGAGGAGTTCGCGGAGAGGCTCAGTTCGCGGTCGTAGATTGGAAGCGCTGACGCGGCAGCAGGGACATTGACGGCGTTGATGGCGACATCGTAGGTCTTGCCTGGCGCCATAAAGACTTCGCTCTGAACACGAGAAACACCGGGCAACGGATTTCCGTCTTCAGCAATCAGCGAGAAGCCGGGGACCGCAGCTGCCGTGACGCCTGTGGCAACGACGGGTGGGGTGGTTTGCGCGCCCACGATCGAGGGCACGTGCATGTGGAGTCCGGCGTTTACGAGCCGCACCAAAACCGTTCCAGTTGCTCCGGTAGCCGGAGTAGTCGGGAATAACGAGTTCGCGGCTTTGGTCTTGTCCATCGCCACGCCGTTAAAGAGGTAGTACAAGGGCGAGTAGTTCACGACCGGTGGATAGCAGGTAAGGTAAGCGGCACCTGCGGCCGGGTTTCCGCAGCCGCCGGGCTGTCCGGACCAGACCATCGTTTCGCTGAAGCCCGCGGTGTTCACGGCGGAATTGACCGTGGTGTTCTGGACGGGATCGATTTCGCTCATCAGCAGGGGAATTTCCGCGCTGTACGGCACGGCGCAGGCAGCAGCCGTCGCACCGGGATAAGCGCATCCCGCGGTAGCTCCCACCGGAGCTGTTGTCACCACCACGATTCCATAGAGTCCCATGGGGCCCTGGATCGAGGGGTGCGTGCCGGACTCGAGCAAATAGGTGCCGGGGCGAAGAGTACTCCAAGTGAGGGCCGTGGTAGCGCCCTCCGCGACTTCGGTGGAGAAGGACTGTACGCGAGGCCCTTGCGGCGGTGGCGTGCCTGAGCCTGTGCCGACAATGGGCCAGGTCACGGTCGCTTGCGCCTGGGAGTGGTCCGGGCTCGCCGTGGAGGTCGCCGTCGTTCCGAGACCGCCGCCCAATTGGCCGACGATCACCAGCGATGTCGGCACAGTGTTGCCGTTCGCGAACGTGAGACTGTTCGTGAGGTTGATGGTCAGGGGTGATCCGGTGGGGACCGTGATCACGACTGGCGACCAGCCCGTGGCAGTGGGATTGAGCTTCGCGCAGGTGCCGACGGCGCCGGCCGCAGCCGTTCCGCAGGTGTAGCCCCACATCGGTACGGTCGCGCCATCGGGCGTGATCAGAGTGGTGGGCGCCGCAGTCAAACCCACTTGACCGACGGCCAGACCTACTCCGAGGAGGAGAACAGTCGTCGCAAGTACCGCAGTCTTCAGGCTGGTTTTGAGATAGTTGAATCGCATTGCCGCTCTCCTCGTGATATCAGTGTTCAAAATGTGGAATGAATTAGTTGGTTTCATCGATCGGAAACTCCCGTGAATCCACCAGCATCATCATGAGCATGCCGCCGGGGAATATGTTGCTGGTAGTGATCTCGCGCTCGTTGTGCGAGTGCCACATAAAAGCAAAGCCAGCCTCAGTACTGGGGGAGTTCGCAATCGTGCCCGAGGGAGGAGTGCTGCCTGTATTGCCGCAATTCGTAGCTCCGGGGCCGGCGCTGGTGCCGTTCGCGCATCCCGTGGCCCGCAGCGTGGCGTCAGGTCCGAGATAGGGGCTGCCGCCGTACCAGGCGCCGTTGGTCAAGAGATTTGGATCAGGGAGGGTTACCGGACCGCCACTAGCCACGTCGCCGAACGGAATTGCCTGCACGGGCTTGTTGTGGTCCTGGCACCACTCGTAGTAGTTAATCGCGGTGGGAGCGCCGGTGTTGTAACCGTTGGCATCGGGTGTGCAGGAAAGCTTCGCGGAGGGATCTGTAGAACCTGGATTGTGACCGTATGCGTCCCAGTTCAATCCCTTGCCCGTCCAATAGAAGATTCCGTCCATCGCGAGGCCAGGGGTGGTGGTGGTGGTGAAGAGCAGAGGACCAGCGAGCTGCGTGGCATCGCTTTGGCTGACGATCAGGTTGCCGTCGCGGCCGAGGATGCGGACGTGGTTGCCGTGCTCGTGGAAGGGATGCTGCCAACGGCCTTGGCCAATGATGCGCAGCAGTACCTGTTCACCTGGATGCATGTGCGGATCGCCGTTGTAAGGCTGGTGCGGATACTCGGCTGCATAGTTCGGATCCATATCGTCTGGCATGGAGCGGCCGTTGATCATGAAATACGACGGATGGTAGGGCTCGGTTGGGACGGCGAGGCTGCAGCCCACGGTGCCCGCTGCGCAGTTACCCGCAGCCAGAACCTGCGCTTGTGCCTGAGCATGGATACCCTGATCCATTTCAGAAAACTGGAACAGATATTCGCGGTCATAGCAGGTCTTGGCGCTGTCGTAAGCAGCGGCCGCCAAACGGAAATCACTCTCGGCCCAGGCCGCCTCAGCAACTCCATTCGCTCCAGCAAAGCCGAAAGAGCCATTTGGGGTTCCGGAAGTGCAGGCTGCCGGTACAGCGGATGGCAGCACAATGATGGCGCCATACAAGCCCATCTCGACCTGCAGGTCACCCTGGGATCCGCTGTAATAGGCGCGGGTACCGGGAGAAGAGGCGGTGAAGGTATAGGTCACCGTGCCGTTGTGCGCAGCCTCCTGTGTCAGCAGGCCGGTTACGCCTCCGGACGCCGTGACATTAAAACCGGGGAACAGTATGGAAGTGTTCCCGGCCGCAGCGGGTAGGTTGTTGGTCAGCGTGACGGAGACCGGTTGCCCTTCAGTTACGATGAGCGTGGGCCCCGGAACCTGCATGGCGCCACAGGTGCCGGCAAGCGCGGCAGGAGCAAAGCCTGTGGGAGCGCCGTTGCAGCCGTAGCCCCAGGAGTAAACCATCCCTCCATCGGGCTGGGTCAGAGCCCCGGGTCCGGCGACCAATTGAAAAGTAGGACCGGTGATTCCGGGAGCCGCAGCATATGCCGTCGCCGTCACAAACAAGGCTAGGGCAATAGTCAGAAGAGTCGCAATTCGTGTCATGGTGATCGCCTTTTTCATGTTGGTCGCTCTCATTGCTGCGCTCCTAGTTAA
>Ga0137403_10002522_pt1 | contig 22365 bp, 21 predicted proteins | sample CZOMad2_1_16fung_FD_122057 | JGI IMG/M metagenome (GOLD analysis project Ga0137403, IMG submission 122057) | Vadose zone soil fungal communities from Angelo Coast Range Reserve, California, USA - CZOMad2_1_16fungal (Hybrid Assembly) | ecosystem: Environmental > Terrestrial > Soil > Vadose zone...
CACCGGTTGTCCCTGTTGAGCGCTTGGGCGTGGAGGATTCTTACCATCGGGCGCATCGGGAGTGCTGCCTGCACGAAAAGAAGCTTCCCAGTGCGCTGGCGCCGCAGGAGCTGGTGACGGCGTGGAAGCGGTTGCGGAAGGGGCTCAGGCTTTTGCTCTCTCTGGACCAATTCCGGAAAATAGTACCCCATCCTCTCTCGTTCTTTGCGAAAGGGTGGGAACGGAAATGTGTGCATGACGAGCGGACGACCGGGCGCGGTTGATCTAGTGAGAATTGAGGGTGGCCCACCGGGGAGCGGGCTAGCGATGCCCCGCGATTGTTCGTGTCCGCTCAGTGGACGTTAACCTTGGCTCACACGTTCTGCCGACCACCGTTCTCCTCCCCACACCCCCGAACCCCGTCAAGCCCTTACCCCATCCACCCAATTTTCCCCTTCTGATTTCGGAACCGCCTCCCCCAAATTCCCGCTTATTCGTTGACTTAAGACTCGTTCGACCACACCATTCTATAGTGGGGATTTACGGGCGAAATGATGCTATACGAGCTATCTTCTTTGTTTTCAAGATTTTGCCTGTAACTCCTTTAAACTCAAAGATTTTGGCCCCCTACACCACGTATCTCGTTGATTCTATTACGCAGGGGGTGGGGGTTGGAGCGCCGATGCGAGTCGATTCCGGTATCCTGACTGAGATTTCTGTCTTGCGAGGAAGCCGTGGCCATCAAGATCTTCCGTTCCGCAGCCGAGTTCCGAAAATGGCTGGAAGCCAATCACGACTGCGTCACGGAACTCTGGCTGGGTATGCACAACCAGCGCACCGACAAGAAGAGCATTACGTATCGCGAGGCGCTGGACGAGGCCCTGTGTTTCGGGTGGATCGACGACGTGCGCAAAAGCATCGACCCGATCACATACCAGCAGCGCTTGACCCCACGCAAGGCCAAGAGCTACTGGAGCGCAGTCAACATCAAGCGCTGGAATGAGCTGGTTCAACTTGGCCGGGTGATGCCCGCAGGCGTCACAGCGTTTGAGCGGCGCAGCATAGACACGGCCAAGTATTCGTTCGAAGCGCGGCCAAAGAAATTGCCTGCCGCTTACGAGAAGCAATTCCGGGCGAACCTTGCGGCATGGGAGTTTTTCCGAGCCGAGTTCTTGGGTGCTGAGCGCCAAACAGGAAGGGACGCGCCAACGGCGGCTGGCCAAGCTGATTGCCGATTCCGGGCAAAGCCGCCGTCTGGACATGCTTACGCCAAAGGCGAAGAAGCGGGATGCTTGACTTGAGCGGCAGCAGCAGTCGAGCGAGAGTGGGAGGAAATGACCCACTGCGCCTGCGGAGGGTAGCTGAGCATGCGGGTCAAACAGTGACCCGCGGGCGAGGGTGCCCGAGCCACACGAGCCGTTAACCTTTCCTGCCGCGGTTGCATCTAAAATGGAGGTAGCAGATTTTGCTGCCAGGATTGCCCTTTCATGATGATTCACACCAGATGGATAGCTATCGGTATTTTGTCATTCTCCTCTTCCCTCTTCGCCTTCGCCGACCAGGGCGAAGGACCGCTGAATCCGGCTAAGCCGGCGAGCATTGCAGTGGACGAAATCATCCGCCGCTTTGCCGCCAAGGAAAAGGAATTCAAGCTGGCGCGCGAGCACTACACGTTTCGCCAGAGCGTGAAAGTGCAGGGCATGGAGGGCGACACGGTGAAAGGCGAGTACGACGAGACGTTTGATGTGCTGGTAGACGACAAAGGGCGGCGGATTGAGAACGTGGTCTTCGCGCCGCAATCGAGTCTGGACGACGGCGGGCTCAGCATGACGCGCGAAGATCTGGAAGACTTGCGCCACCGGCTGCCTTTTGTGCTGACCAGTGACGAGTTAGGCGAATACGACGTTCTCTATGTGGGCCAGCAGCAGCAAGACGATCTGCACACTTACGTTTTCGATATCGCGCCCAAGCAAATTGAAAAAGGAAAGCGCTATTTCCAGGGCCGCATCTGGGTGGATGATCAGGATTTTCAGATTGTGAAGACGAGTGGGAAAACCGTGCCCGACATTCGCAAGAAGAAGGGTGAGGAAAATCTCTTCCCCAGCTTCACCACTTGGCGGGAACAGATCGACGGCAAGTACTGGTTCCCGACCTACACGCTGGCGGATGACACGCTGCACTTCTCGACGGGTGACATCCGTATTCGCGAAATCCTTCACTACGAGGACTACAAGCGGTTTGGTTCGAGCGCCAAGATTATCTACGACGGGAAAGAGATTGAAAAAGCGCCGCCGGGGAAGCCAGAGGATCCGGCCAAGCCGGATGACAAGAAGCCGCCGCAATAGTAGTTCCGCTGCTGGGATCCAGCCAAAGTCCCCGCTCTGTCGCTTGCGCGACAAGGACGGGCCACCCTCCATTTGCTAGACTGGGGTCCATGATTGGCAGCCGCGCCGGCCTGTTTCTCGTCCCCTTTTCCCTATTGCTATGGGCTGGAGGCGTGCAAGCTCAAGATCGCGGCGAAGGTGAACTCGATGCCTCTCTGCCGAAGGGGATGACGGCCGAGCAGATCATCCAACGTTTTACCGCCAAAGAAAAAGAAGTGCAGGCCATTCGCCGCGAGTACACCTTCCGGCAGAGTATCAAGGTGCATACGCTCGACAACGATGGGAAGTCGGTGAGCGAGTACCAGGTCGTCGCCGACATGCACTACGACCCTAAGGCTCAATGGACTCCGACGGTGGTGTTCGCGCCGCAGCCGAGCCTGAAGCCATCCAAAGAAGACCTGGCGGATTTGGAAACCCGCCAGTCATTTACCCTGGGCACCGACGAACTGCCGCTCTACAACGTTACTTACGCCGGCCAGCAACGGCTCGACGAGCTACACTGTTACGCTTTCGACGTCGCCCCCAAGCAAATCGAAAAAGGTCAGCGCTACTTTCAGGGACGCATCTGGGTAGACGACCACGATTTCCAGATCGTGAGGAATACCGGGAAGTCCGTGCCCGACATTCGCATTCAAAAGAAGAAGCGCGTGGAGGAGAATTTATTTCCTAAGTTCACCACGTGGCGCGAGCAAATCGAGGGGAAATACTGGTTCCCCACGTTTTCCTCAGCCGATGACACCCTGCATTTCGTGCACGATGACGTCCACATCAAGGAAATGCTGAAGTTCACGGATTACAAGCGGGGCACTAGAGCCGGTTCCTAAAGAAAGTTGCAGACTCCCCCGTTGGTCGGGATGACAATCCTAAAATGGACTTACACCCTTAATAGAAAAGATACTTGCGCCACTTGTCGTCCGAGTGGCCCATCATTCGCATGATATGGCGGCTCGTGTGCAGATTGAACGAGCGCGGCTCCCGAAACAGCTTCATGTTCGCTTCGTGCGGGAGTTGGTTGCCTTTGCGGCGATTGCAGCCGTGGCAGCAGGCGACGAGATTTTCCCAACTGGACGCACCACCGCGCGACCGAGGCAGCACGTGGTCGAGCGTCAGGTCGCCGGCGCCCAGGATCTGGCCGCAATATTGGCAGGTGTTCCGGTCGCGCAGCAGAATATTTTTCCGCGAGAGAGCCCGCGTCTGGTGCGGAATGCGGCGGTACTCGAGCAGGCGAATGACCGAGGGAATCCGCATGGCTACACGCGCAGCATGCATGTAGTTTCCGTTTTCCTCTTCCGCGCGAGCTACGCCTTTGAGCACTAGAATGATGGCGCGGCGGGCAGCGCAGACATTGATCGGCTCGTAGGAAGCGTTGAGCACCAGGACCGGGGCGTGCAGGGGCACACGCGCCTCGTGAGCGACGATGGCCTCCGGACGGGCGTGGCCGCTACCCTGCGAGCTGATCGAATTGTTGGTACGCAGCGACATAACAATTACGCGGCTTCCCACACTTCCTTTTGCATTCCGATTCTATCTGCTTTGAGTACACGAGCGACTGTAGCTGCGTACACGCTGGCAGCTCCAGCGCGACGCAGCACCCGCGCGCACTCAGAAATCGTAGTTCCGGTGGTGAAAACATCGTCTACTAATAAAATATCGCGTCCGCGCACAATGCCTGCGTCCCGCACCGCGAACGCCCCGCGAATGTTCTCCCGGCGCTGGTGCCGGGTAAGCCCGGCCTGCGGGACGGTCTCTCTTTGGCGTACCAGACACTTGGTATTCACCTCAGCGACGACCGGTTTGTGCTTGCAAGCGGCCCGCGCGATGAGCTCAGACTGGTTGAATCCCCGCTGCCGCAACCTGCGCGCGTGCAGCGGCACAGGAACCACGAGCCAGCCTTTCGATTCCAGCACAGGAAGCTGGCGGAAAGTGGCTCTCAGTCTTCCGCCAAGAAATTCCGCTGCCGGAAGTACGCGATCGTACTTCAACAAATGAATCGTCTCGCGCAAGGCATCTTCGAAGGCGCCATAGGCCAAGGCGCGAGAATATGTGGGTATCGCGCGGCGGCACATGCCGCAGGGTTCAAGCTCAGTCTCGACACGCGAGAACGTGACCATGCGCTCGCCGCAAATCACGCAGAGATTGCCGCGGATCGGTACCACGGAATCACGGCACGGTAGGCAAACCGGCAAGCGCGACGCCTGAACCAGAGGTTCGCCGCAAATGCGGCAGTCGGCAGGAAAGAGAAGCGTGAAGGCTGTGTTCGCCAGAGGACGCGCCGCCCAACTCAACCAAGCGGCAATAGTTACCCCGACACTTGCGCGGCTAACACCGGTAGCCCGAGCCTCGTCGACGCTACTGCTGAAGACGGCCTCCTGCACGCGAAGCCCGATTGGAGGTTCGAGCCTGCCACTTCTCAAAGTATATCGGCCCCGGCCGTCAACGCGCAACGCACCGCAGGTCTACACTCCAGGGTCGCCGCTAGGCAGCCATCTGCCGCGGCGGTTTCGGCGGGTCGGGATGCTGGACGCGGCCGGAAATCTCCCAAAAAACGGGGATATACTGACGCCGAAAACAGTGGGCACAACGCACAGGACGCAGGAGGAAAACGGGCAAAACCAGGCGCTCAAAAATACTACGCTTCCGCGATAGATGGGCCTCTTTGCGGCCACAGTCGCGGCAGTGGAAGGCTGTCATTTCGGGGCCTCTGGCCGACAGACTGGTTACTGTGTCGGCCATACTACATACTATTGTGATAACACAGCTGCGCGATAAGAGTTGTGAATTTCGCCAGAAGATAGTGCAGCGCAAACGAAAGACGAAGCTTGTAAAAGCATCGGGCCGCGTGGTAACGTGCGCGGCGTGGCCTAGAAATCGTTCTATCCTGAGGACTTAGCCGAATGACGACGCCAAGCAGCCCGAACCCAGATCCTCTAAGGAAGTTTCGTCCCTTCGTTCCCGAAAACATGGAAATGAAGGAATTCACCCTTCGCGCCGTGCTTTTGGGGTTGGTGTTGTGCGTCGTGCTGGGGGCGGCCAACGCTTACTTGGGGCTGCATGCTGGGATCACAATCGCAGCCACCTATCCGGCAGCCGTAATTTCAATGGCGGCGGTCCGTGCCTGGAAGGGAACGTTGCTCGAAGAGAACATCGCACGAACGGCGGGATCAATTGGCGAATCGGTGGCTGCTGGCGCAATCTTCACCATCCCGGCCTTTCTGATTGCAAAGGCCTGGCCCTCGTTTCTTCCCGGTGACGCTTACTGGAAATCGACTGCCCTCATGACAGTAGGTAGCATTTTGGGCGTGCTGTTCGTCTCTCTCGTGCGGCGAGGCATGGTGGAGGACCCGGAACTGCCTTTCCCTGAATCTGTGGCTGCCTCGGAGATCCACAAAGCTGGGCAGAGCAGCGCGAAAGCCGCCAAGTATCTCTTCTGGAATGTCGGAGTGGGCGGCGTGGTGTTCATGTTGGCCCGCCTGGGGCTCTTCGCAGACAATCGGGGTTTTAACTTCAATGTCGGCAGCCTCGGGACGAGCCAGGTTCGCTTGGGCAGGCTTGGGACAACCAACATCATCGGCACGGGCGGCATGAGCACGGTCGCAGCGCCAAGCGTAAGCCCTGCCTATCTTGGTGTCGGCTACATCATAGGCCTTAGGCTGGCGGCGCTCCAGTTCGCGGGCGGCGTCTTGGCCTGGGGATTGATGGTGCCACTCCTAATGTTCTTTCTCGGACCTCGCCTTCGCGAGTTTGTACCCAGCGGCACGCCCGACGACTGGGCCGCAATGGCAGGAGCGGTATGGCTCTTTATTGTTCGTCCAATTGCCGTGGGCGGAATGCTTGTGGGCGCCGGCTACACTCTGTTCAAAATGCGCAACAGTTTGACTTCCGGCATCGGTAGGGCATTCGCCGATTTGAGGCAAACAGCCGGCCAGCAGGCGAAGTTAGTACGCACGGAACGCTACATGAGTTTCAAGCTGGTCTTCGGACTGATCGGGCTGATGTTTGTGCTCATGTGCTTCCTATACATGAATCTCTCGGGTCTGTTCGGCGCTGCAATCGTCGCGGCCGTTGTCATGCTGGTCGTTGGCTTTTTCTTCTCAACGGTCTCCGGAAGCCTGGTGGGCATGATCGGATCGTCCAACAATCCAATTTCAGGATTGACGCTTTCCACCTTGATTATTGCCGCGCTTCTCATGGTGGCGCTTGGAGTTTCGGGAATGCCGGGCGTGGCGGCGGTGCTGGGGGTTGCGGCGGTGGTATGCGTTTCTGCGGCGGTGGCTGGCGAACTTCTTCAGGACTTCAAGGTAGGTTACATCCTTGGCGGAACCCCGCGAAACATTCAAATTGTGGAACTTATTGCGGTCGTCGTTGCAAGTTTGGTGATGTATTGGCCGTTGAAGGTCTTGTACGAAGGAAACATTAATATGGGCGGGATCGGTTTTGGCGATAAAGGACTTCCCGCGCCACAAGCCGGGTTGATGGCGACGCTGGCTTTGGGCATTGTGGGCCACGACATGCCGTGGCCGCTTGTCATTGTGGGCATCTTCATGGGAATTGCCATGATCATGCTGCAAATCAAGAGTCCCATGCTGGTCGCCGTCGGCATGTATCTACCGTTTGAAACAACCGCTGCCATCTTTATTGGCGGAGTTTTTCGGTCGCTGGGAGACTGGCTCGCGCAGCGTCGCGGCTACAATTCGGCGCAAACTGCGCGCGTGGAAAATGCAGGCATACTGACCGCTTCCGGGCTCATCGTTGGCGAAGCCCTGCTTGGCTTGGTCTGGGCGGGCTTGACCAATGCTCCCAAATGGGCACGGCCGCAATTCACGGAGCACCCCTCATATTTTGTGGGTCTGGTTGTTCTGCTGGGCTTGGCGATTCTGATGATCCGTCTCCCTCTTTCCAGCGCAGGCAGCCCCGATGAACCGGCTCCGCCGACGGCGATGATGTAGTTTGGTTGCATGACGATTGCCAGCAACGTCACGGAAATCCGGGAGCGCATTGCTGCGGCTGCGCGCCGGGGTGGACGGAACGTCGACGACGTTGTTCTGATGGGCGTGAGCAAGACCTTCCCTGCTAATGCGGTGCGCGAGGCCTATGCGGCGGGGATTCGGGTTTTCGGGGAGAACCGGGTCCAGGAGTTTGCGGAGAAGTTTGCGGGGCTCGCACACCTGCCCGATGCCGAGTGGCATTTGATCGGACATTTGCAGTCGAACAAGGCAGCCAAGGCGGCGGAGCTATTCCACGCCGTCGATTCGGTGGACTCCTTGCGTCTGGTGGAACGGTTGAATGCTGCCGCCGCCACTTTGGGGGAAAAGCTGTGCGTGCTCATCGAAATCAACATCGGCGGAGAGGAAGCCAAGGCCGGATTGCAGCCCTCGTCGCCAGAACTGGAAGAAATTCTGCTGACAGCGCCGCAGCTCGATCATCTGGAAATTCAGGGACTGATGGCCATTCCACCATTCGTCGAAAACCCTGAAGATGCCCGGCCATACTTCCGCAAGCTGCGGGAGGTCCGGGACTACATCGTAAAGCGGCAGCTTTCCGGCGTGGGGATGTCGACGCTCTCGATGGGCATGTCGCACGACTTCGAGATTGCCGTGGAAGAGGGATCGACCTGCGTGCGCCTGGGGACTGCGATTTTTGGGACCCGCACTTGAACCCCGCCCTATTCAGCCGTGTACTATTGCGACCTAACCTCAAGGAGCCCCAGTGAGCTTATCCGAACAGTTGCGCGAGATTCGAACTGGCTTTGAGCGCCCTTTCTGGGTCGCGAACATTACGGAACTGTTCGAGCGGCTTTCGTACTACGCGGCGTTCGCGTCACTAGCGCGCTATTTGCATGAGTCTTTGAATTTCGGTGTTGAGCGGGCCAGCAGTTTGACCGGGCTGTTTGGCGGGCTGGTGTGGTTCCTGGCGATCTTCGGCGGGAGCCTTGCAGACCGTCTTGGGTTTCGGCGGGCACTCTCGCTGGCTTATCTGATTCTGGCTTGTTCCTACTTTCTGCTAGGCTCGATCGCCGCCCCCTGGCTCGCCCCTGTGCGCAACGCGGTGCCGCTAGTCGCGTTGGTGGCGTTCATCCTGATGCTGCCGGCGCTGGGCATTGCGATGGTGAAGCCTGCAGTGGTTGGTACCACGGCGCGGGCGTCCAAGGAAAACGTGCGATCGATTGGCTATTCCATTTACTACACGCTGGTGAATTGTGGTTCCGCCTCCGGGCCATTCGTCGCATCTTGGGTACATTCGCACTTGCGCGTGGAGAGCGTTTTTCTGGTGGCCTCGCTGAGCGTGTTCCTGATGTTTTTTGCGGTGCTTCTGTTCTTCAAAGAGCCGAAGGGCGCTGGCGAAACCCAAGCTCCCAGCCTGGGCCAGACGGTGAAGAACTTCGGCACGGTTCTTGGCAATCCCCGCTTCATGCTCTTTCTTCTGATTTTCTCTGGCTATTGGATTGTTTTCTGGCAGCTCTTCATCACTTTACCGCTCTATATCCACAACTACATCAGCGCCACCGCTGATACGGAACTGCTTCTGGTAACGGGCCCGCTCACGGTGATTGCCTTGCAGATGGTCGTCAGCCTACTAACCCGCCGGATTCCCGCTTTTACCGCGATCATATTGGGCACGCTGATTACGGGCGTGGCTTGGTTGCTGCTGGTCGGGCATCCGACGATTCCGATGGTCATTGCTGCGATGATCGTGGTGGCACTTGGCGAGATCACGCAGACCCCGAGATACTACGAATACATTTCGCGGCTCGCGTCTCCTGGACAACCGGGGAATGACATGGGCTTTGACTTTTTGCGGCTTGGAGTCGGATTGCTGATTGGCGGCTGGTACGGGGGCAAGCTCATGCACCACTTTGGCGAAGTACAACACCAGGCGCAGCGGATTTGGTGGGCGGTGACCGCGGTGGGCGTAGGTACCACCGCCTTGTTGTGGATTTACGATAAGACGATTCGAAAGACTGTGGCTGAGCCTCAGTAGCGCAGCGCTAAGAAGATGCCAAACACCGCTAAACACACGGCCGATCAAATCCGGTACGAGTTGCGGACCGGCGGGTCGCCGGAACATGCGGCTGGCGTGCAGTGGTTCTTCAAAGAGGAAATCCAGTCGCATGGTTGGTACATGGCCGCGCTGCGCAAGGCGGCGGTGCTGACTCGGCGAAGGATTCTTCGCGAGAGCTCGCTCGCCTTTCTCATGAAAGTCGCGGACGAACTGTTTCACGGCGGCATCCTGGAAGAGAAGGTCTTTGCCGTCTTTCTCCTCGAGAAGATGACCGACCAACTCGGCGCGAAAGAGTTTCGCCTCTTCGAAGGCTGGCTGTCGCGCGTGTCCACCTGGGCGGATCACGACGGACTGGTCCACTACCTGCTTGGGCCGATGGTGCTTTCTGATCCGAAACGTTCTGCGCGTGTTTTTGTCTGGGCGAAGAATAGTAATCGCTGGCACCGGCGAGCGGCGGCCGTATCACTGATTCGCGGTGCGCGGGCGGGCTTGTTTGAGAAGGAGATCATCCGGGTCTCAGGCCTCCTGCTTCCCGACGAAGACGACATGGTTCAGAAGGGCTTAGGTTGGTTGCTGCGCGAATGGACTCGCGATCATCCCGACCGGGCGCTTCCCTTTCTCATGAAGATCCGTACGACCGCACCACGTCTGGTGCTGCGTACTGCGTGCGAAAAGCTCGTGCCGATCGACAAAAAGAAGGTACTTGGGTGAAGGCTTCGGTGTCGGGTTGAAGCCAGGACCTTTTGTAAATCAAGACCACGCGGGCGGGGCGCCCGCGACTACACGTGCCAGTTCGCTGGAATCCACGCCCTTCGCTATAATTGGCATTCGCCCTCTTGATTGTCTACTTGAACTTGTGCCTATGAACCTGCCCGCAATTCAGTCGGCCCTGCAAGAACAGGGCTTCGATGCCTGGCTCTTCTGCGATCACCATCATCGCGACCCCATTGCTTATCGAGTTCTGGGGCTTTCCGCGACCTCCATGGTCACGCGGCGGTGGTTTTATGTGATCCCAGCCAAGGGCGAGCCATCGAAGCTGGTGCATCGGATCGAGGCTGGGCATCTGGACGCACTACCAGGAGCCAAGCAACTGTACTCGGGCTGGCAGGAGCTTGAGAAAAATCTGAAGACCATGCTGGCGCCTTACAAGACCGTTGCCATGCAGTATTCCCCCAACAACCGCATCTTCGTTATCTCACTGATCGACGCGGGAACGATTGAACTGATTCGCAGTTTTGGAACGAATGTGGTCAGCTCCGGCGATCTCGTCGCCAGGTTTGAATCGACGCTGACCGAAGACCAAATCGCCAGCCATTTCGAAGCCCGCGACGCCGTGGATCGGGTCACGGCAGCCGCCTTTCAGGAAATCGGCCGCCGAGTCCGCAGCTCCGGTACGCACGAGTACGAAATGCAGCAGTGGATCATGGAGGCCTTCGGCCGCGAGGGCCTAAAGTCTGACGACCCGCCCATTGTCGGCGTGAACGCGCACAGCGGCGATCCGCATTACGAGCCTAAGCCCAGCACTTCAAAACCGATTCGCGAAGGCGATTGGGTCTTACTCGATATCTGGGGCAAGATGAACCGCCCGAACTCGGTTTACTACGACATTACGTGGACGGGCTTTGTCGGCATCGCGCCCTCCGATCGCCAACGGCAGGTCTTTGACGTTGTTACCAGCGCGCGCGACGCGGCTGCCGCTAAAGTCATCTCCACGATTGGAGCCGGAAAATCAATTGCCGGTTGGGAAGTCGACCGCGCTTCCCGCGACTACATCAACGGCAAGGGCTTTGGCGAATACTTCATCCACCGCACCGGCCACTCCATCAGTTCCGATATCCACTCCAACGGCGCCAATATGGACGACCTCGAAGTACACGACGTCCGCCAGATCCTTCCCAATAGCTGCTTCTCGATTGAGCCGGGCGTCTATCTTCCCGAATTCGGCGTGCGCAGCGAAATCAACATTCTGGTGCGGCAGGGTTCCGCCGAGGTCACCGGGAAAATTCAACGCGAAATTGTGATGGTGTAATGGCAAATTCTTCGAAAGCAGCAGAGCAAACTGTGCCCCTGCCCAGCTCCATGTCGATCATCGCCCCGGCCGTAGGCTGGCTTGTTCCAGGAGCGGGTCACTTGGTGCAGAGGCGCTACATCCGCGGCCTGCTGTTGATGGCGTCGATCATCAGCATGTATATGATCGGCATCGCCATGCAGGGCCACGTCTACACGCCCAATGGCGGCGACTTACTCGACATCCTGAGCTTCCTCGGCGATGCCTGCGCTGGCGGGCTCTACATCATCAGCCGCGCCCTTGATTGGAACCCGGGCCTCATCACGAAAGCCACGGCCGATTACGGCTCGAAGTTTATTGTTGTCGCGGGGCTGCTGAACTTTATCAGCGCCGTGGACGCCTACCACATCGCCGTCGGGAAGAAGCAATAATGCAAATCTCTCATTTTGGGGCCGCCGTGCTCTACGCGCTTTTCGCTTCGATTGTGCTCGGAATCTGCTTCAAATCAACCACGCGCGAAATGGTCCGCTATGGGCTCTACAGTTTCGCCATGTTCGTCGGCGGGTTGATCGCGGCGGGCTGGGCTATGTGGCTGCTGCGCCACTAACCGCCCTCCTCTTCCCACACAAACGCGTCGAACACATGTTTCGTAGCGAAACTCAGACGCTCATAGAGATGGACCGCACCTTCGTTGGCCTGGGTCACGGTCAGCGTCAACAGGCGAGCGCCATGCCCGCGTAACGCCTGCACGGCCCGGTGCATGAGCGCGTCGCCAATTCCATGAGAGCGATACTCCGGCAGTACGCACACCTGCGTGACATGCCCCGCATCGTGACGGATTCGCGAACAGAGAATCACGCCCACAAGCATGTGCAAGGCGCGGTTGTAGGCCACGAATGATGACGCCGGATCAAACAGCCCGCAGCCGGGAAAACGGACGATATTGTGCAGAAACCGCAGCGAGCCGTTGACGGAACGATACTGGTCGTTGATTTCGGAATCGACATGGTCGCGATAGCAAGCCGTGATGAGGCCAGCCGTCGGCTGGTAATCTTGCTCAGTCCAGGGACGAATTTCAATCTCAGAATGGATGGGGCTCGCCACCACAGGAACTTCACCAAGGTTCGCCACCATGAACAGCCGGGGATGGCGCCGGAACCCGCTCTCCAGGAATGCCGGTGCCACCCGTCCTGATGGATGCAGCAGCAACTGGGCCTCGGCGCGGTGAATTCCGGGCGACTGCTGTAGCGTCTCAATCGAGTGCTTCAACAGGAGCGCCTCAATATCCTCGCCGCGCGTTGCATCCGTTCCGTTTGCCACAAACAGATCGCCAATCACGCCCTTGCTGGCTTCGTAGACAAAAAACGCATAACCCAGCACCCGTCCTCGATCCACCGCCGCATATCCCGGCAGAATCTTCGAGTCCAAATAGCGCAATACCATCTCAGTGGACCCGCTGTAATCCCACGAGAGCAGATGCGACCAGACCTCCGCCTCCTCTTCCAGCAGCGGCCGGAGATCAGCGGATGAGAAATGCCTGAGATCGAGAATTTCCACGTTCGAAATCTTTCGCGCCCGCGGGCCGCCGAAGCCGAGCGGCGCGAGTAGCGAAGCGTAAGTCTAGTGCGTCCCCGAAGGCGAAGGCAAACGCCAGGGACCGGCTATGGACCGGATTCGACAACAGTGACGACAACCGAGCGCCACTAGCGGCCCGCGTCCGCCACGCGGTAGTACTCGAGGTGTTGCGCGGGATTAGCGCCAATCGGAGTCACCACCCGGGAGCCGACCACCTTCGCGAGGTCGCTCTGCGATCCCTCCTTGGTTACCAGCAGGTGTGCGCCTTGAGGAATCTCTCCACGATCGTAGCTGGCCACGATCTGGTTACGGTAAAACGCCAGGCCGTATTCGGTTTGCCGTGGTGCTTGAAAGACCGCGATGGGCAGCGGACCTTTGGCGCCTGCCTCGGCTTGCGTTAGCGCGATGGCCACAGGCCGCGCGGAGTTTTCCTCATCCAGCGCCGCCCCGCCCATGCGGATCAGCGCCGCAACCGAGAGCACGACCGGGATCAGCGTCGAGAAATGCAGCATGCGCAGGCCAAAGCGGCCGCTTATCGCGATCACGATCATCACCGCCAGCACAAGGCTCAAGACTCCGGCCGCGAGCGTTCCCATCCCCCAGGGCAGGCGATGTACCAGCACAATGTAAGAAATCAGGAAACATGGCATCACCAAAATACCCGCGAAAATCGCGTGCAGTACCACCGCGGCGCGGCTCACAGCCAGTCCCAAACTCGCTCGCCGGCGGACAAAGCTGGCCACCAAAATCGTGGCCGCCGGCAAAGCCGGCAAAATATAGCCGGGCAACTTCGATTGCGAAAACGAAAAGAAGAGTATCGGAACCGCCAGCCACAGTAGCAGAAAGACATCGAACTCGTCTTCACCCTCTAAGACTTTTCGACCCTCCGCCTTCCATCCGCGTACCGTTTCCGCCATGGCTGCGATCGTGAAAATCGTCCAGGGTAACAAGCCAATCAACGCCACCACCAGAAAGTACCAGAAGGGCTGTTGATGCCGGTAGAGATTGGTGCCGAAGCGCGCCAGATTGTGTTCCAGGATGAAAATGCGAAAGAATTCTGGATTGCGAAGCTGTACGGCCACAAACCACGGCAACGTCACCAGGGAAAAAACCGCGACACCGGGCAGCCACAGCGTTCGCGCAATCAGCCGCCAGTCTCTTCGCACCGCCGCGAAGACCAATACAATCAGGGCAAAAAAAGCGACCGCCACCGGCCCTTTGGCCAGCGTGGCTAGTCCAAGAAATGCAAAAGCCGCCACCAGCCACCGCCGTTCTTGACTCTCATGCCAGGCGTACCACGCCAATAACGCAATGGAAAAATTAGCGGCCAGGGGCATGTCCGTAGCCGCCGCTCGCGCGAATCCGATCACAGCAGCACAAGATGCCGTCATCAGTGCGCCGTCCAGTTCCGAGCCCGGGCGGAAACGGCGGAGGAATAAATAAATTGCGACAATCATCAGCAGCGCGGAAAAGGCGGAAGGTACTCGCGCGGCCCAATCGCTTACGCCGAAGACGCGAAACGCGATCATTTCCTCCCAGTAGAGGAGGGGGGGCTTTTCCAGCCAGGGCTGGTGACCCAACGTCGGCGTAACCCAGTCGCCGCGTTCCAGCATTTCCCGCGCCACCTGCGCGTAGCGCGGTTCATCGGCTCCCACTAATCCGAACGCGCCCAGGCCGTAAAAGAAAAGGAACCCACACACCACGGCGAGTACGATCCATTCCTGGCGGGGGCCCTTGGCGTCACTCATACGGGGAGAGGTGGGACTTTCATTCGCATGCTATTGTATTCGCAAAACCGGAACCGATCTAAAAGTGTATTGGCCGGAAGGATACCAGGAGCTTCTGCAAACCTCTCATTTCTTCCAGGAGCTGAATCATTTTTTTCGTCAGCCAGGTTGCTCCTCCGCCATCGCTCCGCCAGCAAGAACTGTCTATTGAATTAACGACGCCGTCCGCAGTCTCCCAATCACATCTGCGATGGCGTGAGCCAGAGGTCCATCGGCCGAGCAGCCGCTGGCGCAGCGGTGGCCGCCGCCACCAAACATACCCGCCACCACGGTCACGTCAACTCGCCCTTTGCTGCGTAGGCTGATGCGAAAACGGCCGTCGGCCTGTTCGCGAAAGAATGCGGCCACTTCCACGCCTTGAATGGCGAGCGCGTAGTTCACCAGCCCCTCGCAGTCCTCGTCCAACGCGCCCACGCGTTCCATTTGGTCACGCGTGACCCACACCCATGCCAAGTCGCCCTCGCGATGGAGGTTGGACAGCGCCGCGCCTAGCAGACGCATTTTCGCGGTGGAGTGGGAGAAATAGAGGTTTTGGGCGACCGGCGCAGGTGCGGCGCCTGCCAGTACAAGCTCGCGTGCCAGCGCGAACGTATGCTCGTTGGTGCCGTCGAACATGAACGATCCTGTGTCGGCCACCAGGCCTGTGTACAAACACGTTGCGATCTCCGGAGTAATTGGGGCGCCACACTCTCGCGCCAGACGATAGACGAGTTCGGCGGTGGCGCACGCCTGCGGATCAATCCAGTTCACGTGCGCGAAGGGGCGCCCGCCAATATGGTGGTCGATATTGATGAGGAACTTCCCTTCCAGGCCCTGCAAGCGGGTGCGCTGCAGGCTGTCACATTCCAAGAGAATCGCGACGTCGTAACTTCCGTCCACCACCCCCGCATGGATAATGGCATCGGCGAAAGGCAGCTTGCGGTAGTTGCGCGGCACGGGATCGTGCAGTACCACCTCCGCATGCTTGCCCAGTGCGCGTAGAATCTGCTGCCCAGCCAGGGCCGAGCCCACGCCGTCGCCATCCGGCCGGGCGTGCGAGGTCAGCACGAAGCGGCTGTGGCGCTCGATCTGGCTCCGAATTTCTTCTACGGCGCTCGGCTGCACTGATTGCCTCGTTGCTTCCAGGCGGTTTCTAGGTGCCTGATTTTTCGGCGTTTGGTTTCGCGTCACTGGGCTTTGCGCTGCTGCGTTTCTTGGTCCGGCCCAGAAGTTCGTCTACCCGGGCTTCGTACGCGTGTGATTTATCGATCTGGAAATGCAGCTCCGGGCAGCGCCGCAGGTGCAGCCGCTCAATCAACTCGTGTCGTATGTAGCCCACGGCAGCCAGCAACCCTTCCCGCGTTTCTGCGGCATCTTCCTCGCTGCCTTCGACGGCAATCATGACGCGGGCCGAGCGCCCGTCATTCGCAAGCAGCAGCTCCGTGACGTTGGCCAGGCCAATGCGCGGGTCGGCCAGCTCGCCTTCGATGATGGTTTCAATCTCCTCCCGCAGGAGTTCCGCCATTCGTTCCCGGTGATACTTTTGTGCGCGGTTTTCCACGGTGTTTTACTCCAGATAAAACTCTATAGGCTACCAGAAACCCAGCCAGCCCATAGGATTGGTTGTAGCGGAAATTCTTCTTAGAGGAATTCCAGGTACGAATCTACAATCTCGGCGCCGTGATTATTGGCAATGCGGGCCGCCTGCCGCTCGACGTTTTTCATGAGGCCGTCGAGGTAGTCGCGGGAACTGGAGATGCTGACGACGCCAAGGCTGGCTTGATTCCAGAGCGTCGCCGGATCTAGTTCCGCCACCGAGACGTTGAAGCTGGTCCGGAGCCGGTCCTTCAAACTGCGCACCACCTGCCGCCGGTCTTTTAGCGATTGCGCTGCTTCGATGCGGAGTTCGAGGGTGAGGAAGGCAATCAAGGAAAGGTTGGTTTCGACGAGATTTTAAAGGTTCTGTCATCCTGAGCGGAATTTGTCGCGAAAGCGCGGCAAATGGAGTCGAAGGCCCCTACACCTCTCAACCCAGCTTAACTCTCAACCTTTCTCACAGTCAGTGAAGCTAGCTTTAGCGCTTCCCATTTCCAGGTCGTACCGGACGAAACGCCGTTCTCCAACTCAACTTCCGACTCCGCTCCCGCCCAGAAGATAGCTCACGCGAGAAGCACGGCTACTAAAAAGTAAATGACAAACAACAAAAATTAGAGAATGGCCGGGTTCGTATAGTACGAAGACCACTGGTGCGGCGAAGGCCAGGCCAAAAACACAACTACTGACCGACCTTACCTTCTGATACGACAAGCGAAGAGGTCCAGAAGATCGGCTCGGCCTGGAATATAGTCGCGCCGCGAAGACCTCCGCCCGCAACTTCCTCTAAGCAATCACTTCCGCGGCAATCACTTCCGTTGAGAAGAACTCGATGACGTCGCCAACCTTGATATCACCGTAGTTCGCGATGCTGATACCGCACTCGTTGCCGTTGCGGACTTCGCTCGCGTCGTCTTTGAAGCGCTTGAGGGAGCCGACCTTGCCCTTGAAGATTTGGGCGCCGTTGCGCATCAGCCGGATTTCGGCGTCGCGCCGGACCAAGCCATCCTGGACGAAGCAACCGGCAATCGTGCCCGCCTTCGGTACTTTGAAGACGTTGCGGACTTCCGCGCGTCCAAGGTAGGTTTCCTTGAACGTCGGCTCGAGCAATCCGCTCATGGCGCGTTTGATTTCGTCTTGCAGCTCGTAAATGATCGAGTGCAAACGGATATCGACTTTCTCCTGATCGGCCAGTTCTTGCGCTTTGCGTTCCGGACGGACATTGAAGCCGATGATGATGGCGTTGGAGGCTGAGGCCAGCAGAACGTCGGTCTCGGTGATCGCGCCGACGCCGCCGTGAATCAGCTTCAGGCGGACCTTGTCGGTGGCAATCTTCGAGAGCATGTCTTTCAAGACTTCGACCGAGCCCTGCATGTCGCCCTTGAGGATGACCGCCAGTTCCTTCAGGCTCGCCGACTTGATCTGGTCGGCGAGGCCTTCCAGCGAAACGCGGGAGCTCTGCGCCAGGGCCAGTTCGCGGGCTCGCATTTCGCGATATTCGGAAATGTTGCGGGCCTTGTCGCGATCGGCGACTACTACGAACTGATCTCCAGCCTGCGGCAGGCTCTCTAAGCCAATGATTTCTACGGGCGTCGAAGGCGCGGCCAGTTCGAGTTGTCGTCCACGGTCGTCGTACATGGCGCGGACTTTACCGAAAACGTTGCCGACGACGAAGTTATCGGCGGCGCGCAACGTCCCGTTCTGCACCAGCACGGTTGCCACTGGACCGCGTCCGCGGTCGAGCTTGGCTTCGAGAACGACGCCGCTGGCTGGGCGAGTCGGTACTGCCTTGAGTTCCCGCAAATCGGCTGTGAGACAGATCAGCTCCATCATCAGGTTCAAGCCAGTTTTCTTCTTCGCCGAAACGTCCACGAATACGGTCGTGCCGCCCCAGTCTTCCGGCATCAATCCGCGATCGGCAAGCTGCTTCTTCACGCGGTCGGGCATGGCGTCGGGTTTGTCGATCTTGTTGACTGCGACGATGATGGGTACTTCGGCAGCGTTGGCGTGATCGATGGCTTCGAGCGTTTGGGGCATTACGCCGTCATCGGCCGCGACCACCAAGACCACAATGTCCGTAACCTTGGCTCCCCGCGCACGCATGCGGGTGAACGCCTGGTGACCCGGCGTATCGAGGAACACAATCTCGCGGCCAAACGCCGGCGACTGCGGATCGACCACCTTCACTTTGTAAGCGCCGATGTGCTGGGTGATGCCGCCGGCTTCGCCTTCGGCTACGTTGGTGGCGCGAATCGCGTCGAGCAGCGTCGTTTTGCCGTGGTCGACGTGGCCCATGATCGTGACCACTGGCGGGCGAGTAATTTCGCCACCGGTCGTTTCGGTGGTTTCCTGGTCCGTCTCCATTTCCTTGGCGGCCTGATCTTCGTAGCTGATCACGTTGGTATCAGCGCCAAAGAAGCGAGCCATCTCGGAAGCGAGATCGGCGTCGAGCGTCTGGTTGATGGTGGCGAACACGCCCTTCGCGAGCAGTCCGGCGATCAGGTCCTTTGCGCGAATCTCCAGTTTCTCGGCCAAGTCCTTGACCGAAGTTCCTTCGGTGATGGTGATGCTGCGTGTGATCGGCAGCGGCTCCGTCGGCAGCGTAAAGCGCGGCGGCGGAGTGTAGCCCTTCATGGGCCCTTCTTGCACCTTCGGGATGTAACGCTGGCCTGGACGGCGCGGCGGTGAAGGACGTCCACCGGGACGGTTTCCTGGAGGGGCTGCGCCTCCGGGCGCCGGTCCCGCGGCGGCTCCGCCCATCCCTGGCCGCATCCCCATGGGGCGCGAGCCAGCCGGGGCGGTGCGGGTAGGGTGCATGGGGCGGCGCTCACCTGGCTTCAGCGGAGGCCGCATGCCACCCGGACCCGCTGGTCCTTGTCCCTGTCCCTGCGCGGGACGGCGTTGGAAAATGGGTTGGCCAGGTACCGGGCGACCGGGCGCGGGACGCGGGCCCGCGCTGGCCGCGGGCGCGGCAGGCGCTGCGGCGACGGGCGGCGGGGCTGGAGCCTTATAGACCGGGCGCGGGCCGGTCTGCGGCATAATGGTGCGCGGCGGAACCACGAGCCGAGGAGCGGCCGGAGCCGCAGGCTCGGCCGTCACTGCGGCGGGGGGAGCTGCCGGAGGTGCCGCGGCAGCCGCGTGCAAATTCACGTTCGCGGGGGCCTCCGGCGGCTTCGGCGGCGCTACCACCTTCGGCGGCGGAACGGTAAACGTGGGACGTGGACCCGGTACCGGGGGCGTAATCAACCGCGGCGCGGGCGGCGGTGCTGGAACCACAGGGGCGGGCGGAGGCGCCTTCGCCACCGGCTTCGATTCCACCGGAGGAACTGGCGGCTTGGCCACGGGCGGCGCGGCTACGGGAGCCTGCTTTTGGGTGAGAGCCTTCAGTACATCGCCGGGACGGGAAATGTTGGAGAGGTCGATCTTCGTCTTGATGCCATCGCTCTCGCGCGCCGCGGACCTGGAACCTGTGCCGTTGCCCTCTCCCTGCTTCTTGAAGTGGGCACGTACTTTTTCCGCTTCGTCGGCTTCGAGCGAGCTGGAATGGGTCTTCTTGGTGGTGACGCCGGACACAACCAGGGCGTCCAGAATCGCCTTGCTCTTTACTTCCAGCTCTCTTGCCAGATCGTTAATTCGAATCTTGCTCATCCGCCTCTACATTCCTCTTAACCCGTTAAGTGCTCATCGCAACCCCACGGCTTTCCAGAGTTCTTGAATTTGTTCTAGCCCGCGCACAACTACGCCTTGTTCCCGGAAATTTCGTTTTCGGAACCAACTTCTCCGGAACCGTCTTCTTCCGAACCCTTTTGCGGCTCCGCCTCGTGATGCCCTTCCAGCGCAAGCTCCCCAGCCGGCAATTCCGCCTCTGCCGAATCGGCCTGCGCCGCCAAATCCACGGCAGAGGGCACTTCCGTGTCCTCGTCCGCTGCGACGGGCTCAGTCCCTTCCACCAGCGCATCCGCCTCGCTGGTTCCTTCCGCGGCAGCCTCCACCGGAACCTCGCCAGCATACTCTTCCGGCGCTGCTTCTTCGGTTGCCGCTTCTTCCGGAGCAACCCCGGCTTCCGCCGCGTCAAGACTGGCGAAGTAATTATTGACCGCGAGGCTGATTTTTTCCACCGTTTTTGGACCAATGCCCTCGATGGCCTCAAGTTGCTCCGGTGTCATGTCCGCCAAGGCTTCCACGGTACTCACACCCGCCGCGTTGAGCTTCTCAACCAGGCCCTCGCCCAAACCTTCCACCTTGTCGAGCGATGTCGTGGTCTGCGTGCCAAAGCCAGCCATCTGCTGTTCGACTTCCTGGCGCTTCTCTTCCTCGCTCTTGATGTCGATCTTCCATCCCAGCAGCTTGGCGGCGAGGCGAACGTTCTGGCCCTTCTTGCCAATCGCGAGGGAAAGCTGGCTATCGTCGACCACGACTTCCAGATGTTTTCCAGCAGCATCCACCACGGTCACGCGGCTGACCTTCGCCGGCTGCAAGGCTTTTTCCGCGAAGGTGACCGAATCCTCGTGCCACTCGATAATGTCGATCTTCTCGCCGCGCAACTCGCGAATAATCGACTGCACGCGCATGCCCTTCATGCCCACGCACGCGCCCACCGCGTCCACATCTTTATCTTTCGATAGGACGGCAATCTTCGTCCGCTCTCCAGCCTCGCGCGCAATCGCGCGGATGATGACGGTCCCGTCGTAAATCTCCGGAACTTCCGTCTGGAACAGATGCTGGACGAGCTCCGGCGCGGCCCGGGAAACCACCACCTGCGGACCCTTCGACGCCTTTTCCACCCGCGTAATGATCACGCGCACACGCTCGCCCACGGCGAACGACTCCAGGCGGGACTGTTCTTTCCGCGGCATGCGCGATTCGCCTTTGCCCAAATCGAAAATGATATCCGGGCCTTCAATACGCTTGACGGTAGCGTTCACCACTTCGTTCACGCGCGAAATGTACTCGTTGTAGACGGTATCGCGTTCCGCTTCCCGAACCTTCTGGAAAATCACCTGCTTGGCCAGTTGCGCGGCAATGCGGCCGAGGATTCCCTCGGTGGCCTTGGGAATATGCAGTTCCCCGCCCACTTCCACCCCCGGATTCATCTTGCGCGCGTCTTCCACGGCGATTTGCAGGTTAGGATCCTCGATCTGATCCCGGCTCTCCACCACGGTTTTCACCGCAAACGCGTTGATCTTGCCCGTATCCTTATCTAAGAGCGCGCGCAGGTTCTCCTGCGACTTGTAGTACTTGCGCGTGGCGGCGACGATCGCATCTTCCACGGCGCTGACCACAATTTGCGGATCAATGCCTTTTTCCCGGCTAATCGCGTCAATCGTGTTGTAAAGCTCGCTTGCCATGACTGCTTTCCACAATAAGAATGATTGCTAAGGGCTAAAAGCCCCTATTTTATTGACTCTGGGTGTCACGGCTAAAGCCGTGACCTACCGAGGCCTAAATTTCTGGCACCAAATTCGCCTTCTCAACATTCGCCAGCGCAATTTCCACAACTGAGCCAACCGGCTCCGCTTTACCCTTCTTAGTCCGCCCACGATCGGCCGTATCCACGGTCAACTTTCCGCCCGCAAAACTCACCAGCCTACCTTCAAAATGGCGATTCCCGCCCACAGGCTCAAACAAACCCAACTTCACCAGCCGCCCCGTAAACCGCCCATAATCCGCGGCCTTATAAAGCTTCCGGTCCATCCCCGGAGACGAAACTTCCAGCGTATAAGTGTTCCCCGGCACCACATCTTCCACATCCAAAATCGTGCTCACCTCGCGGCTCACGTCCGCGCAATGCTCGTGCGTGATTCCCCCGCTGGGATTGTCTAGAAATATGCGCAGCACGCGCGATTTCCCGCCGCCGCGATATTCGACCTCCAGCACTTCCAGTCCGTGGCCCGCCGCCACGCGCTCGGCGATTCCGCGCACTGTCTCTAGATCTAAAGCCATGAAAAATAATGGGTTTATCGCGAAGTCTGTCTAGGCAAACAAAAATGTGGGCTTGCGCCCACTGGTGTGTTTCGCCAAATGCCAGAACTACACAACAGCTCCAGCTACAAATATACGC
>Ga0137403_10001870_pt1 | contig 22349 bp, 20 predicted proteins | sample CZOMad2_1_16fung_FD_122057 | JGI IMG/M metagenome (GOLD analysis project Ga0137403, IMG submission 122057) | Vadose zone soil fungal communities from Angelo Coast Range Reserve, California, USA - CZOMad2_1_16fungal (Hybrid Assembly) | ecosystem: Environmental > Terrestrial > Soil > Vadose zone...
GGCCCTTGCACCGTGGGAGCCCAAAGAGGCGCAAACATCATATGAGAAAAACTGACAAGGTATCGATGGGAAATTGGTCAATCCTGCATTGGCCAAAGGTCTAGCGTTCAATGGTGGCATCGTCCTGGCAATAGCGCGACCATGACCTTGTTACATCTGCCCGGTACTCCTTGTAGCTTCCGTAAAAGACTCTTGCAATAGCAGAGATTCTGCCTGAAAATGCATGGCACTCAATATCAATGCGGAAGAGGTCTAGCGTGAAAGCAAGAGCATTCTGGCTGGTTGCAGGGCTGTTTGCCACGGTTCTGTCAGGCGTGGCCCAGGCGCAAAAGTTTACCGACCGACAACGGGAAGATGCCCGGGAGATGCTTCGTCTGGTCGCGGCCGACGTGAGGAAGCACTATTACGATCCAAAGCTGCACGGCTTTGATTTCGATGCACGGGTGCATGAAGTTGACGAAAAGCTCAAATCCGCCTCCAGCCTCAACCAGTCCTTTGCGCTGATCGGCTACGCCCTTGACGGCCTGAATGACTCGCACACGTTCTTTGTGCCTCCAGGGAGAACTATCCGGCTGGATTACGGTTACCGTATCCAGATGATCGGGCAGCGCTGCTACGTCACGCATGTCCGGCCCAAAAGCGACGCAGAGAGCAAAGGGCTCGTCCCTGGCGACGAGGTGCTCTCCCTCAATGGAGCCGCGCCCACGCGAGACAACTTTGAGACCATGCAGTACGTGTTCAACATCCTTGCGCCGCGGACAGCCGCGCAGTTGACGGTGCGGGGAGCGGATGGACAGCCAAAGCAGATGGTTATCGAAGCTAAACGACGGCAGCTGCAGAAACTTGTGGACATAACCGGTGGCCAGGCTGACGTGATCATCGCCAACCTGGTGCGCGAATATGAAGACTATGACCGCCTGCGGCGAGCGCGATGCAACGATCTTGGGCCTGAGCTTGGGGTTTGCAAAATACCGGAGTTTGATCTTTCCGGCGACGAAGCGCATGACCTGATCGCTTTTGCCAGGAAACACAGTTCCCTGATACTTGATCTCCGTGGGAACCCTGGGGGATCCGTCTATACCCTCGACCATGTGCTGGGCGGGTTCTTCGACCATGAAGTGAAGATCGGCGACCGAATCGGCAGAAAAGAAATGAAGCCGGTAGTGGCCAGGCCAATCCATGTATTGTTCCCCGGCAAGCTGATAGTTCTGGTGGACAGCATGTCTGCGTCAGCGGCGGAGCTGTTCGCTCGGGTCATCCAACTGGAAAAGCGAGGGACTATTCTGGGGGACCATACTCTTGGGCTGGTGATGGAAGCCAGAGGACACGGCTATACGCTGGGGGTTGAGAGCGTGGCCTGGTATGGCGCTTCCATCACGGACGCAGACATAGTGATGGCTGACGGAAAAACCCTGGAACACTTTGGGGTTATGCCCGACGAGGTTGTGCTTCCAACTTCAGCCGACCTCAAGGACAATAAAGATCCGGTGATCGCGCGGGCGGCGGAACTGCTCGGCGTGAAACTAGCTTCAGAGAAAGCCGGCAGCATGTACCCATATGAGTGGCCGAAGGACTAGGCAACCGGAAAACACCGGCTGAACCCTTGATAAACATGCTCAGACCAAATGCACGTTCGGCTCGGCTTCAGGGGCGGTGATGCCCTCCGGCAGGCGTCCGCCATTGTATTCGGCAAGGCGATTTTTCCACTTGAGGAAGTCGGTGATGGTCTGAGGCTCGATGCGAACCTCGACGCGGCGCAAGCTGGCGAGTAACAGATTCATCTCCCGCATCAGGCCGGTCTGGCTGCGCTGGGCATGGCGACACGGCTTCACCGCCATGCGGATTTCGCGGCCTTTGCACTCCAGCAGCCCCCATTTTTTTGGCAGCTCGGCGGCGGTAATAAGGCCCTGCGGGACCAGATAGAAACGTTCGCAGCCCATGGCGATCTCTGGGTCTTTGCGGAAGGGCTTTTCCTGGTCGGCAAAAAAGTCAGCGCGCGAGATCTTGCATTCCACAACTACCGAGCGGCACGCGCCTTTCCAGGCGATCACGTCGGGCGTTTCTCCGCTGGCGCAGGATTGTTCTGATAGGACGATTCCACAACGATATCGGGTGCGAAGCCACTGCTCGGCCATCCGGACAAGCTGCTGATGGGTCATGACTCAAGTTGTATCGTAGAACCGGAAGGCTAGAGAAGTATTTTTGTCGGCACCGTGGAGAATTGCCAAAATCGCCGCAATTGCCAAAAATCGCCGAAAATTGAAACCTAAATCCTGCTACGGATACACTGCCCCCGGAGAAACTAAAAATCTTACCGCGGATGAACGCGGATTTGGGGCGGGGTGATATCCTTCGCGCGATGAACCAACGACAACAAAGCGGCATGGCCAGGGCAGGAGCATTACTCCTATCGCTCGCTGTGGCGATTTTTCTTGCCGGCGCTATGCGCTATTTCCGGCATGGAAATTTAACGCTGGCGCAGGCAGGATATTGTCTGGTATCGATACCGGCGTCGCTGGTCGTTCTCCTGATCTTTGATTACACGCTGCATCATGCGAAGATCGCCGCGGTGATGGTGCTGATCTTCGTCGTGCTGTTTCTGGTCGCGAGCCCGGCATTTTGCGTTGGCATGGGATTGGGGCTGGCGGGAATGGTCATTGTGCAGGGAAGAAGCTAAAACCTTACCACTGATTAACACTGATGAAACTGATCGGAACCGGAAGGCCGGCAGGAAATTGCCATGATTGCCAAAATCGTCGAAATTTGAAAATCGGCGAAAGCGCGCTCCACATTCCACTCCAATAAAAAAAGAGGCCGCCTTTTTTTGCGGCCTCTTTTAGTTAATCAGCCAATCGCAAGTCGTACAAACCGTTTTACTGGCACTGTTGCGGGGACGTTCCGGCCAATGAATCGCAGAACCTGGCCAGGGGCGCTCCGCCGGCGGCGCCGGTAGCTGGGATAGTGATCAATTGTTCCGTCAAAACACCGTTGCTCACCACGCCGCCGTTCGGGATGGTGAGTGAAGGATGATCAAAAGGCGCGCTCTGGCTGCGCACTCGCTCATCGGTGAGAGATTTCAGGAAAGCCACGACGGCCAGTTTATCCAGCGGGCCGAAGCTTGCGCGTTCAAGATTGGGATCCATGTCCACCGAGGGGAAGTCACCGCGGTGGCTATAGAAGTCGACAACCTGGCCAAGAGTGGCCTGGCCGCCGTTGCGGAAAAACGGACCGGTTAATTCGATGTTACGCAGTCCGGGCGTCTTGACTGCTCCGCCCACTGAGACTGGCGCACCGGCTGGGACTCCAGTTCCGCTGACCTGTCCCATGGAAGCAAGCTGAGCCACGGAAAGCGACGCTAATCCGGAAGGATCAGAAGCCGCGATTCCCATGTCGTCAGTGGTGGGACGAACGCCGATGTTGTGGAAGCCGACATCATGCCAGCGTCCGCCGGGCAGTTGCTCAACTACGGAGCCTTTAGACGTGATGCTGGAAACCGTGGCATCCGTGAATTCGGCGCCGTTATGGCAGTTGATGCAGCCGCCTTTACCTTCAAAGCGATTCAGGCCGAGCTGCTCAAGAGAAGTAAGAGCAGAACGGTTGCCTTCCATGAACTGATCAAAGCGGGAACTATCTGAAACTAGCGTTGACTCATACATCTGGATAGCTACTCCCCAGAACATGGAGAAGTTATATTCCATCTGTGAGTACTCGTCAGTGTTTTGTGGCGAGCCGTTGAATAGGACGTTGCTATTTGCATCAACTACTACGCCGGAGCTCCACCACTTGGGCTGGAATGCAGCCTGAATCATGGAGATATAAGTAGAGTTCAAGCCGTTGCCGGGAGCTGCGCTCAGGCTGCCAAGGACGCTATCGTCGGTGGCGACCTGTTGCAGGGCCAGCGGTGTGAGCATGAGCATCTTCTTGCCCATCTTCACGAACGGACGGCCCGTGGCGGACATTTCAACGTCGCTGCCCGGAGGCCCGACGGCCTGCGATGCCAGCGATGAGTTGGACAAGCGAAGCGTCACGTCAACCGTGGCGTTCGGATTGTTGGGATCGACCTGGAGAAGATGCGCGCTGGGATCACCCGCACCGAAAGGATTCACGCCGTTGAAGGTGCGTTGCGCGCGACCGTCCCAGAAGTTGCGGTAGTTGAAGACCGCATTGATCACAGGAGGCGCGTTGCGCGGCGTGGACCGGCGCACGTTCAGCATGCCGCCATTGCCGTCGGAGGTGCTCCAGACGGAATCGGCGACGCTGGTTTCGTTTTCCGCGGCCTGACCGAGCACCACGTCATTGAAGTTGAATCGGAACACACCCTGCGAACCCACAATGTTGTTGTTGTCGTGAGTAGAGGTGTGAAGAGGGAAGTCACTCAGGCTGAGGGCATGGTTAGGCCCAAAACCAGAATGGAAAGTTGTGGAGTCAGTCGCGGGATTGCCGTTGCCGTCAACGCGACGCAGGCCAGGATCAGTCTGGTTGCCGGTGCGGCTGTCTGCGCCTGCATTGAAATGGCAGGTAGCGCAGGCTGTCTGGCCGTCGCTGCCGAATTGCATTTCCCAGAAAAAAGCCTTGCCCAGCGCGATGGCTGCATTCTTGTCCTGAATAAGGTTGGCAAGTTCAGCCGCCGTAGGACCGGGAACAGTGATCGTTTTCAGCGAAGCAAGGCCCCGACCGTCGTGACCGCCGCCACCACCATTGCCGCCTTTGCCTCCGCCACCGTTTCCACCACCATTGCCGCCATTTCCACCCTTGCCGCTGCCAGTGCCGCCGGTGCCGCCACCCGTATTTCCACCGCCACCACTGCTTCCGCCTTTGCCTTTCTGTCCGCTGGCTTGGCCGTCATTTCCGCCTCTGCCGCCTTGATTACCACCGCCGTCTTGACCGCCCCCGCCTTTGGCAGAGAGATAGGTGACGCTGAATAGTGTGATCGCGCACAGAGAAAGCAACAGCACGACCAGTTTCTTTAATTTGCTTTGGGAAAGCATTGAAGCGCTCCTTGTGTTGCTCCAATGACCGGCCATTGCCTGTGGTGAACAAGTTGCTTCGATCGGCTGACGAACACTGCTGCAGCGCCAAGTAAAAACTGGAAGAAGATGAGCGTGGAACCTGCGGAGCCGGAAACCAGTTCTTGCCTTACATTGCTTCAGTGACCTTCAGCGCCGTTGCACCACGGCATATGTGAGGGTCCTTGTTTTTTGTGGCTGCAGGGACACACCGCTGGAAGAACGCACTTCCCGCAGATGCCCGGAGCATCCACCCGTCGATTCCCACTCAGATTGCGCTCGCCAACTTAGGAGTTCATTAAACCCGTATTAAATTCTTTAACAAACTGCTCGACCCTATATTTTTCCGCGCGCACTTGCGCACAGCGCAAAAGTCTGCACACTTTTCTCATCCGATGTCTGGCCCATTTCCATCGGCTGCGAAGAGAATTAGGATTAACAGACCGGTCCATGATGATCTATCAAGACCTATGTCAATAAAGGAGGCAATAGAGCTAGGAAACGATCAAAGACAAAAGTCACACGAGCGGCCGCACGCCGGTCAATAGCGAACTCCGTCTATCCCCGATCAGCGTCGGCCAGCAGCTTTCCCAGGCTGGGTTTGTGTTTGTCTTTTTTGGCGTGCTTCTTGTTCTCCGCCCGCTTTACCGGCGGAGGCGCGCCGAACACCGCGCGGGACGCCGCCTTCACCGCGCTGGTTGCGCTGAATTTCTTTAGCTTTTTCTTTTTTGCCACGATTAGCCTATTGAATCACGAAGGCCAACAATTCACATCTTAAAACACGAGGTCACCTGCACCTGCCTCCACGCCATCAAACCAGTTAACCGCCACTCCTTATTTCTCTGTGTTCTCCGTGCCCTCTGTGGTTAATATAATACTGATGGACGAGCGCGATTTTTTCGACGAAAAAGAGTCCCGGAAAGCCCACACGCTTACCTGCCCCCACTGCCGCCAACCCGGTGAGTACGAACTCGCATGGCTGGTGCGCACCAAGAAGAAACAGCTCTCTGGCCGCGCCGACGAACGCGACCGCGCCAAGTTCGCCAAGGCCCAGTCTTACATGGTCCGCCGGGACGACATGGTCATGTGCAAGAACATGCGTTGCCGCAAGCGCTTTGAAGTTGCCGGCGTGCAGTCCGTCGCGTTCCTGAATTAGAAGCAGAAGCGGCTCCGTAAGTGGCTATTTCTTCGGCCGTGCTTTGCTCGCCGGCCAGTGTTCCGGTCAACACTGTCTTTATGTAAAGTGTCATTCATCGAAAAGTAACATTCCCTTCACCATTCCCTTATACAGACCTGCTATCCCTTATCCGTGGCGCGATGGTCGTCAGGGTTACTCTCAATGGCCTGAACCGGACCAGCGAACGCCGCCAATCCTAATATCTGGAGCTATCAATGTCGCACGTCAGACGTCTCGGCATGCTGGGCGTATTTGCCCTCCTGACCGCGTTAGGCCACTTGAATGCCGGCGCGGAAGAAGTGAAAACGGTTTTCGTGATCGCCATGGAAAACCACAATTGGACCCAGCCGGCCAACCAGTTCAACGGCAACATCCAGCAGATTTTTCAAAATCCCAACGCGCCATTCATCAACAGTCTTGTAAACGGAACCGCGTTTGCCGTGGTCGGTGGCCGCGTCGTGCACATCAGTGAGCAGGTTACTTATGCCAGCAACTATCACAATGTTCTGGCCACTCCCGGCGGAAACAATCCCCACATTCATCCTTCTGAGCCCAACTACCTCTGGGCGGAAGCCGGGACCAACTTTGGCATTTTGAACGACAATGATCCCTTCGCTGCCGTTAACCCTTCGAATCAGAACGCGACCCAGCACCTGGTCACTTTTCTGACCAATGCGGGAAAGACGTGGCGCTCCTATCAGGAAGACACAGACCTCACTACGGTTGGCGGACAGCTCACCAATGTTTCTCTGCCGCGCGACCAATGGACGGTTCCGATCAAAAGCATCTCCGGCACTTTTGCTCCGGGCAGCTTCAATCAATTCAATGGCTCCAACCAGTTCAACTACGCCGCAAAACACAATCCTCAGGTGTTTTTTACTGACAGCAACGGGGGCAACGATGCGACCACGGCCAATCCGTTACGCTTCCAGTACGCTCCGCTGCAGCAGTTGTTCACCGATCTGGCCAATAACACCGTGGCTGACTACAACTTCATTTCGCCGAACCAGTTCAATGACATGCACACCACGCTCGCCGCTGGCTACAAAGGCCTGACCGGCGACCCGGCAAAAATCCTGCAGGGCGATGATTTCCTGCGCCAGGTCATTCCCGTGATCATGGCTTCCAGGGCCTACAAAGAGCACGGCGTAATCATTATCTGGTTTGACGAATCCGAACAAGATGGCGTCGCGGGCGACAACCCGGACGACTTTAACCACACCATTGGCGAGATCGTAATCTCAGAGCGCGCCCACAAGAACGTGAATGGCGTTCCCTATGCCAGCCCGCTCAACTTCACCCATTCTTCTGATCTGCGTACTATGCAGGAAATTTTCCGCACCGGCGGACCATTCCTCGGCGACGCAGCCAACGCCACCGATCTGTCTGACTTGTTCGATGACGGCGCCATCCCACAGAAGCTTCATGAAGATGGCTCGGGTCACTGATTCCTGGAATAAACATTTCATCGGCGCAGAGATTGCAGGTACAAAAAATCTCTGCGCCTTTCGTTTGTCTTCCATGTGCAAGACCGTGCACAGGTGCGGGCCTGCAATACCCTTAAGTGCTCTTTCACCCCACGTCTGCTAATGTGTGCAACGTGTCCAATAGACGCGTGGTTTGCCGCTTTGGTCTGAATCCCAGGAAGAAGAACAGGAATTAAACCACTGATAGTGCATACAGCCGTCGCTCCATCGACGCCAAACCTGGAGCCAGCAACCTTGCTTAGTCCCGTTCCATGAGCTGAACTGTCCTGGGTGCGGGTTTTGACATCTTCCTCGCGTGGCTTGAACAGGCCTGAAGCCGAGTTCGCCGTCGATAGGAGATTTGAGGCTGATCGTTGCCAGTCCGGGTTGGGTCAAGCGATGCAACGAATTGACATTGGCCTTGCCGCCATAAGGGACGCGGTCCCCGGGTGCACGTAGCTCGCTGCTGACTCCGCCATCAATGGCTCCTGGTGCTGGAGACTGCGGAGAACTCCCGGAAGGCGGCTTGATCCATTGGGTTTCAGTGCCCGCGTAACGGACAGAGATACATCCGTCCGAGGGGTAATGCAGCACCACCAGTTTCGGGTCTCGGTGAAACTCGTCGGCGGTCTCCTTGCTATGCTTGCTGATTTCCCCGTACCGATCGTTCATCTTCACCAGATCATCTTTTGATTTCGCCAGCTCGGCCTTGACCTTGTTGAGGTTATCGTTTTTTTGGTTAAGTTCTTTGGTGACCTTGTCGTCTTCTCCCATGTGTTTCACGCTGACCACCAGAAATACTGGAACGAACACGATTGCGACGACGGCGACGATTGAAACGGCCCATGGCGGCAGAGGGATTTCCGCCCCGAAGATTTTTAGAACGGAATTTTTAGGCCCATCTGGTTCTCGAGCGGGACTCGGTGATGCATTCATTGATCTGCCTCCTTGCGTGACGAACCCATAGGAACGTGATTCGGGCGATCTATCAATGTTGTGAAGTTCGGCCTTGAATCGTTACAGCCTAAAGTGAAATATTTTCTGCTCGAACTCACGAGGGCAAGCCTCCAGATGGCTAACTGGTGCTATTTCATGTGCAGCCTGAAAGCTGTCCGAACGGGAAGCCTTCGTTTATACTTGCTGGTTTCGTCGGCTGGTTTCACGAGTGATGTCGGGCGCGCTGACCAAGCGCCCCTCCAGTCGCATCTAAGCTGTTGAACAGGAACACACTGAATATGAAGATTCTGGTCTGCATGAAGCAGGTCCCGCAAAAAGATGCCCCTCTGAAGCTCAATGAAAGCGGCACATGGATCCGCGACGACGTTTCTTACGAAGTCAACGAACCGGATGCTTTTGCCCTCGAAGAAGCCTTACGGCAAAAAGAAAAGCACACTGGCGAGGTGGTAGTCATTACCGCCGGCCCGGCTCGTTCGCAGCAGGTGCTGCGTGAAGGGTTGGCCAAGGGCGCCGATCGCGCGATTCACCTGGAAGATAACGGCTTTGTCGGACTGGACGCTTTCAATATGGCCAAGGCATTCGTCGCGGCCATCAAAGACGAAAAGTTCGATCTTATCTTCACCGGCCTGCAGTCGGACGACTACGGCTATGCCCAGACCGGCGTGATCATGGCGGAACTGCTGGGCTGGCCGCATGCCACCATCATCATGGAAATTCAGAAATCGGATAGCGGCATTAAGGTGAAGCGCGAGCTTGAGTCCGGCTTTTTTCAGCATGTAAACATGCCTTTGCCGGCTGTGTTGACCATTCAATCCGGCATCAACAAATTGCGCTACGCTACGCTATTAGGCATTAAGCAGGCCAAGAACAAGCCTCTGCGCAAAGTCAGTATGGACGAAGTTAAATCCGCGCTGGGTGAGAACATGCAGAAGATTGAAAAACTTTACATCCCGCAAAAAACCAAGAAGACCGAGATGATTGAAGGTTCGCCTGGAGAGATCGCCAAGAAGTTGGTGGACAAGCTGCGCAATGACGTGCGCGTAATGTAATCAGGAAATTTCGTTTTAAGGAGCGCCCCATGGAACGAATGGAATATGACCCTGAAGGCGGAAATTATCAGCCTGTAACCGAACACGAAACCGGCTCAACCTTTATGGTGGTGGGCCTGATTATGCTGATTGCCGCGGTCGGCTGGATGCTGTTTGTCGGATGGGACATCCGCGCGGGTGGGGGCCTGATGCAGGGCTTCTTTGCCGCCGACGTGGTCATCGCCCTGGGCTTACTCATACTCGGATTTATCAAAAAGAAACGGCTAACAAACTAGATGGCAGACACAATTCTCGTCATTGCTGAACAACGTGAAGGCAAACTGAATCGCGTCTCCTGGGAAACAGTGGCGGCGGCGCAGGCCATCGCCGCGGAAACCGATGCAACCGTAGAGGCTGCGGTCTTCGGCAGCGGCATCGCCGCAATCGGCCAGGAAGTTGCCGCCAAAAAGCTGGCCAAGGTGACCGTGATCGATTCGCCCAAACTGGCCAGGTACGAACCGGATGGCGTCGTGGCCGCGCTCAAAGATTTCATAAACCAGAAAAAGCCCGCACTGGTGCTGATGCCGCATACCTACCAGGTACGCGACTTCGCGCCGCAACTGGCTACGGCGCTTCAGCGCACGCTCGTCAGTGACGCCGTCGGCTTTCGCAAAGACGGCGCCAAGCTGGTCTTCACCCGCCAGATGTTCCAGGGCAAATTTGCCGCTGATGTTTCCTTTGCCTGCCCCGCGCCGCATTTTGTTACTTTCCAGGCCGGCGCATTCCGTGGTGACAAAGCGGAAGCCGGCGCTTCGGCCGCGCCTGTCGAAACCGTCAACGCCAATATTGCCGACGGCGTCCAGCGCAACCACCCGGAAGATCCGTTCAAAGAAGCCAAGCAGGCTGTCGATCTGACGCAGGCGGAAATCATTGTCTCCGTCGGTCGCGGAATCAAAGAACAGAAAAACATCGAACTGGCCAAAGCGCTGGCTGATGCCCTGGGTGGCGAGATTGCCGCCTCGCGTCCCATCTGCGACTCCGGCTGGCTCCCCATGGACCGCCAGATTGGCAGCTCCGGCCAGACCGTTTCACCCAAGCTCTATCTTGCTGTTGGAATTAGCGGGGCCATTCAACACATTGTGGGTATGAAGGGCTCGCGCAGCATCATCGCCATTAATAAAGATGCTGAAGCGCCCATCTTTGAGATCGCCGACTTCGGCGTGGTTGGCAATCTGTTCGACATTGTCCCTGCGCTGACCGAAGAAGTGAAGAAGGCGAAAGCGGGCGGATAAGCTCGAACCGCAAAAATCTCACCACTGATGAACACGGATAACACTGATCTGAAAAGAGCAAAAATGAAAACCCGTGTCATCTGTGTTCATCCGTGGTTAGAAGTTCTTGATCAGTGTCATCAGTGTGGATCAGTGGTTAAGTTCCTGCCCCAGGCAGTGCGAGGATGCTTCTGGGCTAAGTGCTAAAGGCTAAGTGCTAAATGCTATTTTTCCGCAAACCTCTTGAAGGTGTCGAACGTCCGCAGATGGAATCGGACGTTACAATTGTCGGCGGCGGCCCTGCCGGGCTCGCCTGCGCGCTGCGTCTTTCGCAGCTGATCGACCGGCACAACCGTCGTAATCCTGAAGCGCCGCTGAGCAAAGAAAACATCAATGTCCTGGAGAAAGCCCGTGAACTGGGCCAGCACTCGCTTTCCGGTGCGCTGCTCGATCCCCGCGCCATGGACGAACTCTTACCAGGCTGGCGCGAAGAAGCGCCGCTTGATGCCGAAGTCACGGGTGAAGACGTTTTCTTTCTTACCGAAAAAGGCGAACACCGCCTGCCCCTGACGCCTCCGCCGCTTCAGGACCATGGCAACTATGTGATCTCCATCAACCGCTTTGTGAAGTGGCTGGGAGAAAAAGTAGAGCAAGCCGGTATCACCGTCTTTACTGGATTTGCTGGATCAGAGCTGCTGACAGAAGGCAACCACGTCACCGGCATTCGCACCGACGATAAAGGCGTAGACAAGCAGAACCAGAAGAAATCTAACTTCGAGCCTGGCTATGACGTGAAGTCGAAAATCACCGTTCTGGCCGAAGGGCCGCGCGGATCGCTGACCAAACAACTCATCGCTAAGTATGATTTGCAGAAGGGCCTCAACCCTCAGGTTTACGGCATTGGCGTAAAAGAACTGTGGGAAGTTCCTTCCGGCGCCATCAAAAAAGGCCAGGTCATTTACGCCATGGGCTGGCCTTTGACCACGAAGGAATATGGCGGCGGCTGGATTTACGGATCCAAAGACAATCTGGTTTCGCTCGGCTACGTCACCAGCCTCGACTACCAGGACCCGCGCCTTGATCCGCAACGCGTCTTGCAGGCGTTCAAGACGCATCCTCTCATCGCCGGTTTGCTCCGCGGCGGAAAGATGATCCGCTACGGCGCCAAGACGTTTCCTTACGGCGGATGGTTTTCCATGCCGCCTCTCGCGGGCAATGGCTGGATGATCGTGGGCGATTCCGCCAGCTTTCTGAACTCGCAACGGCTTAAAGGTATTCATCTGGCCATCAAGAGCGGCATGCTTGCCGCAGAAACTGCTTTCGCAGCGCTGCTTGAAAATAATTTCACCGCCGCACGCCTGCACCAATACAAAGAAAGTGTTGACGCCAGCTGGATCAAGGACGAACTGTGGGAGGTACGCAACTTCCATCAGGGCTTTGAGAATGGATTGGTTTCCGGCATGCTGCACACCGCTTTGCAGCAAATCACCGGCGGCCGCGGCTTGCATGAGGTTTATCCCGCACACGCCGGCCATACCCGCATGAAACATCTTGACCAGCTTCCTGCTGACGGCGGCAAGCGCGCGCACATGCTGGGCAAAGCCAAAGGCGATGGCAAACTAACCTTCGACAAGCTGACTGATCTCTATCACTCCGGCACGCGGCATGAAGAAGATCAGCCTTCGCACCTGATCATCCACGACACCAATATCTGCAACACGCGTTGCGTCACGGAGTTTGGCAATCCTTGCCAGAATTTCTGCCCTGCCAACGTTTATGAAATGGAAGAAGACGCCTCAGCGCCGAAGGGCAAGGTGATCCACTTGAATCCATCAAACTGCGTGCACTGTAAGACCTGCGACATCATGGATCCCTACGAGATCATCACATGGGTCCCGCCTGAGGGCGGCGGGGGCCCGAACTACGATGGGATGTAGGCATGATGCTTGAACGCGGACAGGCATTGCTGACCGTTAGCATCGACAACCTTGAGACGGCTGAATACCAGCAGGCATATAAGGCAATCCTCCGCAAGGATCGCCAGAATCTCAAGATCACTTACGTCATCGTGATGTTTGTTTTCTTTTTTTTGGCCTATTGGTTGTTTGATCGTGATCCGATGGCAGCCGGAATTGTGGTGGCGATTTTGCTTTTATTGTTAGGGTATTTCAAATGGCAAGAGGTCCGTCAGGTAAGAGCGGCTGGAACACGCGCCAACAAAGATCTGCCGGTGCAAATCATTTTCACGGAAAACGGAATGTTGGGGGAAACGCAATATGGCGAACATTTTCGCAAATGGGAAGGCTTTGCGGGCTACACGGAAACTCAGGGAACAATTGCTCTGGCGCCAACACATCGCACCTACTCAGTGATACCCAAACGCGCTCTGGATCCCGCAACCCTCGCTAGCCTGCAACGGCTGTTGCAGGAGAAATTGAAGAGACTTTAACAAGTCGATGGAACTCCGCCTTCTCACAGCCGATGACGCCGAAGCCTTCTGGCATCTGCGCCTTGAAGCATTGCGCAATGATCCCGCATCTTTTGCCGACTCAGCCGAGGAGCATCTCACCACCACTGTCGCAACCGCCAGAGAACGTTTGAGCAACAACGATTCCTTACGCAACTTTGTTGTCGGAATGTTTGAGGAAGGCAAGCTCGCTGCCACAGGGGGTTTTTACCGATACAGCCACAACAAAGAACGCCACAAAGGACACATCTGGGGTGTTTACGTGCGGCCCGAATCCCGCGGCAAGGGCGTCGCCAGCGCCCTGATGAAAGAAATTGTCAGCCGGGCACGAGCTATCGGCGGCCTGGAGCAGATCACCCTGGTGGCATCCGCTAACCTGCCGGCGCAGAGGCTTTATAAAGCTCTCGGATTTGAGAGCTACGGTGTAGAGCCGCATTCTCTGAAGATCGGCAACGAATATGTAAATGACGTGCTGATGGTGCTCTGGCTGTGACGCTCTGGGCATCCGTACTTTGCGCGCAAAACATTTAGAGTGCACGTGCTCCGCTTCCTCTTTATAATGCGAATATAGGTTCCGACCACATCAGGCCTGAGGCATACCTGGCCAATGTGGCGGCTCCTTGCTGAGAATGCAAGGACGAGGGTCTGGAGCGGAAACGCCTGGGCCTCCCGTATTGGAAAGGAACCGAAACACGCTTCGGCGTATTTCCCTCCCTTTCTATCCCTGCAATCGAATCAGCGCGGCCAGTTTCTGCAATTCGAATTGGCGACGAAGCATTATGCGGCTTCAGGACAAACACGGGCGCTTTATCACTGACCTCCGCGTCAGCATCACGGACCGCTGCAATTACAAGTGCGTCTATTGCCGAACCGGAAACGAAGGTGCGCAATATTCCGAACTGCCTTTTGCTGACTACCTGCGTCTGGTGCGGATCTTCGTGAACTCTGGTATCGAAAAAGTCCGGCTCACGGGCGGCGAGCCTCTGCTGCGCAACGGCCTGGTGGATTTTGTTCGTGCTCTGGCCGGCCAGCGCACGCTCGATGGTGAAAAACTCGATCTGGCCATTACCACCAACGGTCATCTGCTGGCTGAACTCGTCCAACCGCTAAAAGATGCCGGCCTTCGGCGCGCCACCATCAGTATGGACGCCGTCGATGCTGAAAAATTTGCTCGCATCACCCGCGTCCCCAACGGATATGACAGTGTGCTGGCGGGTATCCGTGCGGCCAAGCGCGCAGGGCTGGAGCCGGTCAAGGTCAACTGCGTGCTTCTCCGCGGCTTCAATGAAGATCAGATCGTCGAGTTTGCCCGCTTCTCGCGCGAAGAAGGCGTCATTGTCCGTTTCATCGAATTCATGCCGCTGGAAGAGGACCGCGTCTGGTCACCACAGGTGGTGGTGCCCATGGACGAAATTCTGGAAAAACTCAATGAGTTCCGTCCCGTGCGCCAGCTTCCTAATGAGCCCAGCGAAACCGCGCGGCGTTATACCTTCGACGACGGCAAAGGAGAAATCGGCATCATCGCACCCGTCTCGCATCCTTTCTGCGGACACTGCTCGCGCGTTCGGCTTACTTCTGACGGCAAGATCCGTACCTGTCTGTTTTCCCTGCTTGACCATGACATGGCGGGGCGCATGTATCGCGGCGCCAGTGACAGTGAACTAACTGATTACGTTCGGTCAGTGGTCGACCAGAAAGAAGCCCGCCATCATATTGGTGAAGCTGGATTTATCAAGCCTTCGCGCAGCATGGTCCACATTGGGGGCTGAAACGCAACCTGGCGGTAACTTGCAACGCATAAATAAGGTTAGTAAAATTTCCTTCAATTCCCCGAAAGTTGAGTCGCGAATCTCCTCCAGCAATAATGAATTCCCCCACAGTTTGCTTTGAAAACAGGATAATGGTTTCGAACGGAACAAAAAGAGGCGTTTTAGCGGTCACACGGAACCCACATATGGCTCTTGCGGTGGAAGTTGCCGGCAAAACCGACGTCGGGTGCGTGCGCACGAATAACGAAGACAATTTTGGCTTCGATTCGCGCCATGGCATCTTTGTGGTCTGTGATGGCATGGGTGGGCAGGCCGCCGGCGAAGTCGCCAGCAAGATGGGTGTGGATATCCTGTTGGATTATTTCCGTAGTCACGCCTCAGATGTGGGAAAGCAGTCACTGAATGGACAAGACGGTTCCTCGGGAGCGCAGAGCCTGGCCAATGCGATCCAGTTGGCGAACAAGACAATTTTTCAGGCTGGACAGAAACAAAATGGGCGCAACGGCATGGGATCAACCGTTGTGGCGGCGCTGGTTCGCGGCAACTCGCTGGCCATCGCGCATGTAGGTGACAGCAGGATTTATCTGGTCCGCCAGGGCACAATTCAGCAACTCACACAGGACCACTCTTTAGTCATGGAGCAGGTCCGGCGGGGATACATCACTCTGGAGCAGGCGCAGCAATCGGAAATGCAGAACATTATCCTGCGTGCGCTGGGATCAGAAGAAGTGGTCGAGGCCGATATTGAAGACCTTGTAGCTGTGTCCGGTGACATCTTGTTAATGGCTTCGGACGGGCTCACGCGTTATGTGCAGGATGACGAAATTCTGAAGATCGTGCTGCAGCCGCGCGGCCTGGAAAAGGCGTGCGGTGAATTGGTGAAGGCGGCCAGGGACCGCGGTGGGGATGACAATATTACCTGCCTGCTGGTTCGGATCGTCGACCGGCCGTGGTATCAAAGCATCTTGAATAAGCTTTTTTTCGGAGGCCCTCAGTGGCAAAACTCTATTTGAAATTCGAGCAGAATGGCCAGGTGTTAAAAGAGGTCTTTCTCTCGCAGGCGGCGACCACAATTGGCCGCTTGCCGGATAACAGCCTCCAGATAGACAATCTCGCTGTCTCTGGCCACCATGCGAAGATTGCATGGGAGACGGACCATTATGTTGTGGAAGATCTGGGATCGCTCAACGGTACTTACGTGAACAATGAGCGCGTGGGTAAGGCGACATTGAAGCACGGCGACCTGGTAAAAATCGGCAAGCACATTGTTGAGTTCAAGAACGAAAGCGCGGTGCCAAACTTCGCTGTTGCCGCCAAGACCGGACCGTCAGCCCCGAAACTTGAAGCCACCATGGTGCTGGATACCAGGCAAGCTCGTGAAAAGCTTGCCGACAAAAATGGCCCCTCAGCAGGGTCCGGGCCGCTGGGAATTTCGCGTCCCGCGTGGATGTCAGAGCCATTTGCCGCCGCCAAGGATCGCGTCGGATTGCTCGACATATTGCAAGGGAAGACCGACCAGCAAAAATATGTTCTTACGGGAAAGATGACCATGATCGGCAAGTCCAGCATGGCGTCTATCAAGTTGAAGGGATTCTTCGCACCGACCACCGCCGCGCTCATCAGCAAGCGTGATAACAAATATTTCATCTCACCTTCGGAAAGCAAGGCAAGGCTGAAGATCAACGGCGAAGATGTGGCCAGCCAGCGCGAACTGAATGCCGGAGACGTTATCGAAGTAGGAAAGGTGAAAGCGGCCTTCAGCTTTCAGGATTGAGACTGTGGGATTGAAAACCGCTATTTAATTCTTTCCAGCACCACCAGGGTGCGATCGTCCTGGGCTTCACTGTTGCCGCCAAAAGACTGGACGGCATCCAGGATTTCCCGGATTGGGTCTTCGTTGCACAGGAAATTTGCTATCAAGTGGGTGCCGAATTCCGCCCCTTCGGCGTTTTCCGTCTCGCTGATGCCGTCCGTCAGTATGCAAAGCCGCGACCCGGCGGGAAGCTCGCGTTCGATCACGTGAAAGTCAACTTCAGAAATTAATCCTACCGGCATGTCGCCATCTTCTACATGCGTGACCTTGCCGTCTTGCGCGAGAATGGCCGGAACGTGGCCACAGTTCACCAGGGCGAGCTTGCCATCGCGATGCAGCTGTGCCGCGAGCAGGGTAGCGTACTTCTGTCCGGCGACGCGTGAACACAGAAACCTGTTAATGGAGGCAACCGCATCCACCAGCCGGGCGCCACTGGTCATCTGCGCGTAAAACATGCCATGAATCACTGACGCCAGCAGGGCTGCCGAGATTCCCTTGCCGGAAACGTCGGCCACAATCACCGTCACGGAGTCGGGAGCTACGTGAACATCGAAAAAGTCGCCACCCACTTCGCGGCAGGGTATGCTGAAGCCGTTCACCCGGACGAAATCGGTCTCCACCTTTGAGGTTGAGATCAGGCTCCGCTGGATGGACGCCGCAATTTCCATTTCCTTGCGATATTGCTGTGCCGCCTGCTCCGCCGCCACCAGTTTGGCGCTTTCCAGCACCGCCGCACATTCACTGGCCAACGCTCGCAGCACCTCATGGCTCACGCCAGAGAGGTTAAGAGAGACGGAGCGGCTATCCAGGTAAAGGACGCCATCCACGTCGGTCGGCGAGTTGCCGTGCTGCCGCCGCGTCCGCAGGGGAATCGCGATGACGGTCCTGAGTTCATTGAGCACAATACTGTGGCGCTCGGCCAGCGCCTGCTGCTTTAGAGCGTCGCCGGTGATGAACTCCGAGGCTGAGGTCAGGGCTTCCTGCACGACAGAATGAGAAACTTTCGGATCAGTAGTGAGGCTCCCGCCCTTGCTGTCCAGCCCGCAAGCCAGAACCGGTGTTCCGCCTTTGTCGGAGTCTTTAAGATAAACAAAGCCACGCTCGGCCTTGGTGATCTTCAAAGCATAGTCGAGCATGTTGCTAAGCACTTCGTTCACCACCACGCCACCGGTGAGGCTTCGGGCCGCTTCAAGAAACAAACGCAGCTTTTCCAGGTCAGACGTATCAGACTTCGAAACCAGCCGGCTCAGCAACTCATTGGTCGTGTTATGCGTGGTGTGGGCGGCATCGCTACCCTGGGTAAAAATGATTTTTACGCCTGCTACGCCAAAAGTGATTTCATCTTTGTTTTTTAGCTTGGTGCGATCACAGCGCGATCCGTTCACGAACGTGCCATGGCGGCTCTGGCAGTCAACAATGTAGTAGTCACCGCCCTCAATCTCCAGTTTGGCGTGCTGGCGAGAGACTTTCAGGTCGGCGATGGTAGCATCGCACTCTTCAGCCCGCCCTATGGTCAGTGGCGACTTGGTGATGTCGAGCCTGCGCTGCCGTCCCCCAACCTCGATCAGGAGCGCCGCTTCGCCGGTATGGGACGTGGCCACAACAGCCATGATGAATGTCCTGTTCTTGTTCAAGCGAATTATAATCGCTAAGGCCGCAGATTATGCGGTTGGCTTGAGCTGCCGAGCCCTAATTTCCACCGGACCCTGCACCATCGCTATCCTGACCCAATCCGATCAAGTCAGCACCACGCTCCAGAGCGCTCCGGAGAAAACCGACCGGCGCGCCATGGCCATGGTCTCAACACTGTTTTTTGCCTGGGGTTTTCTGACCTGCCTGAATGACATTCTGATCCCGCATCTGAAGAATATTTTTGACCTCAATTACACAGAAGTCATGCTGGTGCAGTTTGCCTTCTTTTCTTCTTATTTTCTATTCTCCATGCCATCCGGCAAAATCGTTGAGTGGATCGGTTACAAGCGATCAATGGTCACCGGTCTTCTCACCATGGCCATCGGCGCTCTCATGTTTGTTCCGGCCGCTTCCATTCCCTCATTCCCGCTGTTCCTGACCGCTCTGATTGTGCTGGCCGCGGGAATGACCATACTGCAGACTTCCGCGAATCCGTATGTAGCAATTCTTGGCCCACCGCGCACGGCTTCCAGCCGTTTGAACCTGACGCAGGCCTTCAATTCGCTGGGAACCACGCTCGCCCCATGGTTTGGAAGCTGGCTGATCCTGGGAGCCGCGCTCGCGCCCGTCAGTGTTGCAGCCATGCGGGCGATGAGCGTTGATCAGTTGCACATCTACCGCGTAGAGCAGGCAGCATCCGTCAAGGTGCCATATATCGGCCTGTCTTTGGCGTTAATTGTTCTCGCGACGACGGTGGCCTGGTTTAAGTTGCCGGTCATCGAATATGCAGAAGCGCATGGTCAGGTTACCGGCAGTGTCTGGCGTCATCGGCGGCTAGTGCTGGGAGCAGTGGCAATATTCGTTTACGTGGGCGCGGAAGTCGCTATTGGCAGCTTGATGACCAATTACTTCAACCAGAAAGAAATAGGCGATCTGTCACTGAGAGACGCGGCCGGCTACCTGCAATATTACTGGGGTGGAGCAATGGTCGGGCGTTTTGTGGGGTCAGTTTTGCTGCAAAGACTGGGTACACAGAAGCTGCTGGCATTCAATGCAGTGGCCGCTGCGCTGCTCGTTGCGATTTCCATGCTGACCTTCGGCCACTTTGCCATGTGGAGCCTCCTTCTGGTCGGCCTGTTCAACTCCATTATGTTTCCCTGCATTTTTACGCTGGCCATTGCTGGGCTCGGGCCGCTGACGGGAAAAGGATCAGGATTGCTGGTAGCAGCTATTGTCGGCGGGGCTGTGATTCCCGAACTGCAAGGGTTTTTGGCCGACCACATCGGCATCCATCACGCGTTTATCCTGCCGGTGCTCTGCTACGCTTATATTATTTTCTATGCGCTGAAGGTGGCCTCAGCTCGCCGTACCCAGGCGGGATAATTTCGGACTATGATTAGAGAAGCACGAACCGGCAGGCACATCGCCCGCGAGGAGTGTCGATGTATTTTGAGCAGTTTTATCTGGGATGCCTGGCGCATGCTTCTTACATGCTGGGATCCGGGGACGAAGCGGCTGTCGTGGATCCGCAACGCGACGTGGAAATTTATTTGAAGGCCGCGGACGAGCAGGGCCTGAAAATCCGCCACATTTTTGAAACTCACCTTCACGCCGATTTCGTTTCGGGACACCTGGAACTGGCAGAGCGCACAGGCGCGAAAATTTACATCGGCGCGGAGGCCGGCGCTACCTTTCCGCACGTAGCGATGCGTGATGGATCGGAAGTGCGATTCGGGAAGCTGCGCATTACCGCGCTGGAAACTCCAGGCCATACGCCTGAAGGCATATGCCTGGTTGTTACCGATGAAGAAAAATCTCCGAATCCGTGGGCTGTACTGACCGGCGATACCCTGTTTATTGGCGATGTAGGCCGGCCCGATCTTTCCAAATCGCATACGCCACAGCAGTTGGCAGGCAGTCTTTATGACAACCTGCACGGCAAATTGATGAAGCTTGGCGATCAGGTACTCGTCTATCCGGCGCACGGGGCTGGTTCGCTGTGCGGGCGCAATATGCGGGCGGAGCGATCTTCCACGATCGGCACCGAGCGGCTGACCAATTACGCGCTTCAGATCAAGACTCGGGAAGAATTCATCTGTCAGCTGACAGACAATCTGCCTTCGCGCCCGGAGTACTTTCTTCAGGACGCACAGATCAACCGCGCCGGCGCTCCCGCGCTGACCGAAATGCGTGATCTTCCGCCGATCGGTGCACATGAACTCAACGCGCTGCTGCAACAAGGCGTCTTTGTGCTCGACGTCCGTCCCAACGCGGATTTTGCTGCTGCGCACGTGCCGGGCTCGGTCAACATAGCGCTTTCAGGCCAGTTTGCTTCCTGGGCTGGAACCATCATGGGCCTAAGCGCCCGGCCAGTGCTGGTTGCGGATACGCCAGAGCAATATGCTGAAGCCCGGCTTCGCCTGGCGCGCGTGGGAATCGAAGATCCGCGCGGATTTCTGCAAAGCGGCGTCAACGCGTGGAAGCAAGCCGGGCTTCCTCTGGCCAGCGTGCAGCAGATCACGGTGCAGGAGCTGTCGGGCCGGCAGCGAGGTAAGGGTTTGCAGGTGCTTGACGTTCGCCGCGAAGGAGAATGGCAGGCAGGTCATATCGAAGGTGCGGAATGGTTTCCGTTGGATAACTTCAAGATTTCTGCGCCTGAACTTGACTCCTCCGCCCAGGTGGCAGTCCATTGCCAGGGCGGATACCGCAGCATGATCGCATGTAGCTTGCTCCGGCGGGCCGGACTGGAAAATGTTGTGAATGTCACCGGTGGCTTCGATGCCTGGCGTCAAGCCGGGCTTCCGGTGAAAGTGGCAGTGGTAGAAAGCATTGGATTCATCGTCGCGCATGAATAAATGACAGCCCACTTTCGCGAATCCATCTGGGCAAGTGATAGCGCCGAATCTTTTCAGAAACGATCTTCCTGTTCATCCGTCCAATCCTTATTCAATTTCCTGTACACTAGCCGCGATTCGTGAGGGGACCTCCTAATGCGCCTTAACAGACTCCTGTCCGCCACCCTTTTGTTTTCATCCGTAATATTCATCCAGAGCTCCGCGCAGAATGAGCCTGTCCAAAAGCCCGAGAAACCAGGCATCGCTAACCCTGTTGTGGTGATTGACGACAAGCCGGTCACGGCGCTGCCTTACACGCCAAGCCTCGATTTGCCATCGATGGATAAGTCAGCCGACCCGTGTGTGGATTTTTACCAGTACACCTGTGGCGGCTGGATGAAGAACAATCCCATTCCGGCAGACCAGGCGAGTTGGAGCGTCTATGGAAAGCTGACGGTGGATAACCAGCGCTTTCTCTGGGGCATTCTTGACGAACTGGCAAAAAAGACCACTGGCCGCAACGCGACGCAACAGAAGATTGGCGACTATTTTTCCGCCTGCATGAATGAAGCAGAAGCGGAGAACCTAGGCGCAACGCCCTTGAAGCCGGCGCTCGACGAGATTGCTACGATCAAGAGCAAGAAAGACCTGGCCGCGTTGCTGGGGCGTGAACATCTGGCAAATGCAACCCAGAATTTGTTTTTTGGCTTTGGCTCGGACCAGGATTTTTCCGATTCCAGCCAGGTCATCGCTTTCGCTACCGCCGGCGGGCTGGGGCTGCCTGATCGCGACTATTACACCAAGCCCGAACCAAAGTCTGAAGAAATCCGGCAGAAATATCTTGTCCATGTGCAAAAGATGCTGGAGTTGCTAGGCGATTCGCCCGACGCAGCCAAGCGCGAGGCTGCCTCCATTATGCAGATCGAAAC
>Ga0137403_10002524_pt1 | contig 22336 bp, 19 predicted proteins | sample CZOMad2_1_16fung_FD_122057 | JGI IMG/M metagenome (GOLD analysis project Ga0137403, IMG submission 122057) | Vadose zone soil fungal communities from Angelo Coast Range Reserve, California, USA - CZOMad2_1_16fungal (Hybrid Assembly) | ecosystem: Environmental > Terrestrial > Soil > Vadose zone...
AGTGCAAGCGTGTAAGAATGATTCTTCCAGGTATTCGCAGGGCAGTGAGCTGTCTTGATGGATGTTTCTGGACGCGCGGTAAGATGGCGGGTGATTGCGAGTGATTGAAAGTATTGGCGTCCCGTACGGGAGTCGAACCCGTGTCGCCGCCGTGAAAGAGAGCGCTAATTTACTGTAATTCAAAGGAACCTGGCGGCATGGATAGCACTCTACCGCACATAAAGGACTCATCAAACGCAGTTTTCAAGGCAGTGATTCATCTAATCTATTTTGAACTTCTTCAGGAATGAAGAGTTCTGCATTCTTTTTAAAATCCACTTTCAAACCGCCGTTCGCAAAATTCAAATTTAGCTGTCTGTACAAAATTTAGACCCTTAGCGAGCCACGGAACGCCCTGGCAGCATAGTAAGATTCTGCACCGTTGTGATAGACGAAGACATTCCCGCAGCGGTAATCAGCAAAGATGGCACCACCGAGTTTTCTAATCTCAGAAGGTGTTGTAATCCACCTCGACGTTTTCGAAATTCCAAGTTTCTGCAGCTCTCGATATTGTTCTCTTCCGTTAAAAGTTCAATGCCCATGGCAGCTGCCATAATTCCTGTTTGCCGTCTTCGGCATTGATTTTTGTTTTTTGTTCCATGTTATTTGCTTTTCTTTACGGCCAGTGCATCTTCATGAATACTGATTGAGATTAGCGCTGATGTGTCTTTACCGAAGTTGTTCAGCAGCAAAGTCGTGAGAAAGTTTTCGTAAGCATCGCGCGAATCTTTTTTGCCGAAGAGTTTGTAGTCCTGAGCGAGACCAATAACATTGCGCTCATCATCAACGCCGATAAGTAGATTATAGAGTCTTAGGTTCTCCAAAAAACTTGAGGCGGAATCCAAAACGGCTGTAGAATCGCTTCTCCCCTCAGTCACAGAGAACATCCTCGAGAAAGGACATCGCCATTGCATTCACGATCCGTCGTGACGCCGGTTGCAACCGGCGTTACCTCTGTTCGCAAAGAGGATCGAACGTGGCGCCTTGAGGCGAGAGTCGCTTTTGGGAATGGGACGATGGCCACTCGCATTAAGCGCAGTACAAACCAAAACATTCCAATACTCGTCAAGAGGAGGACACCATGACCCAAACCGGTGCTACACAACAAGGCAACAAGCCGGCAGCGGACAATGCGCTTCGTCCGTTTCATGTAAATGTGCCGGAAGCGGAACTGACCGACTTGCGCCGGCGTATCGTCGCAACACGCTTGCCGGAGCGGGAAACCGTCACGGACTTTTCGCAAGGCGTGCCGCTCGCGACCGTGCAGAAACTCGCGCGTTACTGGGCTACCGAATATGACTGGCGCAGGTGCGAGGCGCAACTAAACGCCCTGCCGCACTTCATCACCGAGATCGATGGGTTGGACATTCATTTCATCCACGTTCGTTCGAAACATGAGAATGCGTTGCCGCTCATCGTCACGCACGGATGGCCCGGCTCGATCATCGAGCAGCTGAAGATCGTCGATCCGCTTGTCAATCCCACGGCACACGGCGCGAGCGCGTCGGACGCTTTCCATCTGGTGATCCCGTCGATGCCGGGCTACGGGTACTCCGGCAAGCCGACCACCACCGGCTGGGGCCCCGAGCGCATTGCGCGTGCCTGGAACGTGCTGATGAAGCGTCTCGGCTACACGAATTATGTGGCGCAGGGCGGCGACTGGGGTGCAGTCATCGTCGACCTGATGGGAGTGCAGGCGCCGAATGGGTTGCTGGCCATTCATACCAACATGCCCGGTGTCATTCCGCCTGCGATCGACGCCGCGGCCTTTGCCGGGGCTCCGCTGCCGGCCGGTCTTTCCGCGGATGAAAAGCATGCCTACGAGCAGCTGGCGGCCTTCTACAAGGACGTCTACTACGCCTTTTTCATGGGCACGCGCCCGCAAACCCTGACGGCGTTGTCGGACTCACCCGTCGGCCTGGCTACCTTCCTGCTCGACCACGACGCACGCAGCCTGGAGCTGATCGCACGCAGCTTCGACGGAGTCAAGGAGGGTCTCACGCGAGACGATGTGCTCGACAACGTCACATTGTTCTGGCTGACGAATACCGGCGTATCCGCGTCGCGACTCTACACCGTCGCCACCGGCAGAGGCTGGGAGAACAAGCTCGGCTTCTTCTCGCCGAAGGGCGTGAAGATCCCGGTGGCCGCTAGCGCCTTCCCGGATGAACTCTTCCAGGCTCCGAAGAGCTGGACGGAACAGGCATATCCCAAGCTCATCCACTACAACAAGCTTCCCAAGGGTGGCCACTTCGCGGCGTGGGAGCAGCCGCGGCTCCTTTCAGAAGAGGTTCGCGCGGGCTTCAGATCACTGCGCAAATAGCGGACACAGAACGGGCCGCGTCCGTCCCGGTGCTCTGGAACGAACGCGGCCCCGTTTTCTTTGCCTGATTCTTAGCCTGACGCATCGGTCGTCATCGGTCGGCATCGTACTTTCAGCCCGGCGAGCGAGGCACGCGACTGACGACGCCACCGGATCGAGTCTTACTTCGCCCGCCCGGAAGTCCACGTTGCGCCATTCGAGCCCGAGGATTTCGCCCCGCCAGCCGAGGCAGCCGACGTCGTCGTCGGCGTTCATGCGCTCGACCGCGGCGGCAGCTCGGCGCTGAGCGGTTGGTTCATCGCGTTGAGCTGCTCCGGGCGATTCAGGGTGGGAATCGCGACCCTTGCGTCTTCTCGATGAGGATGTAGTCTGCCATTCGTTCCTCCGGCCAGTGGCCCGCGCGCAAGGTGGGGTGTAGCATACACCGACCCTAAACTGAGGAGCCGGCGTGCTGACTCGCATCGACCACATGATGATCTGCGTGCCGAACCTGGAACAGGGCATCGACGCCTACGCCCTGATCGGCGTTCACATCTATCCCGGAGGCGCCCATGCCGGCCGGGCGACCCACAACGCCATCGCCTTCCTTCAGGACGACTATCTGGAGCTGTTGAGCCTGCGCAATGGCGCCGCGCGCCCCGCGGCCGCCCCCACCGCCGACGGTTCCGATGCTCGTCTGGCGGAGTATCTGGCGCGGGGCGGCGGCTTTCGCTACGTCGTGGTCCAGAGCGACGACCGGACGGCCGACGTGGTGGCGATGCGCCGGCGCGGCGTCGACGTGGGCGAGGCGACCGAGGGAGCGCGACGGACGCCCGCAGGCCAGGAGCTTCGCTGGAAGGCGGCGAGCCTCGGTCCGGCGAATCCGCTCCCGATCTTCTTCATCCAGCATCTGACGCCGCTCGACGAGCGGCGCCAGCAAGCCCGAAAAACCGGCGAGCAGGCCAGGCGGGTGCTTCCGGAGCACGCGTGCGGCGCCTACATCGGCCTCGTCGGGCCCCCGTGACGAGCCCGCCCGGCTCGGCGCTGCGGTCTCTCTACCGGGTGTCCACCGCAGCGCGACCCCCGCTCCGGATCGGACTCCTGCTGGACGGCGCGACCTGCCCGCGGTTCGCCGCCAGGGTCATCGAAGACATCGCGAAGAGCAACTTCGCGCGCCTGGAGCTCGTCGTCTACAACATGGACGCGACGCGACCGCCCCCGCCACGCGCGCCGCTCCCGGCGCGCCTCGTCCGGGTGCTGCGAAACTCGCAGACCCGCAAGCTGCTCCTGTACGACGTCTATCTCCGGAACGACGCACGCCGCGTCTCGGCCGAGGACTACCCGCTCGCCCCCGTCGACTGCGCGTCGCTGCTCGCCGCCGTCGACACTATCGAGCTCGATCCCATCGTGAAGGGCTTCACCCATCGCTTTCCGCCGGAGAGTATCGAGCGCATCCGGGGCAAGCAGCTCGACGTCGTCCTGCGCTTCGGCTTCAACATCCTGCGCGGCGACATCCTCCAGGTCGCGCGCTACGGCGTCTGGTCCTTGCACCACGGCGACAACGACTACTTTCGTGGAGGGCCGCCGTACTTCTGGGAGCTCTACGAGGGCGCGCCGATCTCCGGCGTGACCCTGCAGATCCTTACGGAAGAGCTGGACGCCGGTGTCGTGCTCGGCAAGGCGCTGTTCCCGACGACTCCAGGCTTCTCGGTGGCCCGCAACCGTCGCGACCCCTATCGTGGCTCGGCGACCCTGGTGATGCAAAAGCTCCACGAGCTCCATCAGTACGGATGGGAGTACCTGAGGGCGCGCGCGATTCCGCCGGCGCCCTATCTCGGCAAGCGTCGCATCTATCGACGACCGACGAACGTCGAGGTCGCCCGGTGGCTAGTCCCGACCATTGCGCGCAAGGCCGTCCTGCGTCCGTTTCGTGGGGCGCGGGCGCCCCACTGGAGGATCGCCCTCCGCACGGGCGGCAAGCCTCTCTACGCCCAGGAGAATCCGGCCGACATGAGCGGATTCTCCTGGATCGACTGCCCGCGCGGACACTTCTACGCGGACCCGTTCCTGATCGCGCGCGGCGGCACTACCTGGGCCTTCTTCGAGGACTTCTTGTATTCGGAGTCTCGCGGTGTGATCTCGTGCGCCGAGGTGCTGCCGGGCGGGGGGCTGGGGCCGGCGCGGAGATGCCTGGAGCGGGACTATCACTTGTCCTATCCGATGATCTTCCAGCACGACGGCGAGGTCTTCATGGTCCCCGAGTCGGCGTTGAATGGGACCGTCGAGCTCTACCGCGCGACGAGCTTCCCCTTCGAATGGAAGCTGGAGAAGGTTCTTCAGCGCCTGGATGCGGTCGACACGACCGTCTGGCACGAAAACGGTCGGTGGTGGTTCTTCGCCGCGTTTGCCGACCCTCCCGGACCATGCGTGACGCTGCTGTTGTTCCACGCGGCCTCGCTGACGGGGGAGTGGACCTACCATCCCACCAACCCGATTTCCACCGACGTCCGGCGCGCGCGCGGCGCGGGGGCCATCTTCAACGTCGGGGGGCGTCGGTTCCGGCCCAGCCAGGACGGCTCCCGAGGCTACGGCTACAGCTTCTCGCTCAACGAGATCGTCACGCTGACGCTCGAGGAGTATCGCGAGCGTCCGACGGTCATGGTCGAGCCGTCGTGGTCCCCCGGGCTGATCGGGACGCACACGTACGGCCAGTGCGGGGGCGTCGAGATCGTGGACGGCTGCTCGCTGGTCCGTCCGTCCGCCGTCAGGTAGGTCGCCCGTCCACCGCGCCCTTCTTGAGCGCTGCGAAGATCTTCGTGAGGTCGGCTGCGTCGTCACCGGTCGGCACCGTACTTTCAGCCCGGCGAGCGAGCCTCGCAGCGGTGTGATAAGTAACGATGACGACCGATGACGACATGGTGAGGGGAGGGGCCGCCACTTCTCAATGTCCGGAGCTATCCCGTGACCGAACCGAACTCCGCGTGATGATCGCCCGCCGCGCATTCCTGAGCCTGGGGTTGGCTGGGCTCGTCGGACCCTGCGTCGCGCGGGCGCAGCCCGCGAGCCGGGTAGCGCGGGTTGGCTATATTTCGAACGTGCCCGGAAGCTCCCTGCTGGCTGAGCCGTGGCGGAAGGCCTTCGTCGACGGCTTGCGAGAGCATGGATGGATCGAGAACCAGAACATCGTCATCGAGCGCCGATACGCAGAGCTGCGCAAGGAATCGTCGCTGGCGGTTGTCGAGGAGCTGATCCGTCTTCCCGTCGACGTGCTCGTGGTCTCTAGCACGCTGACGGCGCTCGTCGCGAAGCAAGCCACCGCAACGGTGCCGATCGTCGTGACCGTCCCCGCGGATCCGGTCGCCACGGGCCTGGTGACCAGCCTGGCGCGACCGGGAGGTAACGTGACGGGGCTCAGTTTTGTCGGGACGGAGCTGGCGGGCAAGCAAGTCGAGCTGCTGAAGGAGGCGGTGCCGGGACTCGTGCGGGTCGTGGTCCTTGCGAACCCGCGCAACGCGTCTCACGCGCCGAGGACGAAGGAGATCGCCGACGTTGCGCGGGCGCTGAAGCTCCAGAGCGAGGTCGTGGAGGCCGCGACATCCGCCGAAATCCCGGAGGCCTTCGCCGCGATCGCGAAGCGCCGTCCGGGAGCCGCCATCGTGTTGGCCGATCCGCTGTTCTATCGTGAAGCCCACAATCTCGTGCGGCTCGCCGCCGAGCAGCGGCTGCCCGTCATGTATGGGCTGCGCGAGGTTGTGGTAGCCGGGGGGCTAATCTCCTACGGAGCCAGCTTCATCGATCTGTTTCGGCGTGCCGCGACGTATGTGGACAAGATCCTCCGCGGAGCGTCCCCGAGCGATCTGCCGGTCGAACAGGCCTCGAAGTTCGAGTTGGTGATCAATCTCAAGACCGCCAAGGCGCTCCGTTTGACGATCCCGCAGACGCTCCTGGCTCGAGCCGACGAGCTCGTTCAGTGATCGGGCGAGCTCGCCCGGCGCCCCGCCGCGTCAGGCCGTGACGAACGCTGCGTAGTGATCGCCCTTGGAGATCGGCGCCAGACCGGTGACGACCTCACTCCAGTGATCCCCGCCGTCGTCGCTGCACCACACCTCGCCGGTGGCCGTCGCGGCGAAGAGCGAGCACGAGTCCCCCCAATCCTCGAGGCACATCGCCTCGAACGCCGGTCGGAGCCGATCGGGTAGTCCCGCTCGAAGGATTTGCCAGGTCCGGCCGCCGTCCGTGCTCCGGGAGACCCGGGAGCCGGCGAAATGGCTCTTGCGCCAGGAGCCGGGGCCCTTTTCGGCCGACGCCACGAACATCAAGTCCGGCCGACGCGGATGGAGGACCAGGAGATCGGGATAGCCGCCGATCTCGTGCTGCAGGTCAGTCCACTGCTCCCACGTCGCGCCGCCGTCGCTGCTCACGTACATTCCGATGCCCGTCGTGATGTAGATGCGGTCGGGATTGAGCGGATTGATCACGGTGCGATGGACGTCGTCGTCCATGCCCGGAATCACGCGGAACGTCTTTCCGGCGTCGGTGCTCTTCAGGAGGCCACCCTGCTCGACGCCGACGAACAGGGTGCCGGCGTCCTGGGGATGGAAGTTGATGTGCTTGGTGTGCGCCACGTTCGGCGGGGCCGGGAAGCTCCAGCGCGACGTGTCCACCGAGCGGAGCGCCGGCAGCTCGTTCCAGCCGAGTCCGAGGTCATCGCTGTAGAACAGGTGGGCCGGCTCCGTCCCGGCGAAGACGCGGACACCCGCGCCAAGTCGTGTGCACGCGAGGCTGTACACGTTCTGCTCGGAGAGGCCCTTGTCGCGGCGTTCCCAGGTGCGGCCGCCATCACCGCTGGCGAACATCGAGCCATGCTTCATCCCGGCGAAGATCGTGCCGCTTTCCGGCTCGATCAGAAGGGCGTGCACGTGCTTGTCGGTCAGGGCCCGGTCGGCGACGTGCCACCCTGAGCCCGAAGGATCCCGCTCGATGCGCACCACCCCTTCGATCGTACCGACCAGGACTTGCCTGGAGGGTGCGGCAGAGCGATACATCGTGGGTCCGCCATGCGAGAGGGTGATCGCCATGAGGGCCTCCTTGCGTTGCGGTTGACCAAGACAGTGCGCCCCCGGCCCTTCACCTGTCAAGACGGGCAGGATAGAATCCGCGCACCGCGCGAAATGGGAAGGAGAGCTCATGAGCCATAGGCGACGCATCGTGGTGACGGCGGCCCTCCTCACGCTGCTCTCGACCGGCGCCGTGGCCGTCGGCGCCGAGCCCAGCGGGACGATCACGTGGGGCGTGCACGTCACCCTGGCCACGCGCTGGCTCGACACCGCCGAAACCGACGCCGAGATCACGCCATTCATGGTCATGTACGCCCTGCACGACGCGCTCGTGAAGCCGATGCCGAGCGGGCTCAACACGGCCTCGCTCGCCGAGTCGTGGAGCATGTCGAAGGACGGACGCGTCTGGGAATTCGTCTTGCGCAAGGGGCCGCGGTTCCACAACGGCGATCCGGTCACGGCCGAGGACGTGAAATTTTCGTTCGAACGCTACCGCGGCGCGGCGGCGCCGCTCTTCAAGGCGCGAGTCCGCGAGGTGCAGGTGGTCGACCCGGGCCGCGTGCGCTTCCACCTGACGGAAGCCTGGCCGGACTTCATGACGTTCTACGGAACGAGCGCTTCTGGCGCGGCGTGGATCGTGCCCAAGAAGTACATCGAAAAGGTCGGGGAGGACGGCTTTCGCCGCGCACCCGTCGGGGCCGGCCCGTACAAGTTCGTGAGCTTCCAGCCGGGCGTCGAGCTCGTGCTCGAGGCCTTCGACGGCTACTGGCGCAAAACGCCCAGCATCAAGCGCCTCGTCATGCGGAGCCTGCCCGAGGAGTCCACCCGCGCGGCCGCGCTCAAGCGCGGTGAAGTGGACGGCGCGTATTTCTTCAACGGACCGATCGCCGAGGATATCCGGCGCACTCCCGGGCTCACGCTCACCGGAATTCGGACCAACGGCCTCTTCTTCCTGGTCTTTCCCGAGCAGTGGACGCAGGGCTCGCCGTGGGCCGACGTCAGGGTGCGGCGGGCGGCAAGCCTGGCCATCGACCGCGAGGCCATCAATGCGGCCGAGTCACTGGGATTCTCGGCGCCCACGGGCGGCCTCGTCCCGCGTCACCAGGAGTTCGCGCTGGCCATTGCGCCCGACCCGTACGATCCCAAGCGGGCGAAGGCCTTGCTCGCCGAAGCCGGCTATCCCAATGGCTTCGACGCCGGTGACTTCACGCCATACCCGCCATACAACGGTATGGGCGAGGCGATCGCGAACTACTTCACGGCCGTGGGCATCAAGGTCCGCGTGCGGATCATGGAGCGCGCCGCGTTTCTCTCCGCCTGGCGCGACAAGAAGCTCAAGAACGTCTTCGTCGGGGCAACGGGCGCGGCCGGCAACGCGTCCACTCGCATCGAGCCGTACGCCACCGGCAAGGGCGTCAACTCCTACGGCACGTTCCCCGAGATCGAGAGTCTCTTCCAGCGTCAGCTCCATGAGATGGACAGGAAGAAGCGCGAGGACATGCTGTTCCAGATCCAGCGCATTGTCGCCGAGCGCGCGATGTTCGTGCCGATCTGGGAGAACGGGTTCATACGGGCGTACGGACCGCGGGTGGAGGAGGCCGGGCTCACGCTGATCCCGGCGTTTCCGTACTCGGGCCCGCTCGAGGATGTCCGGTTGAAGAAATAAAGACGTACTCACGGGAGTCTTGACTACCGGTGGACAGGCGCTATAAGGGGTCCATGTCTTTGGTGCGGTGGCGCTCATTGGCCCGATCAGGCGTGCGGGGGGCGGGCCTGGCGGTCATGGCGGGCCTGCTATTGGTGGGCTGCGGAAAGCACTACTGGAGCAAGGCCGGCGCCGGCCCCGGCGATTTCCAGAAGGAAAGCCTCGAGTGCGCCCGCGAGAACTCGGTGCAAATGAGCACGAACAAGGAGTACGGGATCGTCATCGCCGACCTCTACAAGAGTTGCCTGAAGGCCCGAGGATGGAGCCGGGCGCAGCAGTTCGAGCCTGCGCCGGCCGGCTGGTTCCGTGGAATCGAGGAGGATGGGCCGATGCGCCTCGAGATGCCGCCGCCGGTCCCTCAACCGGCGCCCCAGCCGGCACCTCGGGCTGCCGTCCCCGCGCCGTACCGTCTCTCCCGCCAAACGCGCTAGGGCCTGGGCCGCAAGTCTCACGCGGCGGGCCCGCCGCGCTCGAGGACGATGCGACCACCGACGATCGTCATCTCGGCGGTGATGTCGCGGATTCGTATCTCGGCGCACGTCATCGGATCGTCCGACAGCACGGCGAGGTCGGCGAGCTTCCCGGGCTCGATCGAGCCCTTCTGATCCTCCTCGAAGGTGAGGTAGGCGCCCTCGAGGGTCGCGGCGCGGAGCGCGTCCGCGCGCGAAAGCCGCTGGGCGGGCGCGATGGTGCGATTCGTCGCGCGGCCGACTCGGGCGACCGCCTGCCATACGGGCCAGAAGAGCGAGGGCGGCACGTTGTCGGTGGCCAGCGCCACATGCACACCGGCCTCCTTGAGGCGGCGCATCGGCACGATCGTGTCCTCGGCCTTGGGTCCAAGCTGCTCCCGAAAGACGTCGCCCTCTTTGTATAGGTATCGATTGGTGTGTGTGGTCAGGACGACGCCGAGATCGCGAATCCGTCCGATCTCGTCGGCGGTGAGGATGCCGATGTGCTCGATGACCCAGCGCCGGTCGCGGATGGGCACGGCGCGGTTCACCTCCTCGTAGAGGTCGAGGAGTCCGCCCCCCATGCTGAGGACGCGGATATCCTCGCGCGCGGCCGTCAAGAGGATCGCCCTCAGCTGCTCTCGCGGTAGGGCCGCGTCGTAGGAGAATCCGGCCCAGCCGGTGTACGGCATCGCGCGGGATCGGACGGAGCCGTCCGGCGTGGGATTTGTCTCGGCGACGAGGCCCGCAACTCGAAGGAACGCGCCGCCGCTGCCGCGACCGGCGATCCGCGGCTTCCACGCCGCAAGTCGCGTCTCGATCGTCGTCGGGTTCGCGGCGCCCCAAGATGGGCTCAGGGTCAGATGCGCCCTCACCGTCAGCTCGCCGCGCGCGGCCGCGTCGTCATAGACCCGCAGCACCTCGTCGGCGACCCCGTGGCCTTCGAAGACGCTGGTGGTGCCCGTCGCGTTGTAGATCTTCATCGACTCACGCAGACCACGCGCGCGATCCTCATGGGTGAACCTCGGCGCGGCGGCCATCAGGGAGAGCTCGACGACCGGGATGTACGTCTGCTCGACGAAGATTCCGGTCGGCTCGCCGGCCGGATCCCGCTCGATCTGGATCCCATCCCACGGCGGCACGGTCTCGCGGGTGACGCCGGCGAGCCGAAGCGCTTCGCTGTTGGCGATCGAGACGAGCGGGAGCGAGTGCCGCCAGTAGCCCCAGATCGAACGGATGTAGACGGGATTCCGCGGCGAGACCCGGTCGAGGTCGCGGCGCGTGGGATATCGCTTCTCGCGCAGATTCGCGGGCACGTCGAAGTAGTACGGCGGGTTGCCGAGGGGCATCGTGACGATCCAGTCGCCCGGCGCCGCGGCCTTCACGAGCGCCTCGATGCGCTGCAGGACGTCGTCGATCGAGCGCGCGCCCGCCAGCGAGGGAAGGAGCGCCTTGAGCCCCTCGCGGTCCATGTGCGCGTGCGCGTCCACCAGCCCCGGCACGACCGCGCGCCCGCCGAGGTCGACGAGGCGAGTGTCGGCGCCGGCGAGGCGCCGCACTTCGGCGCTCACGCCGACCTCGCTGATGCGGTCGCCGGTAATGGCGACGGCCTCGGTGACGCGCAGGGCGGGATCGAGTGTGATGACGCGTCCGCCGTAGAGAATCAGGTCGGGCCTGGTCATGAGTAATAGGGCGGACTCACGGGCACCCCCATGCTACAAATTGAAAAGGTGATCGATTTTCACACCTTTTCCATCACGGCGCGCGACCGTGAGACGGGCGCGTTCGGTGTCGCCGTCGCCACCGCCCGACCCAACGTCGGGGGTCTCGTGCCGTGGGTCTCGCCCCGCGGCGCCATCGCCACCCAGGCACGAGTCAATACCGATCTCGGCCGGCAAGGTCTGGCGCTCCTCGCGCAGGGTGTGCCGATCGACGTCGCGCTGAGCGCTCTCCTTCGAAAAGACGGTGACCGCGATCTTCGTCAGGTGCACGGGCTCGACGGGGAGCGCGCGTTCTGCCACACCGGCTCGAGCTGCGTACCGTGGTGCGGCCACGAGCAGGCCGATGAGTTCACGATCGCCGGCAACATGCTGGCCGGCCCGGACGTCGTCGCGGCGATGGCCCGCGCCTTTCGCGCGAGCGACGGCGAGCGGCGGGATCTCTCCGAACGTCTGCTCGTGGCGCTCGAGGCTGGACAGGCGGCCGGCGGTGACAAGCGGGGCAAGCAATCGGCGGCGCTGCTGGTGGCGGCCATCCGCGAGCCGCGCATGTATCACAATCTCCGCGTCGACGACCACGCCGATCCGGTGGCCGAGCTGCGGCGCGTCTGGGCGGTCGTCGTCGCGCACACCAAGCAGATCGAAGCCGAATACGGCCCCGCGGCAGTCCGGCTCTTTGGCCGGGTCAAGTATTGAGACGGCGAACATGAACCGAGGAGGGTCGCGATGAAGCTTCGCGCGATTCCGTGGCTCGCAGGGCTGGTCGTGCTGGCCGCGGCTTCTCACGCCGAGGCGAAGACGTACCGATGGGTGAACGAGCAGGGCATCGTCACCTACTCAGACCAGCCACCGCAGGTGCGGCCGGTCGAGGGTGAACGTGAGGCGCTGATCGGCGAGGCGCTGGAGATCTCGGGGACCAAGAACGCGCTCGAGACGATCCCGGCGCACATCCGCGCTCAATTCGACGCGCGCCAGACGCCGCTCAAGCCCGAGGAAAAGGCGCGCGTGGTCAAGATTCTCGGCGATGCGTTTCGGACCGAGGTTCTCTACGGCGCCGTCCGCGGCGCATTCAGGTCGAACTACGATCCGTCGCGCATGGGTTTCGTGATCGCGCAGCTCCGGACGCCGCTGTTCCGAAAGGTCGCGGCGCTGGAGGTCGCAGCGAGCGAGCCAGGCGCGAAGCAGGATCTCGAGCGGTTCGCCATCGGGCTTCAGGGCGACATCCCGAAGCCGGTTCGGGTCGCCCTTGTCCAGCGGTACGAGGCGGCCATGCGCAGCGCGGAGCTGCAGATCGAGATGGGGGTCGTCGCCTACAGGGCCGTCACGCGCTCACTCGAGCCGGTGCTGCCGTCCGAGAAGCGGCCCACGGCGCGCGAGACGGATTTCGCGGAGCGCACGCTGCGGGCCCAGCAGGACAGGCTGGTCCGCGAGGCCCTCGTTCGGTGGCTCTACACGTTTCGTTCGCTGACCGACGAGGAACTGGCGGAGTACGTCGCGTTCGGCGAGACGGACGCCGGGCGCTGGTTCGTGGGCACCCAGAGGAAAGGCTTGCTCGACGCGATGCGAACGGCGATGGACGCGGCCGCCCGGCAGATGGCGGCCGCTTTTCCGGGCAGGCGCTAGCGAGTCGGCCGGCGCTCCTCGAGGAGCTTCAGGAACCGCGGGTCCTTCTTCAGGCTCACCAGCGAGGGGTCGAGGCTCAGGTAGTCGAGCCGGTCATAGCCGAGGTCGAGCGCCTTGTTGAGCCACGTGAGGGCCTGATCGGCGTCGCCGAGCTGCGCGTAACCGCGGGCGGCGTTGTACGCGGCCTGCGGATCGTTGGGCTTGGCCTCGGCCCCCTGGACCGCCGACGAGGCCTGATCCTTGTGCTGCTGCATGATGGCCTTGCTCTTCAGCGCGGTCTCGAGATTGGCCTTCGCCGTGGCGTTGGCCGGATCGCGCTGGACGAGGTCCTCGAGCTCGCGCGCGGCGTCGTCGTAGAGCCCCTGCTTGCTGTAGAGGTTCGCGAGGTTGTTCTGCGCGGTCGCATTCTTCGGATCGATCTCGAGGGCCTTGCGATAGGCGGCGACCGCCTCCTCGGTCCGGCCCTGTCGGTCGTACGCGTAGGCGAGGTTCGCCTGGATCACGGCGGACTTCGGCGCCGCCTCAGCGGCCTTCTGGAGCTCCGCGGCGGCCTCCTCGAACTTTCCTTCCTTCAGGAGTGCCGCGCCGCGCGCGTTCTGCTGGGCGGCCGCGTCGGCGGCCTTGTCTTGGCCGCGAGCGGCGCCCGGCAGGAGCGCGCAGAGCGTCAGCGCGATGAGCGCGAGCTTCTTCACTGGATTCGCTCACGCCAGGAGCGGACCTGCTTCAGGAACCCCACCGCTGGGAGCGGGGTGTTCGGCGTCTCGTTGTTCGTCGTGGCGATCAGCGCCGAGACCGTGGCCGACCCTCCCGAGCCCCCCGGCGGGGTCACGATGACCACCGGCATCGACGCGATGCCCGAGCCGATGTCCTTGGATCGGGTGGTCGACGCGCTAGTTGAAGCGAGGGCGGTGCCGGTAGAGAAGTTGATCGCCGCGTAGCCGCTCTGCATCTGGACGCCGTAGAGCTTCGCGGTCCCGCCGGCACTTTCGCACGTGACCACGGTAGTCGGCGTAAAGCCGGTGAAGAGCACGTCCATGTTGAAGACGTTGGCCGCCGCGAGCACCTTCTCATTGGTGCCCATCTGGAAGAACCACCCGCCCGTCGGGGTCCCGTTCGTGCTCGACACGTTGACCAGATCGCTCTCGGTCAACGCCGTGCCGTTCGTCATGTCGGTCGTTTCCTTGATGCCGTAGAACCGATTCGAGGCCGTATTGTTCGGGTGGTTCCGGTCGCCGGTTCCGAAGAAGAGCCAGAGATGCATGGCGGTGTCGAACGCGAGCGTGGGGGCGCCATAGATGGCCTGCGCGGGAAAGTACTCGCCTTGCAACGGCGGGTTCGCCTGCGAGGGCGCCGCGTTGAATAGACGCTTACCCGTCCAGCTCGAGGTCGAGTCTGCCGAGACGTCGAATTTCCACATCTGGCCACCCACGTCGCCGATGTAGACCCGGTCGACGTAGCCGTCGTTGTTCAGGTCGACCGCCGTCGGATTCGAGGCGATGCTGAAGTTCATGTAAGCATGGTCCCCGCTGCTGCTCGGGGCGTACTCGAAGAGCTTCGAGCCGTTCGAGAGGTCGATGACGAAGAACGCCTTGCCGGTCGCGTTGTTCTGCGCCGTGTCGTAGCCGCCGCCGACGAACATGACGAACTTGTCGACGCCACCGACCTTCACCTTGCCGATGGCGGGCTCGGACCACGTCTCGCCCATCTTGATGTCGGTGAAGCTCCACATATACGACGGGCTGGTCGTGTCGGTGATGTCCAGGGCGTGATAGTATCGGCCGCCGCGCCGCTCACCGACGACGACGATCGTCTTCCAGTTGCCTCCCACCTTGATGTCCGCGGCGATCGGGCTGCTATCGACGTAGAAGAGATGCTCGCCGGACGTGGCTTTCAGGAGCTTGACGGTGTCGAGCAAGTCCGGTGGGATGAAGGCCCAGAGCTCGACGCCGTCGGTCTCGCGGAAGGCGTGAAGCATGCCGTCGTTGGCGCCGGCGATCAGGACCCTCGTCCGGTTGGCCTTCGATGTCTTGAACGCCTGGTAGCTCGAATCGTTCAGCGCGAGTATCGGGGCCGTGACGAGAACGGGTGTCGAGTGGAAGATGTCGCCGAGCTTCTTGCTGCGATCCGAGGTGTTGGGAACGTCGACCCCGCGCAGGAAGTCGATGGTCTGGTCCCGTTCGGTGCTGCTCGAAGCGGTGAGGAGCGCTTGAGTGATGGCGCTGTTGGTCTTGTCGAACGAGGTCAGGCTGCCGGTGCCGACGGTCGAATCTCCGCTCACCGTGTTGGTCACGCTGGCGATCGTCTTGATCGTCCGGCTGGAGGACGAAGTGGTGCTCAGGACTTGACCGGCGTCCCACACCAGCGCCGAGGCGAGAGGGTGGCCCTGGGCATCGATCGGAACCAGGCCGTTCGAGTCCCGCTGGTAGGCGTTGAGGTAGCCCTGCCAGAACGGGCTGGTCTGATCGGACTTGAAAGCCGCGAGGTAGGCCTTGCTGCTTCCGGTCGTGCTCGTCGTCGGCACGACGGGCGTGGCAAACGTGAAGACAGCTTGCTTGATGCTCTGGATCGCCTTCTGGAGCGCGAGCTCCAGCTCGGCCTGGTTGTTGGCCGTGTAGAAATTGCCGCCGCCGTTCGTGGCCGCCTGCTGGAGGACGGCGTTGGCCGAGGCATCGCCGGCCAGGTCGAAGCCGACAGTGTGGACGATGACCTTCTGCACACCCGCGAACGTCGAAGAGTGATCGTTGGTCGCCGGATTGCCGAATTCGTTGTACGCCTGCTGCCGGACGTCCCCATTGAGGGGGACGGCGTCCGTTCCGACGTTGCCGTTCTGGAGGCCGTCCGACACCAGGATGACGAAGTTCGGCTGGCACGCGAGCTGGATCGGGCTCGTCAGCAGACTGTTGTTCTTGAGCCTTTGGTGCCTGTAGTATTTTCCGGCGTCCGCGAGGAACTCGCCCAGCGGCGTGTAGCCGGCGGGGGTGATCGTGTCGATGGCGTCTTTCAGCGTTTGGGGATCGGTGCTGCTCATTTCGGCGACGACCGATCCCCCGCAGTGGTTGGGCGCGTCGCAGCTCGAGCCGAAAGTGTCGTTCATCCAGAACTTCATGAAGCCGAACCGGACACCCGTCACACTATCGACCACGTTCTTCAGGACGTTCTTGGCGATGTCGATCTTCCTGTCCATGCAGTTACCGTTCGCGCAGAAGCCGATCTGATAGTTGAGGTAGTTGCCGGTGAACAGGTCATAGGGCGAGCCGTTGATCTTACCCGACCAGTAACCGAAGGTGTTCAGGGCAGTCTCGGCAGCCGTGTTGCCCACTTGGGCGACAGTGGTTTTGTAGAGGGTGTACGAGCTTTGCTTGCCGCTCTGGTAGACGCTGGTCGAGGCGCAAGCCTCATTCTTGTTTTTCCCACACTTGTTGATCACCGTGTAGGACGTCGCGGCGACATAAGGCGCCGACAGGATCTGGTCGTTCATACTGCCCGAGTTGTCCAGGAGGATCAGGATGTTCGGCTGGATATTCGCGCCGAAGATGTCGCTGTCGTCGGCGAACGCCGCGGGGTGAATCTGCAGCGACAGGAACGTCGTGATGAGGACGAGGGCGATCAGGCGCTTCATGATGTTCATGTCATGACCTCATTCGGCAACGGGCCCGTAGGCAACCTGGGCGTCGATGGTGCGCTGGGCGCTCCGGGGGCCAGTCCCCGAGCCGGTGATCGCGTAGTTGTAGAAGACGAAGCCGCCGGTGTTGTACCCGGTTCCGCTCCCGATCGAGTATCCGGGCTTCTTGCTCGTGTTCAGGAAGCAGTTCGCGTCGGCGCCGGGGCCGCTCGCAACTGTATACCGATAGGTTGGGTTATTCGCATCGACGGAAGTCGGAGTCGAGTTCACGCACGTCGGAGGCGGAAAGCTCGGCTGGACGAGGTCGACGCCGACGTTGACGCCCGCATCGGCGGCGAAGAAGCTTCCCTCCGCCGCCATCGTGCCGTACGAGATGTCACCTTCGGTGCTGGACATCCGCACCAGGAAGATACCCGACACGAGCAGCAGCACCATGATGAAGATGGCCATCACCGAAGCGATGCCGCGCTCGTCGACGCACTGCCGCCATAGGTCACGCATACACAGGTCCCCCCTCAGGGATTCCGGAGCCTCACGTCGGAGGCGAGAGTGTAAGTCTGAGCCGGCTGGCCGGCGATGCTCTCACGGGCCGTCACCGTGATGACGATTCGCTGCACGGCCGCCCGCTCGGTCGTGCTCCCGAACGAAGGCGCGACTCCGAAGACCTGCCCATCGAGGTTGTAGGGAGTCGTCGGAGGATTCGGAACGGGATTGTTCGACGAATCGAAGTAGGCGAAGGTGAGCGCCGTGACACTCTCGGCCAGGAGGTCGCCGTTGGCGCAGATGTAGGAGGCGGCCGTCCCGATCGGGCCCCTGACCCGTCTGAGTCCAGTGTTGTCGCGGCAGAAGGTGAACGCCTCGCTCGCGCCGGCCCCCCTGAGATCTCCGGCAACCGCCACGGACGAATTGCTCGCGGCCTGAATCCGGTTGGACAGGTCGTTCGCAGGGTCGGCGTCGATGTTCTCAGGGAAGTAGCCGGCCATCCGGATCTGCCGCACCATCGTATCCATCGCGATACGCGCATTCTGCTGGACGTCGAGCTTCCGCTCGCTGGCCTGGTAGGCCCGGTGGCTCGGGTCGAAGACCTGGAAGATGCCCACGAGGATGAGAAGGAAGATGCTCATGGCGACCATGAGCTCCACCAGCGTGAAACCCGCTTGGCTTCGAGGCGTGTGCGCGTGCATTAGAACATCCTTACTATGATGGTGCTGAGCGTTACGGTCGTCGGCGGCGTGCTCGGGATCGTGACCGTCACTGTCGCTGTGCGTCGAGTTGCGCTGGTCGTGGTGATCCGGACGGTCGCGCGTCCGCCGAAGGGTTGCGCGGTGCCCCACGCGGTCGTCTCGGCCGACGTGAACGTGAAGCCGCTGCCCGATCCGGCCAGCATGTAGCGCCAGCGACGGGCGATCGACTCAGCGGGGTCGGCCCCGGGAAGAGTCGCTGAATTGTTCGTGTCAAAGACTTTGCCGCCAGTGGCTGCTGGATTGAAGCAGTCGAGATTTCCCGGCGGAGTGGCGCAGTCAGCTGTTCCAAAGGGAAGGGAGCCGAGGTCTTCCATGATGTGTCTGGCCCCGGTCGTCGCCACGGTCAGCCGTCCCGCGTCCGCGATCTGGCGATACCCGACCGGGAACATGCTGGCCAGCGTCAGCAGTGCGACGACCAGGATCATCGAGGCGACCAGGACCTCGACGAGCGTGAACCCGCGGCGGTCGCCCAGGGGCATCGAGATTTTGCGGCTCATCGTGGTCACGCTCCTCATGGGCAGGGCGCCCCGGTGGCCTGGACTTTGATGCGCCCGGATGGGCTCACGCACACGTCGAGCGTGCCGGTGGCCGACGAATTCTGGACGCGGAAGGCAGTCCCCGCGGGAGCGATCGTCGCCCCACCGAGCGAGCTGAACGTAATCGCCGGGGCCTGGACGATGCGCGCGGCGTTCTCGAGCCGATGCCAACCCAAGCCGTCGGTTCCGGCGCCCGTCCAGACGGTGCCCGCCGCACACAGCACGTTGCCGCTTCCGTCGACAATCGCGTTCGTGCAGAAGAAGCGCACCCTGTTGTTCGGAGCCGTTTGCGTATCGACGCTGTACGAGCCGCCGCGCGTGACGGCGAGCTGGCGGGCCTGGTTCAGCGCGACGACGATGACTCGCGCCGCCCCATCGGTCTCCTGGGCTCTCGAGTAGCTGAGGTAGAGCGGAAAACCGATCGCACAGAGGATCGAGATCACGGCGACCAAGACCAACAGTTCGGCGACCGTGAACCCGGCCGAGGCCGTCCGGAAACGACGCCTGACGGTCACGGTGTTTTGGGTCATGTTCGACTCACATGGAGCGCATAGGGCATCACGGCAAATGTCCATCCGTGGACGGTTGGAGCAATGGGTGTGCCACGAACTGGTTACCGTGGAAACACGGACTTAGCAGGCCCGCGACCGGGTCAGTGACAAATTGCTAAGCGCGACGTGACAAAGATCGGCCATTCGCAGAATTCGCCAACGATTCCGGAAACGTACGAAGCGGTAGCGGCTAGCGGAGGGACGCGCGTCTCACGCGTCGAGGGTGTAGGGGCGACACTATCCTTATATGGTCGAAATATGGTCGAACACGGCTTCGCGGGAGATCGACCGCTTCCACGAGGACGGCCGCTGCGTGATCTTCGTCGGCTTCCACGATCCCGCGCTCGAGCCGTCGCGTAGTTCGCGCCGGCCGGATCGGCGAACTGGGGCGGTCCCCAATCGGAGGCGATCTTCAGCCGCGCGAGCTCGTCGTATCCGTAGGAGCCGACCTCGTAGGTGATCGTCCAGGTGCCGAGCTGGCCGGCACCGACATACCGCGGATCAACGTGATCGGCATCAGCGCTCGGCCGGCTTCCTCACGATGGCGACTCGGAACGGCTCGCCGAGGTCGCCCGCGCCGGGAGTGTATACTAGGCGCGCTTGACCCTTGGAGAGGTGGCCGAGTTGGCCGAAGGCAGCCGCCTGCTAAGCGGTTACAGGGTTAAAAGCTCTGTCCCGGGTTCGAATCCCGGCCTCTCCGCCAAAATCACCACCGCGGACCAGAAACAGCACGAGCGCCGAGTCACCTCGGCGCCCGTGTCCGCGTCAACCCCGTTGCGGCCGCTACTTCTTCTCGAGCGTGATCCCGGCGGCCTTCGCTGCCTCGTCGTACTTCGCTTCGGACTCCGCGTGCTTGCCGGACTGGTGCAATGCCCAGGCCTCTGCCGCAAGCGACTTGGCGTTGCCAGCGCTCGCGTCGTAGCGAGTCCCGACCGCCTTGTCGATCTGAGCCTGTAGTAGTGGGCACTGATTTGCCAGTGCAGGGGCAGCGGCCGAAGCGACCAGGACGAGGGCAGTGACGAATCTCTTCATCTCTCTCCTCCTTAGGGGTCTATCGGACGTGGACAGGACCAGTCGCCGGGGATAATCGTGGCGTTCGGGCGCCATGTCAAGACGTGATTGCCCTCGAGCGAGGCCGCAACGAGCCCGCTCGCACCGTGGCGCAGCGTAGTGTCTCGTACTGCCCGTTGCGCCCTCAGCTCAGGTGGACAGAGCGTCGGACTACGAAGCAACACACGGCCATAGCCCCTTGTGCCGGGGCCCCCTTGGTTACCTCCTGCTCCAGCGCCCCGACGCGGGCTCGCGTGTGTGCACAGGTTCAACTGGCAGGGACCCCGCTGAAACATGGACGAATTTCAGTCCTGGCCCGCGTGGTTCAGTGGCGGGACGGAAACGGGGCAGGCGGCTCTATTAGGAGTCCTGAAGCCAGGTCACCTCGCCCACCTTCTCGACCCATGTCCCAGCCAGTCCGCATCCGTATCCAAACGTATCCATTGACTCTCCCCGCCGCCCGCTTTAGGTTCCCATCAATGCCGTGGTGGCTTGCCCGCTCCCGGCTCCTGTTGGTCCTCGGGCTCCTGGTCGCCTTCACAAGCCCTCCCATGGAAGGAGTCAGCCAATGACAACGGTGCTGACGCGAAACTGGTGGGCGCTCGCACTGCGTGGGGTCTGTGCAATCCTTTTGGGCCTCGCGGCGTTCGTCCTCCCAGGTGTCACGCTGGCCGTGCTCGTCGCGCTCTTTGGAGCCTATGCGATCGTAGACGGAGTGCTGGCAATCATCGCGGGCGTCCGCGCCGCCGAGCGACATGAGCGATGGTGGTCTCCTGTCCTCAAGGGGCTCGCCGGGATTGTCGCCGGGGTGCTGACCTTCGTCTGGCCAGCACTCACCGCATTGGCCTTACTCTACTTGATCGCTGCGTGGGCGATCGTGACCGGCGTCCTGGAGATTGTGGCGGCGGTTCACCTCCATCGCGCCCACGGCGAGTGGCTGTTGATCCTCAATGGCGTCTTGTCCATCTTGTTCGGTCTCTTCGCCATCTTCTGGCCGGGCGCCGGAGTACTCACGCTGCTGTGGATGATTGGAGTGTATGCGATCGTCTTTGGGGCCGTGCTCTTGGTCCTAGCCTTTCGCCTACGCAATCTTCACGGGCGCCAGACGTCAGTGGCTAGATGAGAACCCTCGACGGTAGGCGTTCGGCCTGGACCCTCCCGGCATAGACACTGCTGCGGACGAGATCCTTAATGAGGGATCGCGGCTCACGCCAAAATCTCGACGGCTGGTTACGCGGGAAGACGGCTCCAGCGCCGCCGCGCCCGAAGCCCACGCGCCCCCCACGACGGCCGCCACCGAAGCCACCCGCGCCACCGCAACCACGGTGACTGTTTTTGCGAACGAACCTGTCACCGCCAGGGGGCTGCGTGCCGGGCAGGAACCTGTCAAAACTCCGGGGGTGTGTGTCCCCCTCTCCTATCACCCATAACCTAGCCGAGCGCCAGATTGAGAGAGAAGGAGAGAGGGAGGGGACTGCACACACCCCGAAAACTGACAGGTGGCTCGGGGGTCGAATGAGAGTTGACGGACGCTGAAGCTTACTGCGGTGGGGCGGCAGGCGGGGGCGGCGGGGCCGCGGGGACCCAGACCCACTGCCACGGCTGATTCACGCCGTCGCCGTACAGAACATACTTCCCGGTCGGAAAAGAGACCTCACGCTGGACCGCGGGCTGCGGAGCCTGCTGATAGGAAACCTGGGCGGCCGGTTCTGCATAGGCCGGGTAGGAATAGGCATACGGATAGGGATAAGCGTACGCGGGATACGGATAGCCCCACCATGGGAACGCTCCGAACCCACCGATGAAGACGCGTGTCCCCGACCAGCAGCACCCGTGGTGCCAGCCGCCACCCCAGTGACCGCCGCCACCCCAATGGCCGCCACCGCTCCAGTTGCCGCCGCCGCCCGTGCTACGACCGCCGCCCATGCTTCCGCCACCGCCCCCTCGGCCTCCACCGCCCGACGCGGCATGGCTCGGAACGACACTCCCGAGGGCCAAGGCCAGTAGCGCAACGACGGTCAAGGCGCGACGTCCCATTCTCATCCCCCACACAGCCACGACTGTACCACGTGCGGGCGACACTGATCTGGGGCTTGCATCGGCATCGGTGCCGGCCACGGCTTCTTCCACACGATCATCTCGTGGCCGCTGATCGTGACCGTCGTGCAGAATTGTCGCACCGGCGAACGATCTGCTCGACCGCCTTCTTGTCCTGGCTTGGATCGCAGACATAGGTTTCGTTGCGCTCGTTGTTTCGATTTACAAAGGTGTCGAAGTAGATTTGCGACCGAACAAAGTTACTTGGTGGGGCTGCGGCAGGAAGGCGCTGTAGAACTAGCCCGTAACTAGCCCGCTCGCCCCGGGGCGCAGCGTAGTGTATCGTACTGCCCGTTGCGCCCTTAGCTCAGGTGGACAGAGCGTCGGACTACGAATCCGAAGG
>Ga0137403_10002525_pt1 | contig 22335 bp, 19 predicted proteins | sample CZOMad2_1_16fung_FD_122057 | JGI IMG/M metagenome (GOLD analysis project Ga0137403, IMG submission 122057) | Vadose zone soil fungal communities from Angelo Coast Range Reserve, California, USA - CZOMad2_1_16fungal (Hybrid Assembly) | ecosystem: Environmental > Terrestrial > Soil > Vadose zone...
CACGGCGTTCCGCGTGACGGCCCGCACTCAGGAAGCCGTTTGGAAGAGCCTGGGCGACTATGATCTTCGCCCCAAGCTCAAAGAGACGGCCTTACACTTCCCCCTTCCCCCTTCCCTCGTCGTTCACGGCACGTTCGATCCGCTGCCGATCGCAGCCTCGCGCGAGCTCGCGACTTTACTCAAGGCTCGCTTGAAGGAGCTTCCCGCGGGGCACTGCCCACACGTCGAGACAACCGCCGAGTTCGTGCGCACGCTGGACGAATTCCTGCCGAAAGCATGAGAGCGACACCTTTCGTGCTCGCGTTCAGCGAGATCGAGCCGCGGTTTCCGGCTATCGCCGAAGCACTCCAACAGGACGGAGCGGCGGTCACTGACCGCGATCGCTTCGTACTGCTGGAACCCGTTGGACGGCTGCTCAAGGAGATCGTGCCGGGCCTTTCGCGGGTGGCGGTCTTCTGGAATCCGCTCAATCCCGCCTACGGGCCGATCTTGAAGGAGCTCGAGGCGGCGGCCCAGCCGCTGGGGATGGAGCTTCAGCGTCTAGAGGTCCGAGTCCCGGAGGACTTCGCAGGCGCCTTCCAGGCTGCGCGCAAGCAACGAGCGGGTGCGCTAATCGCGCCGGGTGACCCCCTCGTCACCAACCGGCCAAGAATGGTCGCGGACCTCGCGCTCAAGCACCGACTCCCGACGATGATGGAGAACAAGGAGATGGCGGCCGCCGGGGGCCTGCTGTCTCTGGGGCCGGATATCGTCGATTCGTACCGGCGCTCCGCGACCCTCGTGGACAAGATCCTGAACGGGGCCAAACCGGGTGACCTGCCGATGGAGCAGCCCACGAAGTTCGACTTGGTCGTCAACCTGACGACCGCCCGGGCTCTCGGCCTGACAATTCCGCAGTCGGTCCTGGCGCAGACCACGCAAGTGATCCAGTAGGGACCGATCGCAATGAGAGGAGGCGTCGCCGCTACCCCAAAACTCGGGTGTGAAGCGATCGGTGGCCGTTGCCGACAGCGGAGGAAAAGAGTGTGCGCCCGCGTCCGGAAGGTGAGGCAGCCGGAGCTCACCGATGTACGAACGTGATGAGCGCGCGAGAAGGTCAGAAACAGGAGCGGCTTGGGCGGGGGAGTTTCTCCCCCGCCTACACCGACGTTACGGAGCTTCGACCTCGTTGCACTGACACGCGTCATCCCAATGGGCTTCGGCAACGCCCGCGAACGGCGCAAGAGCACCGAGGAGCGCGAGTGCGGCGAAGATGATGGCTCGCTTCATCTTGATCTCACCCCTTTCATCTCTCACCACTTACGAGGGCGACACCCCTCGGTGTGGAGACTCGCGGCATCAAACTTCGGCAAGAACGCACAAGTTCGCGTCGCGAGCCGCCAGCCCGACTGCCGCCTAGATGCGGGGCCCGCCGCGCACGAGCGCATCACCGTGAAGCGAGATCAAGAATCTCGTGGCGCATGGCTCGAACGAGATAGCCGCCCGAGGAAGTGAGCTACATCACCGGGGTGACCGTACCCTCCCTGGGAAGGGTCAGGATGACCACATAGCGTGTGTCGTCACAACCACGGCTTCGGCGAGGCTAGCCCCTCCGGGTCGGGTGCGCATTGCTCAGCTGATGAGCTCGACCTCGACGAACACCAGCTCCCGGTCGAGGTCGTTGAACACATCGTGCTCGACCCCGGCCGGCCGGAAGTACGCGATCCCGCTCGACAGATCTGCGTAGACCTCCTGGGTGCCCTCGACGATCCGCATGCGACCGCCGGATATCGGGACGACCACGTAGTCGAACTCGTGGCGATGAAAACCGGTATGGGCGCCCGGGGCCAGCCGGTGGCGGGTGACCCGTGTTCGCGGGTTGTCGATCTGGCGATCGGTCTCTTCGAGCATGCGCACCTCGATTCGCGACGACTCCGCGGAGTCTAGCAGAGCCGGAGAATAACCGGAATCGTCCGGACCGCTCTCGACGCCTCGCGCGAGCCCGAGAACAATAGATTCCGGAAAGATTTGAATCATCACCCCCCTTGTCAGAATTGCTTCTCTCGTCTAAAAATAGATTCTCGACTTCACCGAACGCGGGACGCAGAAGGGATCGGCCATGATGAACGGAGCGGCGCTTCTCCTCGACGTGAGCTCTTCCTCGACCCCGCGCCGCTCGTCTCCGACGCTGTCGTCCACTCGCCGCGCTGGCATCGCCGCGGGTCTCGCGCTCGCGGCGCTTCTGCCCATGGCACTTCCGGTCACGGCGCAAGAGCAAGAGTCCGTGGCCGCCCGGATCGCGCGCGAGAATCTTCCCTCGGTCGTGACGCTGATCGCGCTCGACGATCGTGACCAGCCGCTCGCCCTCGGCAGCGGCTTCTTCATCACGCGCGACGGCGTGCTCGTGACCAACGCGCACGTCGTCGGCGGCGCCGCCAAGGTGCTCGTGCGCTGGCGCGGCCAGAGTGGGGTCGCGCTCAAGATCCTCAACTTCGCCACAAAGTACGACCTGGTCACGATCCAGACCTCGTTCACGTCCACGCCGGCGGTCCTGCTCGCCGATTCCGATACGGCGGCGGTCGGCCAGGACGTCATCGTGCTAGGAAGCCCACAGGGGCTCGAGGGCACCGTCTCGACCGGGATCATCGGGGGCCTGCGCATCCTGGGCGGCGTCAAATTTTTGCAGATCACCGCGCCCATCAGCCCGGGCAGCAGCGGCGGACCGGTCTTCAATACGCAGGGTCGCGTGGTCGGCATCTCGACGGCGACGTCGGCCAAGGGTCAGAATCTGAACTTTGCGCTCCCCGCGAATCTCCTGCGGGATGTCCCGCCCACCACGATCGCCTTCGTCGCCGCCAAGCCGGTTCCCTTCGACATGCGCGACGGCGACCGACTCAAGGACCTGGTCTACTTCAACAACATCATCGAGGAATTCGGATTCTTCGCCGAGGGCAGCACGCTCGCGGCGCTGACCGCCTCACTGCAGAACCGGACGAGCGACACGATCTCGGATGTCCGCGTCCTGGTGGTGGTCAAGAGCCCGCGCGGCGAGGTGCTGGATTTCCACCTGCGCGACTTCAGGGGAACGGTGATTCCACCCGGCCTTGCCAAGCAGGTCTCGATCCCGATCGCGACCCGGGGATTCAGGACGTGGGGGAGCGGAATCGACTACGACCGCGGCACGTACGAGATCCGGCTGCTCGACTACAAAGTCGTCAGCAGCCGCAGCGACGATCCCATCAAGCGCCGGTAGGCTTCAGGCCCTCACTCACTCCGCCAGCCGCGGAGGCTCATACACGCCTGGAAGAACAGAAGCCGAAGTCCAGGATCGGTCTGCGCGGCGTTCTCGAGCTGTCCATCGGCGTCCGCTTCACACTCCCGCGCGTCTTTGAGCAGCGCGGTCTCGCGGTCGCGCTCCGCGGTCGCGCAGGCGGTCAGCAATACCAGGAGGGCGAGCCAGGTTAGACGTCGCCTCATGGCCTGCCCGCGTGCACGTCAGCGCGGGGTGAGCCGCGTGAGGCCGTCCATGTAGGGTCGAAGCGCCGGCGGGATGGTCACGGAGCCGTCGGATTCCTGGTAGTTCTCGATCACGGCCATCACCGTGCGCCCGACGGCGAGTCCGGAGCCGTTCAGTGTGGCGCAGTATTCCGGCCGGCCGCCCCCGTCCGGGCGGTAGCGGATGTCGGCGCGCCGCCCACCGAACGCGTCGTAGTTCGAGCACGAGGAGATCTCGCGGTAGCGGCCCTGCCCGGGCAGCCACACTTCGATGTCGTAGCCCTTCGCCGCGCTGAATCCCAGATCGCCGGTGCAGCGCTCGACCACGCGATACGGGATCTCGAGACGACGCAGCACGGTCTCGGCGTTGGCGACCATCGACTCCAGCTCTTCGTAGGCCTGGCCCGGCGTGGCCAGCTTCACGAGCTCGACCTTGTCGAACTGGTGCTGGCGGTAGATTCCCTTCATGTCCTTGCCGTAGGTGCCGGCTTCGCGGCGGTAGCAAGGCGTGAACGCCGTGTAACGACGGGGCAGGGAGGCTTCGGTGAGCACCTCGCCGGCGTGGAGCGCCGTCAGCGCCACTTCCGAGGTCGGAATGAGATAGAGGGCTCGGCCCTCGTCGGCCTCGACGGTCTTGAAGAGCTGCTCCTCGAACTTCGGCAGCTGCCCCGTCTTGAGCATCGTGTCGCCGTTCACGAGGTGGGGGACCCAGATCTCGGTGTAGCCGTGCTCGCGGGTGTGGAGGTCGAGCATGAACTGGGCGAGCCCGCGTTCGAGCCGCGCCACGCCGCCCCAGAGGACCGCGAAGCGCGCCTTGGCGATCCGGGCGGCCCGCTCGAGGTCGAGCCCCAGCGCGGCGCCGACCTCCTCGTGGGGCTTGGGCGGGAAGGCAAACGTCCGCGGTTCGCTCCAGTGGCGAACCTCGACGTTGTCGTCCTCGCCCTTGCCCTCGGGAACCGATGGATGGGGCAGGTTCGGGAGCTGGAGCGCGAGCGCCTCGAGCCGCTCGTCCACGCTCTTGAGCTCGGCGTCGAGCGTCTTGATGCGCTCGCCGACCTCGCGCATCCGCGCCTGCTCGGCGCCGGAGTCCTCGCCCCGGCGCTTGGCCTGGCCGATCGCCTCGGAGGCTTTGTTGCGGAGGGCCTTGAGGTCTTCGCTTTCGCGGACGAGCCGACGGCGCTCGGTATCGAGCGCGATCACCTCCGAGACGAGCTCGGCGCCGCCCTTGGTCGCGAGCCCGCGCCGAACCACATCGGGGTGATCGCGGATCTGCCGGACGTCAAGCACGGCGCTACTGGGCTTCGACCGGCGCGGTGCTCTCCGACTCGACGCGCGCGACCGAGCCGACGCGGTCGTCGGCCTCGAGGTCGATGATGCGCACACCCCACGTGTTGCGTCCTTGCGATGACACGTCGGAGACGTGGAACCGGATCATCTTCCCGTTCGTCGTGACGACCAGAATGTCGTCCCCGTCGCGCACCTGGAGCATGGCGACGACGTTGCCGTTGCGGCCGCCGGTCTTGATGTCGATGATCCCCTTACCGGCCCGCCCCTGCAGCCGATACTCGCCGAGCGGCGTGCGCTTGCCGTAGCCGCGCTCGGTGACGGTGAGGATGCTGACGCCCTCTTGCACGACGTCGGCGGCGATGACCTCGTCACCCTCATCGAGTTCGATGCCCTTCACGCCGCCGGCGCCCCGCCCCATCGGCCGCACTTCCTCCTCTGAGAAACGGATGATCATGCCGAGCTTGGTCGCGATCATGACCTCGCGCTGGCCGTCGGTGCGCCGCGCGGTCATCACCCGATCGTCGTCGTCCAGGCCGATCGCCTGGATCCCGCCGGCGCGCGGGTGCGAGTACGCCTCGATCTCGGTCTTCTTGACCGTCCCCTGCTTGGTCGCGAACAGGACGTAGCCGCCGGCAGCGAAATCACGCACCGGCACGCACGTCGCGACCACCTCGCCCTCGCCCAGCGAGAGGAGGTTCACCATCGCTTTGCCCTTGGCCTGGCGCCCGCCCTCGGGGATCTCGTGCACCTTCAGCCAGTGGATCTTGCCGCGGTTCGTGAAGAAGAGGAGATACGAGTGCGTGGAGGCGACGAAGAGATCCTCGACGATGTCCTCTTCCTTGGTCTCCATGCCCGTGACGCCCTTGCCGCCGCGACGCTGGCTGCGGTACGCCTCGACGTGCGTACGCTTGATGTAGCCCGCGCGCGAGATGGTGACCACCATCTCCTCGTCGGCCAGTAGGTCCTCGATCGTGAGCTCGGTGGTCTCGGTCAGGATCTCGGTGCGCCGCACGTCGCCGTACTCCTCCTTGATGGCCAGGAGCTCCGTCCGGATGATCGCCATCAGCTTTGCCTCGGAGGCGAGGATGCCCTTCAGCTCCTCGATGAGGGTGAGCGTCTGCTCGTGCTCCTCGACCACCTTGTGGCGCTCGAGCTGGGTCAGTCGCTGCAGCCGCATGTCGAGGATCGCGCGCGCCTGGATCTCGGAGAGGTCGAGCCGCGTCACCAAGGCCACGCGGGCGGCGTCGGGGCTCTCCGACTGACGGATGAGCCGAATCACCTCGTCGAGATGCTCGACGGCCTTACGCAGACCCGCCAGGATGTGGGCGCGCTCCTCGGCCCGGGCCAGGTCGTAGCGCGTCCGCCGGGTGACGATCTCGCGGCGGAAGCGGACGAACGCGTCGAGCATCTCCTTGAGGTTGACGATCTGCGGACGGCGGTCGACGAGGGCCAGCATGATGATGCCGAAGGTCGTCTGCATCTGGGTGTGCTTGTACAGCTGGTTCATCACGATCTGTGGTATTTCGCCGCGGCCGAGCTCGAGCACGACGCGGATGCCCTCACGGTTCGACTCGTCACGGATCTCGGAGATGCCGGGGATCTTCTTTTCCGCCGACAGCTCGGAGATCTTCTCGATGAGGCTCGCCTTGTTCACCTGATACGGAAGCTCGGTGATGATGATGGCCTCGCGGCCGCCCCGCATCTTTTCGGCATGCGCTTTGGCCCTGAGCGTGAGGGTGCCGCGGCCCGTCGTGTACGCCTCGCGGATACCGCCGGCGCCGTAGATGTAACCGCGGGTCGGGAAGTCGGGGCCCTTGACGATCTTCAGCAGCTGCTCGATCGTCGTCTCCGGGCTGTCGATCAAGGTCACGAGCCCGTCGATGACCTCGGTGAGGTTGTGCGGCGGCACGTTGGTGGCCATGCCGACCGCGATGCCCGCCGAGCCGTTGATCAGGAGGTTGGGGATCCGCGTCGGCAGGACCACTGGCTCCCGCTCGGACTCGTCGAAGTTCGGCACGAAGTCGACGGTATCCCGATCGATGTCGGCCAGCATCTCGTGGGCGATCTTGGCCAGGCGCGCTTCGGTGTAGCGCATCGCCGCCGGCGGGTCGCCGTCGACAGACCCATAGTTCCCCTGGCCGTCGACCAGCGGATAACGGAGCGAGAACTCCTGCACCATGCGAACCAGCGCCTCGTAGATCGGCGCGTCGCCGTGGGGATGGTACTTGCCCATACAGTCGCCGATGACGCGGGCCGCCTTCTTGTAGGCGCGGTTCCAGTTGAGCCCGAGCCCCTGCATCGTGAACAGGACGCGGCGATGGACCGGCTTGAGCCCGTCGCGGATGTCCGGCAACGCGCGGCCGACGATGACGGACATCGCGTAGTCCAGATAGGACTTCCGCATTTCCTCTTCGATCGGGACTGGAATCTGGCGCTCATTCGGCATTGTCAAGCTCGTGATCGGGCGAGCGGAGCCCCGCGTGCCCTTCTCAGGCCACCCTCGGAGATCCTGGCCTCGCGCTCCGTTAAGTTAATTAAATATCGAGGTTCGCGGCGTCCAGGGCGTACTTCTCGATGAACTCGCGGCGCGGCTCGACGGCATCGCCCATCAGCACCGTGAACATCTGGTCGGCGCCGACGGCGTCCTCCATCGTGACCTTGAGGAGCGTCCGCGACTCGGCGTTCATCGTGGTGTCCGCGAGCTCCTCCGCGTTCATCTCGCCCAGGCCCTTGTATCGCTGGAACGTCGCGCCGGCCTTGGCGTGCTCGAGCGCGACCTTGTGCAGCTCGCCGAGCGACGACACCGCGGTCTCTCGATCGCCCTCGACGATCGTCGTCGGGCCCTTGGCCGCCAGCGCGACCTTCTCCCACAGCTCGCCGAGGCTCGTGTAGTCGGGCGATTTGAAGAGATCCGTACTGAACGAGAGCGCGGGCGTGCCCGCGATCGTCACGGTGTGCCCCTCGTTGGCCTCGCCGGCCTGAACGCTGACGTCGTATCCGTCGACCGCCGCCGCCGCCCGCACCACGGCCTCGGCGATCTCGGCGTGCCCGATTCCGCGCTTCGTGCCACGGAACTTCGACCGCAACAGCTCGCTCAGCACCGGCGCCGGCACACCGCGCTTCGTGAACTTCGCGAACAACGCCGCGACCTCCGACACCGAGCGCAAGAGCTCCCGGAGCGGCTCGCCGGTGACCGGGACCTTCGTTCCCGGCACCCTCACGCCCGCGTCCTCGACCCACGTCGTCAGAAAGAAGTCCTCGAACTCGCGGTCGGACATCAGGTACTTCTCGACCTTGCCCTTCTTCACTTTGAACAGCGGCGGCTGGGCGATGAAGAGATAGCCCGATTCGATGACCGACACCATGTGCCGGAAGAAGAACGTCAGGAGCAGGGTGCGGATGTGGGCGCCGTCCACGTCGGCGTCGGTCATCAGGATGATCTTGTGATACCGCAGCTTGGAGACGTCGAACTCCTCCGGACCGATGCCGGTGCCGAGCGCCGAGATGAGCAGCCGGATTTCATTGTGGGACAGGACCTTGTCGTAGCGCGCCTTCTCCGCGTTGATGATCTTGCCGCGCAGCGGGAGGACGGCCTGCGTGCGGCGGTCCCGCCCCTCCTTCGCCGAGCCGCCGGCTGACGCGCCCTCGACCAGGAACAGCTCGCGGTACTGAGGATCGCGCTCCGAGCACTCGGCGAGCTTCGCGGCCAGTCCCTCGTCGTCGATGCCCTTCTTGCGGGTCAGCTCGCGTGCCTTGCGGGCGGCCTCGCGCGCCTGGGCGGCCCGCACGCACTTGTCGACGATCTTCCGCGCCGTGGTCGGATCTTCCTCGAAAGCCTCGGCGAGCTTGTCGTTCACGATCTGCTGGACCAGGCCCTTGATGTCGCTGTTGCCGAGCTTGGCCTTGGTCTGCCCCTCGAACTGAGGCTCCGGCAGCCGCACCGAGACGACCGCGGTGAGCCCTTCCCTGACGTCGTCGCCGGTCACGCCGCCCTTGAAGCTCTTGAGAAAGCCGTTGGCCTGCGCGTAGTTCGAGAGCGTGCTGGTCAGCGCGGCGCGGAATCCGGTGAGGTGCGTCCCGCCCTCACGGGTGTTGATGTTGTTCGCGAACGAGAAGACGCTCTCCTGGTAGCCGTCGTTGTACTGCACCGCCGCCTCGACCTCGATGTCGCCCTTCCTGCCCTCGAAGAACAGCACTTTGGGGTGCAGCGGAGTCTTGTTCTGGTTCAGGTGCTTGATGAACTCGATGATCCCGCCCTTGTAGAGGAACGTATGGCTCCGCGTGTCGCGCTCGTCCTCGATGACGATCTTGAGGCCGCGGTTCAGGAACGCGAGCTCGCGCAAACGGTTGCTGAGCGTGTCGAACGAGAAGGTCGTGTCCTCGAAGATCGCCGCGGCGGGCTTGAAGCGGATGATCGTCCCGGTCTTCTTCGTCGTCCCGGTCGCCGTGAGCGGACCGGTCGGCACGCCTTTCTCGTAGCGCTGGGTCCACTCCTGGCCGTCCCGGCGGATCTCGACCTCGAGCCACTCGCTGAGCGCGTTGACGACCGAGATACCGACGCCGTGCAGACCGCCGGACACCTTGTAGGCGGAGTGCTCGAACTTCCCGCCCGCGTGCAGGACCGTCAGGACGACTTCGGCCGCCGACTTGCCGCTCTCCTTGTGGATGTCGACGGGGATGCCGCGGCCGTTGTCGCCGACGGAGCAGGAGCCGTCGGAGTGCAGGATGACCTTGATGCTGTCGCAGTATCCGGCCAGCGCCTCGTCGACGGAGTTGTCGACCGCTTCGTACACGAGATGATGCAGACCGTATGCGCTCGTGTCGCCGATGTACATCGCGGGGCGCTTGCGGACGGCCTCGAGCCCCTCGAGGACCTTGATGTCTCGTGCGGTGTAGGTTTCGCCGCTCATGCCGGGCTGAGGCTCCCACCGTTGACGTGAAACATCGCGGCTCCATCCACGGCCGGGATATCGGGTGTCGTCAGAAACACCTGCTCGGCGGACTGAATCTCGTGCAGGACGTGCCCTCTCACGGTCGGGTCGAGTTCCGAGAGCGCGTCGTCCAGGAGCAGGATCGGCGCGGTTCCGGCCGCCTCGGTCACCGGCAGAATCTCGGCGAGACGGAGCGCCAGCGCGGTGAGTCGCTGCTGACCACGAGATCCGAATGCGCGCGCGTCGACGCCGTCGATCTCGATCGCCAGATCATCGCGATGCGGACCCACCAGTGTCTGACCTCGACGAATCTCCTCGCGCTGGCGCCGCTCGAGCGCCGCGAGAAGCGCCGCCGGCTCGGCCGCTTCGCCGAGCGCCGTCCGATAGCGAATCTCGACTTTGGACCGCGCCCCGGACAGGGCCGCGTAGACCCGCGCCAGCTCGGTCTGAAGCGCAGCAACTGCCTTCCGCCGACGGCCGAGCAGCTCCATCCCGACCGTCGCGATCTGCTCGTTCCAGGGTCCGAGACGAGCCGATAGACCAGCGTCGACCGGGCGCTGCTGCAAGAGACGATTTCGGCGCGCGAGGATCTGGCGAAACCGGATGAGAGTCGGCACGTGATTCACGTAGAGCCGCGCTGCGAATCCATCGATGAAGTTCCGGCGAGCCCCGGGCCCACCGTTGACGATCTCGAGATCCTGCCAGCCAAACGCGATCGCTCGCGCCCACTCCGGGGATGCCTCGCCGGTGGTCTGCCACGTCCCGTCCTCGAGCTTTTCCAGCCCGCGACGGACCGTGCGTCGGGTCTCTGCCCGGATCAGATCGCCCGAAAGTGTCGCGGCTTCCGTTCCCCAGCGCGGCAACTCAGCGCTCCGGGAGGTGCGAAAAGACCGCCCGGTGACGAGAAAACCGAGGGCCTCGAGGAGGTTGGTTTTGCCCTGGGCGTTAGGCCCAGTAATGACGTTCAGATGGGACGCGGGCGACCACGACAGGGTGCGATAATTCCGAAATTCCAGCAAGTGGACGCACCCTATCTGCAACGCTGTAAGCCTCTGTTTTTAAAGGATAAAACAACGTCTAGATCCGCATTGGCATTATAACACAGCAGTAACCCTCGCCCTCGACGCTTTTAATCACGCCGGGGCTCTGGGCATCCTTGATTTCGAGCACCACCTGGTCCTTCTCGAGGGCCGCCATGGCCTCGAGGAGGTAGCGCGAGTTGAACCCGATCACCATCTCCTCACCGGCGTACTCGACATCGAGGATTTCCTCCGCCTCTCCGAGCTCCTGACTGGACGCGCTCACCTTCAGTGAAGCCGGGCTGAGCGCGAGCTTCACAGGCTTGTTACGTTCCTCCGCCATCACCGCAACCCGTCGAAGCGCCGACGAAAGCGCGCTGCGCCCGGTCGTGAGCCGTGCCGGATGCGTGCGCGGGATCACCGCTTCGTAGTTCGGGAACTGACCTTCGATCAGCCGCGCCGTCATCACGAAGTTCGGCATCTGAAGTACGAACTGATTTTCGGTAATCGCGAGCTGGACTTCTTCGCCCGCTCCGATGACACGCATGATCTCGGTGACCGCTTTCCGTGGAACGATGCCGGTCGCGCTCGCGACACCTTGACCGAGGCTCCGCATGGACAGCGCCAGCCGATGTCCGTCCGTCGCCACCATGCGCACGTCTTTGCCCTGAAACGCGAACAAGACGCCGTTGAGGGCGTAGCGGGTCTCGTCGTGCGACACCGCGAAGCTCGTCTGGCTGAGCATCTCGCGCAGGGTCTTGGCCTCGACGCTCACCCACGCTTGCGGCGATGCCGGCACCACCGGCGGGAAATCGTCGGGGGCAAGCCCGACCATCCGATAGGTCGCGCCGCCGCAGCGCAGGCTCACCGTCACGTTGTCGGACACTTTGAGCGCCACCGCGGCGGCCGGGAGCTCCTTCACGATCTCGGCGAGCTTCCGGGCCGACACGGTGATCGCGCCCTTCGCGCCGACCTTCGCCGGCACCGAGACCCGCGCGCCCACCTCGAGATCGGTCGCGGTCAGTCGGACACTCTCGCCCTCCGCCTCGAGCAACACGTTGGCGAGGATCGGGAGTGTCTGACGCGGCTCGACGATGTTCTGGACCATCTGGAGGCCTTTGAGGAACGCGTCGCGGTCAATCACTACTTCCATGAGGTTCTCCAGTGTTGTCTTGAAAGAGAAAGAAACAACTTCGTAGCCGTAGTCACCGTCGAGCGGTGTGGATCGGGAGGATGAGCCGGAAAGGACGACGGCCGCGCCAGTTCGACGACGCTCGCGACGGGGATAAGCGTGTGGAGATCGTGGCGGGCGATGTGGATCACAGGTTGACGCTCTGGACAAGTCCATCGATCGTCTTGCGGAGTTTGGGATCATCCTGCAAGAGCGTCTGGATCTTATCCACGGCGTGCAACACCGTCGTGTGGTCCTTGCCGCCGAACGCGCGGCCGATCTCGGACAGCGACGAGTGCGTCATCTGACGCGCCAGATACATCGCGACCTGGCGTGGAAACGCGATGGCCCTGGTCCGGTTCTTGGCCTTCAGGTCCGAGAGCTTGAGGCCGAAGAAGTCGCAGACCCGGCGCTGGATCTGGTCGATCGTGATGATCTTCTCGTCCTCGCCCCACAGCTCGCCGAGGACTTCCTGGGCCAGGTCGACGGTCATCTCGCGTCCGGTGAGGGCGCAGAAGGCGATCATCCGCGTGAGCGAGCCCTCGAGCTCGCGGATGTTCGACTTGATCCGGCTCGCGATGAGATAGGCGACGTCGTCGCCGAGGCGGACGCGCTCGAGCGCGGCCTTTTTCTTGATGATGGCCACTCGCGTCTCGAAATCCGGCGGCTGGATGTCGGCGATCAGCCCCCACTCGAACCGCGAGCGCAGGCGCTCCTCGATCTCGGGAATGTCCTTCGGCGAAGAGTCACTCGAGACGATGATTTGCTTGCGCGACTCGTAGAGATCGTTGAACGTGTGGAAGAACTCTTCCTGGGTCCGCTCCTTACCCGAGATGAACTGGATGTCGTCGATCAAGAGCAGATCGATGGTCCGGTAGCGCGCCCTGAACTCGGCGTTCCGATCGTAGCGAATCGCGTTGATGAGCTCGTTCGTGAACCGCTCGGACGAGAGGTAGGCCACCGACATACCCGGGAAGAGACGCACGCACTGGTGACCGACGGCGTGTAGCAGGTGCGTCTTGCCGAGCCCGACTCCGCCGTAGATGAAGAGCGGGTTGTAGGCGCGGGACGGGAGCTCGGCCACCGCTTGGCAGGCGGCCTGCGCGAACTGGTTCGACGAGCCTACGACGAATGCGTCGAACGTGTATCGCGGGTTGAGCCCCTCGACGGTGCCACCGCCCGCCGCGCGGTCAAGACGCGGCGGCGTCACCGGCTCGACGGCGGTGATCTCATCCACGATCAGCGTGATACGGGGATGGCCGCCGAGAACCTCCCGAGACGCCTGGTGGAGTGCGTCGAGATGGTTCTGAGCTATCCAGTCCCGCGAGAACTTGTTCGGTGCGCCGATTCGGAGGTGATCCCCCTCGACCGCGACGAGCCGGCACGGGCGAAGCCAGTTGTCGAGAACCGGCGTGGGTACCAACCGAGACAGGGAATCGACGAGTCGCGCCCAGAGATCTTCTTCCAACACGGGGGTCGCCCTCACTTACACACAGAGTTATCCACAGCTGTGGATAGCTCGGGGCATCGTGTACAGCCGGAGTATTGCGCCGCCAGGCGCGCACATCGGGACAAAACTCCTCGCGCCGATCCGTCGCACGATGGATGGCGGACTCTAGCACGACGGTGAAACGCGTCGCAAGGGGCTTCGCAAGACGACAGCGAGTTGACTCACCTCGGAGCGATGTCTACACTTGGTCGATTCGACGACCTCAGGGGGACGACGGTTCATGAAGCGGACGTTTCAGCCGAATGTGCGACGACGGAAGAAAACTCACGGCTTCCGCGAGCGGATGAAGACCAAGGGCGGGCGGAAGGTGCTCAAGCGTCGGCGCGCGAAGGGGCGGAAACGGCTGACCGTCTGACGGGCCGGTTTCCTCGGCGCGAACGATTGACCACCAGCGCTGATTTTCAGGCGCTCTTCCAGCGGGGCAAGCGGATTGACCGGCCTTCCATGATCGTGCTGTGGCGTGTGACGGAAGAGCCACGGCGTGCTGGGTTCGCCGTGAGTCGACAGATTCGAGGCTCCGTGCAGCGGAATCGGGCGCGCCGTCGCCTGCGCGAGGCGTATCGCGCGATGCGCGACGCTGCCCCGACGCACGCCGCCCTCGTGATCATCGGCCGACCGGCCGCGCTCCGACAGCCGTTCGCGACCTTGGCTGGGGAGCTGCGCGCCGCGCTCGCCACGATCCCCGGGGCGCGATCGTGAGCCGCGCGACGCGGCTCGCGCTCGGAGTCGTTACGACCTATCAGTGGCTGATCTCGCCGCTCTTGCCAAGCGGTTGTCGCTTCGCGCCGACCTGTTCGGAGTATGCGCGGCTCGCGCTCGTCGAGCACGGCCTCGTGCACGGCGTCGCCCTCGCGGCCTGGCGTTTGGCCCGCTGCCATCCGTTCCATCCCGGAGGATATGACCCGCCGCCGGCCGGGGCGCGTCGGGCCTGACGATGGAAAAGCGAGCGATTCTCGCGGCGGTTCTGATGGCGGCGGTCTTCATCGTGTACCAGACTTTTTTCTTCCCTGAGGCGCCGGCTCCACCGAAGACCCCGGCACCGACCGCCACGCAGCCAGCAGCGCCGACCGCACCCGCACCCTCAGCAGCACCCACGGCCACCGCTGCGCCAGCCGCACGCGCGCCTCAAGCGCCACGGCCGCCGCAGCGGCTCGCGACAGTGGAGACGCCCCTCTATCGCGCCGTCGTGAGTAGCGAAGGAGGCAAGCTCCAGGAGCTGGTGCTCCGATATCGCGGCGAGAAGCCGATGGTCATCGTCGGCGACCTCGGACCACAGGGGCTACTGCTTTCCCCCGACGGCAACGGCCCAGGCGACGTCGTTTCAATGAGCTTCGACAAGGAAGCGGTGACCGCGACGGACAAACCCGCCGAGCTGGTGCTGACGGGCGAATCCAACGGCCTCAAGATCCGCCAGACGCTCAAGTTCCATCCAGACGGGTATGCGATCGACGCCCTCCTTCGCGTCGAAAACGTCAGCGGAGGCCAGCGGGCCGTCGCACTCAGCCTTCCATGGTTCACCCGCCAGGCCTGGCATACCGTGCCCGAGAAGTTCCAGGGGCAGCACCCGACTGAGATCGTCTGGTCAGAGCACGGATTAGTCCATAGAATCGATGATTTAGGAGCTTATACCAACAGTGTAGTGGACGGGGATTGGGTCGCCCTGGATAGCATCTGGTATCTGGCGGCTCTGGTCCCCAAGGGCCCGGGTTTCAAGCTCGTGATCGCCACCGAAGGCAAGGTGGCCGACCCGAAGAACGGCGACAAGACTCCGACGGGTCGTTCGACCGTTGCCGTGAAGGCGACGCCCACGATCGCACCTGGCCAGGCGTGGGAAGGCAACGTCGTTCTCTATGCGGGACCGAAGGAACACGAGCGGCTCAAGGCCCTGGGCCTCGAGGGCACGATCAACTTCGGCGGGTTCCCCCTGCCCCGTAAGTGGGGCGGGCTGCCGATGGAGTGGCTCGGCGTGCCCATTCTCTTGCTGATGAACTGGACCTACAAGCACGTCGGCAACTACGGCGTCGCGATCATCCTGCTCACGGTCGTGTCGAAGGTGCTGTTCTATCCCCTCACCGTCAAGAGCATGCGGTCGATGAAGGCGATGCAGGCGCTTCAGCCGCAGGTGAACGCGCTCCGTAACAAATATCAGAAGGACCCACAGACGCTCCAGCGGGAGACGCTCGCGCTCTACAAGAAGCATCGCGTGAATCCGATGGGCGGCTGTCTGCCGATGATCGCGCAGGTGCCGATCTTCTATGCCCTGTACCTCGCGCTCTCGGTGTCGGTCGAGCTCCAGGGCTCGCCGTTTCTGTGCTTCGGACGTCTGTTCGGCGTCGACCTGTGGATCTGCGATCTGGCGGCGCACGATCCGACGTACGTGCTGCCCGTGCTCATGGGTATCACGATGTTCGTGCAGCAGAAGATGACCCCGACGATGGGCGATCCGCGTCAAGCGAAGATGATGCTGTTCATGCCGATCATCTTCACCTTCATGTTCCTCAATCTGCCCTCGGGCCTCGTCCTCTACTGGAGCGTTTCCAACGTGCTCCAGATCGTGCAGCAGAAGCTCATGGACCGACCCGCGCGCACGCGCGCGACGCGCGAGGCCAAAGACGCCGGCCGAGCCTGAGCCCCCGCGCGCCGACGACACGATCGTTGCCGTCGCGACGGCGTCCGGCGAGAGCGCCGTCGGGGTGATTCGCGTGAGCGGGCCGGACGCGGTCGCGATCGTCGGCCCCCTGCTCCGCACGGCGATCCCGCTCGCGGCGTTCCCCTCGCATGCGCTTCGCCGGGTGGGCGTCGTCGACGCGAAGAGCGGCGAGCGCGTCGACGAAGCGCTCTGTGCCGTCATGCTCGCGCCGCGGTCGTACACCGGTGAAGACGTCGTCGAGCTGTCGTGTCATGGCTCCCCCGCGCTGCTACGGATGGTGACGCGATGGATCGTCGCCGGGGGCGCTCGATTGGCAACGCCGGGCGAGTTCACCCGGCGGGCGTTCCTCAACGGCCGCCTCGATCTCGCCCAGGCCGAGGCCGTCGCCCTGATGATCGGCGCGCGGACGGATCGCGCCGTCGCGCTCGCGGCACGCGCGCTGGCGGGCGGCCTGTCCGAGCGCGTTCGGACCGTGCGCGACCAGCTCGTCGAAGTCATCGCCAGCCTCGAAGTCGTGCTGGACTTCCCCGACGAGCGCATCGGGCACGATCTCGGTGCGGCGCGCGCTACGATCGAGCGGCTCCACCTTGACGTTGACCGATGGCGCGCGGCGGCTCGTCACGGCCGCGTCGTCCACGACGGAATCACCGTGGTCCTTGTCGGGCCGCCGAACGCCGGCAAATCGAGCCTGCTGAACGCGCTTCTCGGGCGCGACCGCGCGATCGTCTCGCCGGTTCCCGGCACGACCCGCGACATCGTGGAAGGAACGATAGCGATCGCGGGTGTCCCCGTGCTGCTGCTCGACACGGCAGGCCTGGACGTCCCGCGTGACGCCATCGAGGCCGAAGGCATCCGGCGTAGCCGGCAAGCTATCGACGAGAGCGATCTCCTCCTCGTCGCTCTCGACGCGAGCATCCAGCCGGATCCCAGGGTTCTGGCGGAGACAGCTGGACGCGCGCGGGTTCTCGTACGGACGAAGAGCGATCTGCCCCCTCACCCTGATTTCGACGTGATCCCGGGTGCCGTGGCGGTCTCTACGCTCAGCGGCGACGGCATCGAGGTGTTACTCGAGCGTTTGGCCCAGGAAGTGGCGCATCGCGCCGGCGCGGCCGGCGATGAGGGCGGCATTGTGGCGTCGCTCCGCCAGCTCGAATTGATCGACGCTCTGGCCGGCACGCTTGCCTCAGGGGTAGCGGCGCTCGTCGATATGCCACTGGAGGTGGCACTTGTCGACTTGAAGCACGCGCTCGATCACGTCGGTGCCATCCTGGGGGTCGACGTCGGCGACGCCGTGCTCGACCGGATCTTCTCCACGTTCTGCCTCGGCAAGTGACACCGCTCGAGGCCCTGGAAGCCGGGGCCGAAGCCATCCTCGGACGGGTCCTGACCCAACGGGAGCGAGACGATTTCGGTAAATATCTAGCTCTGCTCATTCAATGGCAGAGGGCGCACCGGCTCGTCGGCTCTGCCGACCCAATGTGGATCGTGGAACATCTCTTCCTGGATAGTCTCTTGTTCCTCAAGCTCCTCCCCGACTCGCCGCGGACGCTGGCAGATCTGGGCTCCGGCGCCGGCCTGCCCGGCCTGCCCATCAAGATCGTGCGGCGTGATATCGAGGTCGTTCTGATCGAGTCGCGCAGGCGTCGTGCGATGTTCCTCACGAGCGCGGTCCGGGCCATGAAGCTCGAGAGCGTGCGCGTCCTGGAGGGCCGAGTCGAGGACCACATGAGCGAGCTTAGAGGAGCCTTCGACGCTGTCGTCATGCGCTGCGCCGGAGACATCGAAGTCATGATCCCGGCCGCGGCGGAGCTGGTGTCCGATCACGGGATCGTGATTGCATCGGGTCCGCCCCGACCAAAGCCCCTCTCTGCTGGCGAGTGGGTCACGATCCCTGGGGTCAGACGAGGCACGTCCCGCCGGTTTGCAACCTACGTCAAACGGGCCCGCGCCTAGCGACAGCCCATTTGCCGTTCGTCCTTCCAGCCGGATCGGCTGGGCGCGCTCGCACGGCACAGGTTCACGGAAAGTTTGACTGTGCACGCCCGACTGTGGAAAGTGTTGCTCGTGGAACAAAACCGGAAAGGTTCAACAGATGCTGAGTCTGTAGTGTGCGTCGTGGAACACTCTACGGGCCGGATATCGAGGTAGGGTGGCAAAGACTCTCGCGATCGTGAACCAGAAGGGCGGCGTGGGCAAGACCACGACAGCCGTCAATCTAGCCGCGGGACTCGCTCTTGCCGAGCGCCCGACCCTCCTCGTCGATCTGGATCCTCAGGGCAACGCGACGACCGGGCTCGGGGTCCAGAAGGCTGGCCTCCATCCGACCATCTACCACGTGCTCCTGGGCGGCGAGGCGACGGAGAAGGCGGTCAGGCCGACCGTCATACCGGGACTGAGGCTGCTTCCAGCGGACATCGATCTGGTCGGAGCCGAGATCGAGCTGGTCGGCGTCGAGAGGCGAGAGCATCGACTGCGGGACGTGCTCATGGCGGTCTCGGCCTCGTACGACTACATCGTCATCGATTGCCCTCCATCGCTGGGCCTGCTGACGATCAATGCCCTCGTCGCGGCCGATCGAGTCGTCGTGCCGTTACAGTGCGAGTTCTACGCGCTGGAGGGGTTGGCCCATCTTCTCAAGAAGACCGTGAAGCTCGTTCGGGACAAGCTGAACCCGGGTCTCGACCTCATGGGGATCGTCCTCACGATGTTCGACGGCCGGACAAGTCTCGCGCTCCAGATTCGCGACGAGGTCAACCGATACTTTCCGGGGCAGGTGTTCGATACCGTCATTCCGCGCAACGTGCGCCTCACGGAAGCGCCAAGCCACGGTAGGCCGGTCATGCTGCACGATCTCAGGTCCAGTGGCTCCGCCGCATACCTCGAACTGACTCGGGAGGTGTTGAACCATGATTACTAAGCGCGGGCTCGGGCGTGGGCTGGGAGCGCTGCTATCCTCGGAGCCGACAGAGGCGGAGTCGCTGGTCGACGTGCCGATCGACCAGATCGAGGTGAACCCAAACCAGCCGCGAAAAGTTTTCGACTTCACGGCACTGGACGAGCTGGCCGCGTCGATCAAGGCATCGGGTGTGATCCAGCCGATCATCGTCCGGAGGATCGGCGGCACTTATCAGCTCATTGCAGGTGAGCGGCGTTGGCGAGCGGCCCGCCAGGCCGGCCTCGATCGGATTCCCGCGATCGTGCGTGAGGCAACGGATGCGCAGAGCATCGAGCTCGCGCTCGTCGAGAACCTGCTACGCGAGGACCTGAACCCGATCGAGGCGGCTCAGGCCTATCAGAAGCTTCTGGCCGAGTTCGCGTGGACGCAGGAGGAGCTGGCGCAACGGATCGGAAAGGATCGCACCTCGATCGCGAACTGTCTGCGGCTGTTACGGCTCCCGGAGGAGATCCAGGCCGATCTCCGAAGCGGGCGCCTCACGATGGGCCACGCGCGCGCGCTGCTCGCGTTGCCGACCGTTTCCGAGCAGCTCAAGCTCCGCGATGAAATCCTGGCCCACGATTGGTCCGTGCGGACGACGGAGGATTCCATCCGCGCGAAGGAATCGCTCACCGAGGCACGCGGGCTGGCGCCGCGGAAGGGACGCCGGCGGTCGGTCGAGCTGGCGGCGCTCGAGGAAGCGCTCCAGCGCGGCCTGATGACGCGCGTCCGCATCGTCGGCAACGAGCGAAAGGGTAAGATCGAGGTCACCTACGCGACGGCGGACGAGCTCGAGCGTCTGGCCGACCTGCTCGGCGCGCGGCACTAGATCGCGAACCGCCGAGTCAACGACACGAGAGAGGGATCGCGAAGCCCCACGCGAGATGGCGGAACGAATCGTCGTCGGCATGAGCGGAGGCGTCGACTCGTCGGTCGCCGCGGCCCTGCTGGTCGAGCAGGGATGCGACGTCGTCGGGATCACCATGCGCGTCTGGCCGCGGCAGGAAGCGGAGGAGCCGACGAAGCGGTTCGGCAGCTGCTGCGGCACCGAGGCCGTCGAGGACGCCCGCCGGGTCGCCCGCGCCCTCGGGATCCCGCACTATCTCCTGAGCATGGACGGCGAATTTAACCAAAAGGTGATAGGCCAGTTCGTCGATGCCTACGGGAAAGGCCAGACTCCGATCCCGTGCGTGTCGTGTAACAGTAACCTAAAGTTCGGCTCTCTCCTCGGCCGCGCGCGGGCGTGGGACGCCGCCGCCGTCGCGACCGGGCACTACGCGCGGGTCGAGCGCGATCGGGCGACCGGACGCTATCTGCTGCTGCGGGCCAGGGACGCGCGGAAGGACCAGACCGATTTTCTCTGGCCGCTCACCCAGGCGCAGCTCGCCGCCGCGCGGTTTCCGGTCGGCGAGCTGATCAAGGACGAGGTGCGCGCCCACGCGAGGCGACTCGGCCTGGCCACCGCGGACAAGCCCGAGAGCCAGGACATCTGCTTCATCCCCGATGACGACTACCGAGGCTTCCTCCGTCGCCGAGCGCCCGAGGTGTTCCGGCCCGGCGCGATCGTGGATCGACGCGGGAACACGCTCGGCGCGCACGGAGGTGTCGCGGGATTCACCGTCGGCCAGAAGCGCGGCCTCGGACTCGCGACGGGCCGTCCGCTCTACGTGATCGACCTCGACCCCGACCGCAACACGGTCAGCGTGGGCGAGGCCGCGGACCTCGAACGCGGCCGGCTCGTCGCGACCTCCGTGAACTTCATCGCGTGCGCGCCGCCGACCTCGCCGCTGCGCGTCGCGGCGAAGATTCGCCACAGCCATCAGCCGGCGGCCGCGCGAGTGCGCGCGCTCGACGGGGACACCGCCGAGGTCGTATTCGACACCCCGCAGCGCGCCGTGAGTCCCGGCCAGTCCGTGGTCTTCTACGACGGCGACGTCGTGGTGGGCGGTGGGGTCATCGCGCGGACGCCCCGCGAGTGAGCGCGACGATTGACACCGAGCAGAATGGCGTGATAGTTTTCACAAACCTTCGCCGGGCATCTCGAGATCGAGGAGACCTCCGAATGCATCAGCGTGAACGGGAATGGATCGGCACCGTCGCGCGCGTCGTCGTCCTGCTGATGCTCCTGGCGCCGGGCATCGCGCTGGCGGCGAGCGAGGGCGGGCACGAGGGCGGCGGCCTCATCAGCCTCGACAAATCGCTGATCATTCAGTTCCTGAACTTCGTCATCCTGTTGCTGATCCTGCAGCGCCTTCTGTACAAGCCGTTCCTCGCGAAGATGGCCGAGCGCACCCAGGCGATTCAGAAGTCGCTCGACGAGGCTCAGGCGGCACGCGCCGAGGCGGCGCGGCAGCAGGAGGAGAACGAGACGCGCCTCCGCGCCGCGCATGCCGAGGCCGCGGCGATTCGCGCGCAGGCGCTGAAGGATGCGGCCGACGAGCAGAAGCGTCTGGTCGACGCCGCCCGCGCCGAGTCGCAGCGCCTGGTCGAGACCGCGAAGGCGCAGATGGACGCCGACGTGCGCCGCGCGCGCGACGAGCTTCGCCGCGAGGTCGCCGATCTGGCGACCGCGGTCGCCGAGAAGCTCGTTCGCCGCAGCCTGCGCGACGATGACCATCGGCGTATCGTCGCCGACGCGATCGCCAAGGTCGGCAACTAGGTGAAGGCCTCGCCCGGCGTCGCCCGCTCGTACGGGAAGGCGCTCTTCGAGCTCGCCCGCGAGCGCAACCAGGTGGACGTCATCGCTCGCGAGCTCGACGCCGTCGCGGCCCAGTTCGCGAACGAGCCCGGGCTTCACGCCTTCTTCGCGCGTCCGTGGGTCACCTCGGCGGCCAAGCGCAACGTCGCGGCCGAGCTCGCGACACGGCTTCAGGTTTCGAAGCTCGCGCAGGATTTTCTCGCGCTGGTGGCCGCGCAGGGGCGCGCCGACCATCTGGAGGCGATCGTCGCCGCGTATCGCGAGCTCCACGACGAAGCCGAGGGCCGCGTTCGCGCGCGCGTCCGCACCGCGGTCCCGCTCGGCGACGCCGACCGCTCGGCGCTGACGGGCCGACTGAGCCGCGTGCTCGGCGGCAAACACGTCGTGCTCGAGGAAGTCGCCGACCGGGAGCTGCTCGGCGGCTTCGTGGCCGAGGTCGGAAGCCTGCTCGTCGACGCAAGCCTGGACGGTCAGCTCGCGCGAATGCACCGACGCCTCGCGCAAGGGTAGGGGACAGGAGAGAGCGATGATCAAGGCCGGAGAGATCAGCGAAATCATCAAGCGCCAGCTGGCGGGCTACGAGGCGGAGGTCGACCTGCAGGAGGTCGGCCGCGTCATCGAGGTCGGCGACGGCATCGCGCGCGTGCACGGGCTCGAGAA
>Ga0137403_10002526_pt1 | contig 22328 bp, 22 predicted proteins | sample CZOMad2_1_16fung_FD_122057 | JGI IMG/M metagenome (GOLD analysis project Ga0137403, IMG submission 122057) | Vadose zone soil fungal communities from Angelo Coast Range Reserve, California, USA - CZOMad2_1_16fungal (Hybrid Assembly) | ecosystem: Environmental > Terrestrial > Soil > Vadose zone...
GTGCTATGACCTTGCCCACTTTCCCGCGTCTATCTTGTGTGACATCCTCGCCGCATGAACCCACCGCCCACACCCAATCCGTATAAGCGCCCTCGGTTTCCTGGGGAGATGCTTGGCCATGGTGTGCGGCTCTACGTCCGCGTCTGCCTCAGCGACCGCGACGGCGCTGAGCTTGAGCCGGTTGTGGCAGCGCCAAGGCGAGCGTGCACAAGCCCGCCAGCTCCTGGCAGAGGTCTACGGCTGGTTCACCGAGGGCTTCGACACCGCCGACCTGCAGGAGGCCAAGGCCCTGCTGGAGACGCTATCGTAACCTGACCGCGACCACTTCTGGCCATACACCAACCCAGTGGCACGCAGTAGGCACTACCTGCCCCACTTCAGCGCATGGTGGCACCCGGTTCGCCGCCGTCATGTCGAGATGGCCACGAAAAGCTAAAGGTCATGCAGGCGTTCTGCCCATAATCTGCTCCTCCTTGGCCCTCCTGGGGCGGGCAAGTCCATGCTGGCGCGGCGGCTCACCACCATCATGCCGGCGATGACCCTCGCCGAGGCGATTGAGACCACGCGTCTCCACCGCGTCGCGGGCCTCACTGGCGAGGGCACGGCGTTGGTGACGACTCGCCCGTTTCGCGCCCCCCATCACACCATCTCGGATGTGGGGCTGATCGGCGGAGGCCATGTGCCGATGCCGGGCGAGGTGTCGCTGACCCACCATGGCGTGACCTTCCTGGATGAGCTCCCCGAGTTCCGCCGCCATGTCCTGGAGGTCTTGCGCCAGCCGCTCGAGGAGGGTGTCCTCTGAACACGATCTCGCGAGCATACTAGATCTGGCCCCGTTGGCGACGCTCGTGGCACTGGTAATGCCGGTGACAACCGCCACGGGCATGTCAGAGTGGGACCCTATCTTCCGCAAAGGGCATATGGCGCCTGGCGAGTGGTCTCTCTGCCATGCATGGCCAGGTTCCGGCGTTAGCGGCTCACGGCCCCGAGTACCCGCATGCCCAGGACCATCTCTAGCCCTCACGACTCCCTGCCCGGCTCACAGCGTGCTCCTGGATCGCTCCTGATTTTCGCTTGACATGAAACTGGGCCTGGAGTAATGACGAGGCAGCCGATCCGGGCGTTCGGCGGGGCACGTGAGGCGCTGCTGCACCGACATGAGCTGTGGCGGTCTCACCCCTCTTGAGCACGATGCCCAGAGGTGCGGCCGGCGTTCTGCAGGAGAAGCTCCGCGCGCGCGCCGATTCTACACCCAGGGCGGGGTGCCTAGCGGTCGTGGCGAGTCACGTCTCCGGGCCGTCAAGGATGCCCATGGGCTCTGTTGAGATGCCTCGGCTGGGCTGGCGGCATTTTGCGGCATCACAGGCAGGGGCTTCAAGGCCCGAATGCGTCCCGTCGCGAGGGATGTCCACAGGTGGCGAGCCAGGTTCGCGCGGGTGATGACCTTCGCTGGGCTCTCAGGAACTGGGCCGCTACCGTCCCGAGAGGTGCTTGCCTGGACATAACCTCTGGGACATGGGTAATCAGCCGTCTGGAAAATGCCAGCGGCGCGCTGCCAACACTCATGCCACAAACATTGACGCCACAACAGGGGAAGAAAGGGAGATGACGGAGGACCTGGCGTCCTTGTCTGCAGGCTGGGGCGTAGGTGGGTCACCCAGAGGTGTGGTGGTCACTCATGCAAGGCGATGTCGATAGGTCGGCTGTCCCCTGATCCTCTCCAGAGACTCGGAAGGGATGAGCCGATGACCCGAGGTGAACGATGCCCGCAGGTCTGTTACAATCGAAGCGGTACCCTGTGGCGGATCCGGAGGAGGCCGTCGAGTTCTACTTTCAACAGGGCTGGACGGATGGGTTGCCGATCGTTCCACCCACCCCCGCGCGGGTCGAGCGCATGCTGACGGGCACCCGACGCAATCCTGCCGAACTGATGGGACTCATCCCGCCCAACCATGGCAAGGCCACGGTTGAGAAGATCGCCATTAATGCCGTCATGGCCGGCTGCCTACCCGCCTATCTGCCGGTGGTGATCACCGCCGTACAGGCCATCACGGATCCCCAATTCAACCTCCACGGGGTGCAGGCCACGACTGGTCCTCATTCCCCCCTCTGCATCATCAATGGGCCCATGCGCCAGAGGCTTGAGATTAATGGGGGACCCAATGTCTTCGGTCCCGGCTGGCGGGCGAACGGCACGATTGGCCGCGCGGTGAAGCTGATCATGCTCAATCTGGGCGGGGCCAAGCCCGGGGAAATCGATAAATCGACCCTGGGGCACCCGGGGAAGTATACGTTCTGTATCGGCGAGAATGAAGAGGAAAGCCCGTGGGAACCCTTCCACGTCGAGCATGGCTTCGCAACAGACGTCAGCACCGTCGCGGTGTTTGCCGCTGAGCCGCCGTTGTCCATCAGTGATACGACGAGCCGCACGGCCCGTGATCTCGTCGCCACCATGGGGGCGAGCCTGGCGGTCGCCTGGAACGCACGCATGCACCTGCGAGGCCAATGCCTCCTCGTCATTGGCCCCGAACATGCGCAGACGATCGCGCGCGAGGGCTGGTCTAAAGCCGACATCAAACGCTTTCTCTACGAGCACGTCCGGAAACCGCTTGGCGAGCTACTCAGGGGGCCGGAGTGGGAGTTGGGCATGTCGCGGCAAACCCTCCCTGCCTGGCTTGATACAGGCAATGAGCACACCTTGGTGCCCAAATTCATCAGCCCGGAGGAAATCCTCATCGCCGTGGCGGGTGGCACGGCGGGGACGCACTCCGCCTGCCTGTCGGGCTGGGGAAACGGTTTTACCAGTCGTATGGTCATCAAGCCGATCGAGGTCTGAAGGGAGGATGCTATGACCGATGGACTGCGGGAGCACTATGAGGTGCTCGACCCCACGGATGAGGCCTCGCCGCTGGAGAAGAAACTGGCCAGCGCGGTGCCTGACCTCCAAGGGAAAGTGATTGGGTTTTTGGATATCAGCAAACCCAAGGGGGATATTTTTCTCAAGCGGCTCGAGGAACTGCTCACCGAGCGGTATCATGTCAAGGCGGTCATGCATCGGCGCAAGCCCACCTATACCGCGCCAGCTCCCCCTTCGCTACGGGAGGAGTTGGCCAGCCGCTGCGATGTGATCATCGAGGCGCTTGCCGACTGAGGGTCGTGCACGTCGGGCAGTGTGCACGACGGGATCGCCTTTGAAGAGCGCCAGATTCCGACCGCCGTACTCGCAACGGAGGTCTTTCTCAACGCCGCGCGGGTCCAGGCACAGGCCCTCGGCATGCCAGGGTTTACCGTCATCAGCGTGCCGCATCCCGTGCAAAATCTCACCCCCGATGAGGTGCGGCAGCGGGCGGACCTCGTCATTGAGGAGGTGGTGCAGAAGCTCACCAGTCATGCCCGCTAACGACAGGGCTGGACAGTGTGCCGACCATGACGCGGGCTGAAGCCCGTGCGACCACGCGCTTCCATAACATCGCTGGCCGCACCGGCGACCGCGCGGCGTTGGTCACGGCCCGACCGTGTCGCGCGCCCCACCATCCCATCTCGGAGGCGGGGCTGATCGGCGGCGGCCACATACCAATGCCCGGCGACGTGTCGCTGGCCCACAATGGCGTGCTCTTCTTGGATGAACTCCCCGAGTTCCGCCGCCATGTCCTAGAGGTATTGCGGCAAGCGCTCGAGGATGACGTCACAAGCCTACCATCTCCCCCACGTCATTGACTGGTTGCACTGGCCGCGCAGGCGCGCGGTATGGCGTCCCCGTCTCTCTCACACATCGATGAGGAGTCGTGGTCTCTTGTCTTGTCGCGGATTCTGGGATACCATCCTCATGAGAAAGCTCGATCGACGAATTGTGCTGCTGGGGTCACAGAAGAGTTCGGCCTTCTCACCGAGGTGTTGGTCCGACCCACGCGGGTGGTCGAGGCGTATGCGGACATTCTCCGCCACTCTGCCTCCCCGATGCTCCGGCTGTAGCCCCTTGGTGTTGGTAGCGCTCCTGTCAGCGGCGCGTTCGTGGGGATACCACAGGTCACGCTTGCGGTCATAGTTAAGGGATCAGGAGGGAACGATGGCCGATGTCACACTCTATGCGAAGACGACGGCACTATTGCTCCAGGACTTGCAACACGAGCTCATCAAGGGGAGCCGACCGGTCGTGCCGCTGAGCGGCGCGGAGCTCATCGCCAATTGCCAGCGACTCCTGGCCAAGGCGCGTGCCGTCGGGATGCCGGTGATCTATGTGCGGGTGTCCCGCCGCCCGGACCTGAAGGACGCGCCCCGTCCCCCCTTGGGCACATCGCCCGGCGGTGGCGGGGCTCCCAGCCTCATTGAAGGCACTGAGGGGGCGGCGATTGTCGCGGAGCTGGCCCCCCGCCCGGAGGATGTCGTGATCACCAAGCACACCACCAGCCCATTCCACACCACCGATCTCGGCGTCTACCTCCGGCGGTTCGGCGTGACGACCCTGATCCTGACGGGGTACTCGACCACCGGGGTCGTCGAGGGGACGCTGCGGGACGCCCGCGACCAGGATTATGATTGCGTAGTGGTGCGGGATGGCTGTGCCGCTGCCACGACGCAAGAGCATGACACCTGTATGGACCTGGTGTTCCCCCGCATGGCGTGGGTGGCCAATGTCGATGACGTCATCAACGCCATCCGTGGGTGAGCGCTCAGGCGAGACTGCTGGCTCTACCGTCTCTGGCGAGTGGTGGATGGTCTCAGCGCCCGCCAGAGCGTGGGGGTGTTCGAACTCGCACAGGATGTCTATGCCCTGACGTGGGGGGAACATAGGCTTGAGACACCAGTGATCCAGGCCCACGGCCTGGCCACCATCCTGCCGGCGATGACTCTCCCCGACATCCATGACGTCCCCTCACCTGCCCCCGTGTCTAGATTTGCTCATCGACGTGCAGGATTGCACACACGCCCCTCTTCTGGCATGGCAAGCGATTGCCCTCGATAAGAGTGTGCAGCCCATCTGACGTGTGGCAGTGACTGGAATAAACCGGCAGGGAGCCATCTCTTCATCAGTATAGGCCTCGTACGAGAAGGAAAGGCAGCCAGCACCTGGAGGAAACGGCTATGTGGCCGACCTGGAATACCTTACCAGCAGGGTGGACTCACGCCATGCGGGTGGTATTGGTCTTCATGGTCTTATGCATGTCAGCCTGCACGGCTCTGAGTCACTCCAACTCGAATCCCTCAGGCATGCCCTCTGAAGGGGGATACTCCGGGTCGAAGGACTCAAGCAATGGAGGGGGTTATTGAGACATATCCACCCCGGCAGTGGAGACGTCGGGGGGTCTTTGGGCTGCTTTCCCTCTATCAGGGGAAACCTTGGCCGAGGCCCCCGACACCACGGGGAACACTCGCATACCCGGCCTGACAGGTGGGCGCGCGGCCTTGATGACGTCCGGGCCCTATCGTGTCCCCCATCATACCATCTTGGATGCAGGCTTGATCGGCGGCCATCTTGTAAAAAACGTCACCTGGCTCTCTCAGCAGCAAGCTTGTTCTCTCGTGCCCGTGTATGGTCAGGCGGGGGACATTTTTTACAAACAGAAGCGTGGGCCGGCACCGATGCCAGGCGAGGTGTCGCGGGCGCCTCACGGCATGCTCTTCCTGAATGAATGGCTAGAGTGCCGAGCCCATAGGCCGGGGGTCCTGTGCCAGACCATCGAAGAACGTGTCCTCTACAGACCCTCTCGCGGGCATCGCTGACCTCGTCACTCTAGCCCTGACCGCGGCACAGGTCGTGACCCCCGCTGAGCTTTTCCGAAGCACGGTTGTCTCCCACACGGATGCGCATGGCTATGGTGGGCGTGGGAGACCATGTCAGCGGGGCGTGCGTCCTCGTCAGCGTGCGGCTCCGCTGCCTACGGCATGCCCTAGCGATGACACAGCGTCATAAGAAGGCCATGTCGCGGGCGCAACGTGATCAGTGCCTCCGGCTCGACCGGATGTGCCGGCACCAGGTGGAATTCATACGCCTGGGCCATCATGGCCAGGACCGTGAGCATTTCCAACATCGCCAGGTTCTGGCCAATGCACCGCCGCGGCCCGCCGCCGAAGGGAAAATGGGCAAAGCGCGGGCGGCCGACGGCTCGTGCGGGCGTAAACCGTTCCGGGTCGAACTGCTCAGGGTGCTCCCAGAAGGCCGGGTGGCGGTGCAGCACGTAGGGGCTCAACAGGAGCACGGCGTGGGGCGGGGAGCGCGTAGCCACCGATCGTGTCCGCGCCCGAGGGCGTGCGCGCGGTCACCCACGTGGGTGGGTAGAGACGCAGGCTTTCTGCGAGGACCAGGCGCGAATAGTGCAGGTGCGGGAAGTCCTGAGAAGTCGGGCGGCGCCCGTCCAAGACCGTCGCGAGTTCCCTCTGGAGGGCGGATGCGGCCTCGGGGTGTTGCGCCAGCAGGTACCAGGTCCAAGCGAGGGCCGCGGCGACCGTCGTCTGGCCAGCAACCCAGAGTGTCACCGCCTCATCACGCAGCTGGCGCGCCGACATCCCCTCGCCCGTCGTGTCATCACGCGCCGCCAGGAGCCTCGCGAGCAGGTCATCTACGGTCGACTCTGGACGGCTATGCTCGGCGATCTGGCGATCGACGTAGGCATAAAGCGTGTGCAGCGCCTGGTGTAGCTGGCGCTGCTGGGGTGTGGGCAGCCACCGCGGCGCAGACACCATGGCCCACACGTGGCGATCGAGTTGCCCTACCGCCCTTGTAAGGGCCTGCCCTGCGGCCTGGGCGTCGGGCCTGGGATCGAGGCCGAACAGCATCTGGCCCATGAGGTCTTGGGTGAGCTCCCGCAGCGCTGCCGCCAACTCGATGGGCTGGCCGCGCGCGGCAAGGGGCTCCCAGCGCGCTAACATGGCCGCTGTGGCCTCGGCGATGACGTCCGTCCACGGGTGCAGCCGCTGCCACTGGAATAGCGGCTGCATCAGCTGCCGCTGGCGCCGCCACAGGACGCCCTCGCTGGTCGTTAGCCCCTCGCCGAAGAGGGGTGTGATCCGCCCCACGCTGATGCCCTTGCGGTAATGGTCCGGCTGATCCTGTAGCACATGCTGGATGTGGGCGGGATGCGCCAGGAGGTAGGCCCGCCTGACCCCCAGCGGCAGCGCGACCATCGCCCCATAGCGGCACGCGGCCGCGGTCAAGTACCGGAGTGGGTCCCTCCGCAGCTGCGGGAAGATGCCCAGGGGTGGATAGCCCCGTGGACCGGGGATGACCGTAGGCCTGCGGGAGCGTCTCATGTGTCCTCTGATGATGATCATGGACCTAGACTAGATTGTGGTGCAAAACCCCTTTGAACTATTATGCCTATTCAATATCTGAGAGTATAGAGAGGTAGCCCCCACCTTTGGGGCCTGCCTGGCTGGTTAGGCAGCCGTCGCTTGGGCGATCACCCCCAGGTTGTGGGCGATTATCCCCCAGCCCACCCAGCGTTCCATCCCGGGGGTGCCGTGAGAGCGGCACCACTCCAGCTTGTGGCGTCGTTTCAGGCCGCTGATGCGCCCTTCAAGGCCCGCTCGCCCATCCCGCCCCCGTCGGAACCAGCGTTGCTGTGCGGAGGCGATCCGTGTGCCCGATGTGGCTCCGGGCTTGGGCCACACCAGGTGCTTGACGCCGTGCGTCGTGGCCTACCGCTCTTTGCGGCGGAGTGGACCCCGCGATCCCCCGTGAGCAGGCGGGGAGGCCGCTTGAAAACGCGCCGATGCTGCTCCAGACTGGGCGGCAGCTGGGCATCCTCGGCCGGATTGCCGTCCAGGACGGTGTACTGGCTGACAATACCGCCCTCGACTGCATCCAACCAGATCACACGCCCAAATGCCGTGGGCCGTCCCGGCTTCCCTTTGCGGCTAATCGCGGTCTGCGGCGCAAACAGGCTCACGACTTGCTCTGCCGCTGGCACGACTTCCCCCTGGAGGACCCGGCGGGTCATCTGGGAGATCACCTGGCAGACCAGCGGCATCATGTGGGCCAAGGCGGCGGCCCGTTGCTGGCCTGGTGGGGTCGCTTGCGCGTTGAGGATGGCCCCCACGTGCTGGGCGTGCGGCACAGTCGCCTGCATCATGGCGAGCAGACGCTGATACGCAGGGCGCATCCGATCCGCGGCCTCCATGATCCGTTGCATCTGGCGCTTGGCACGGCGCGTGCGATCCCGCCAGGCGGCTCGGGCCACCGCCGGGGTCTGTGGGAGGATCGCCCTGGCTTGGGCCAACGTCCGGCCGAGCACCCGCACGCCATGATCCAGCAACGTGCTATCGGTGGGGTGATGGCTAGGGGTTGCCACCACGGTCCCCTCAATCCGCAGCTTACGGCCGCGGGTGACCTTGAGGGACCGCGCCCGTATCACCACGTGGTCCAGGAGGTGGTGCCGGGTGGCCGGTTGAATCAGGGTGGCCCCGCGCAGCAGGGTCGTATCCTCGGGCACCGACGCCACGTAGACCCGACAGAACTGCCGCCACACCAAACTAGCGCTCACCCAGCGCGCCGTCGCGTCGTCACTCCACCCATTCAGGTGCTTGACCACTCGCATGCGCCAGATGACCTCGACTGGGGTGGAGGGGCGCCCAGCCCTCAGGGTGCGCAGAAAGCGGCAGGCCAAATCGGCTTGCACCGTCTGGAACAGGGTGTCGTCGTCGAGCAAGCGGTCCAATTGGGTCAACACCGGGTCTAGTGCCAGACTCAAGGTGGGTACAAGGTTGAACCAGTTCATCGGTGCGGAGCGCTCCCGCAGCATGCGGCCCCCTCCTCCTCATTCGTCATGCCTGTGGGCATGATAATACGCGGAGGGATGAGGGTTTTGCACCACAATCTAGCCTAGCGGTCTGAGCGATCGACACATCATAATGATTCCCCTGCTCGTTTGGCAAGACTGCGTGCACCGAGGCGAACCACGGACGGCGGTGGCCAGGTGTCGGGGCATGGTACGGCCGTCCCGGCCCTGTGCAAAGGGCGGTGAAGGTAGGCCCAACACCGGCATCCACGAGGGGCCTTCGCGGGGTCCGACCAGCAGGATGAGGGCTTGGTCCCCGTTCTGGTCGCTCACCATGCGAACTAGCGAGGCAAGGGGTGCCGCTGGGTTGCATGCCCTAGGGACTGACGGTAAACGGGGCTTGGGCAATGGTCCCAATGATCATCCCCGTCCCTGGGTCGATGAAGGCGGCCAGCCAGACATAGTTCCCAGGTGGCTCCGCGCCCGTCAAGGTGTAGCGGAAGAGTTCGGCGCGGAACGGAATGACCGGCCATTGATCCAGGTAGGGCTGGATTCCGGGCATGAAACTCCCGTCGCTGCTCAGGAACCAGACGTGCTGATCCGGGAGTTGCAGGGCCACATAGAGGTCCACCACCAGAGGGGTGGATTCAGGGAGGGTCGTCACGGTCAGGGTGAGCGTCTCGCCGCGAGACAGGCTGCCGTCATTCACCCGCAGCTGCAAGGGCAAGCCCAGGTCTGGAGGGACCAGCTCCATTACCATCTCGGCGTAATGCTCCGCGCCGGCCCGATTCACGTGGAAACAATCCCCGCCCACCGGAGTGGCATTCGAGTCGGGATCCGTCGGGTATTGAATCCAGGTCTCCCCCACATCTGGGGGCGCCGTACCACACCACGGGCGTGGGGCTTCATGCCCGTGGAAAGCGTCGTGCACCGTGGCTACCTGCACGATGCCAGGACTCCCCATGCGTTGCGACGCCCGCGTAATCGCCGCGTTCAGCGCACGGGCCACTTCCTCGCTCCGGTCGTACACGTCGACGAACACACACTGGGGATGCACCCCCTTCCAAAACGCCCCGGACACGTTGGTCGGGTTGTAGTAATCCGTCAGAATAACCTCGACCTGGGGGTAGGCAAGCAAGCGGACGAGTTGCCCGACCAGGCGGTCTTCCAGCGGACGCGCGATGCCCTCAATCCAAGCATGAAACACGCTGTCGTCCAGGATGCAGAGGTGCTGCACGAAGGCGAACACATCAGACCAGCCAAAATCATTCGCCCCCACTGTCAGCGTGAGAAGGGTGGGGTGCGGCGAGAGTCGGCTGAGGACCTCAGAAACTTGGCGCTCGAGAGTCTCCGTTGTGGTGCCCGAACAGGCCAGGAGATCGAACTGGTGCACGATGAAGGTCTCCTGCAAGCGCGCATAGAGCTGCCAGGGATACGCCAGCATGGACTGACGACAGGTGGTCTCATCGTCGGCCAGTCCATAGCCAGAGGCCACCGAATCCCCCAACGCAAAATAGTCGATCGGCAGGGCGATACCGGCCCCTGGCCCCCACCCGAGGCTCCCCCAGAGCCCGAGCAGGCTCAACAATGCCGTGCGCGCCACCCAGCGGCGGCGGCCCCTCGAGCCCGTCCATCGCATGCCAGTGACGGCACCCAGCTTCGCATCCCCGTGTCGCATGATGTCTCCCTCGTGTTCCCTGCCTTCATGGCATCCACGCGCGTCACCGACAGAAGGGCATTACGATGGCCCTCGCTCCTCCGTGCTCGCCAGGCGCATGCCTACCCCCCCATGCTTGAAAGCCGCACGCGTCACCCCAGTGTAGGGGGGCTTCATGGGCATGTCAACGATGGTGGACCGAGTCGGTGCACGTACGACACGTCGCCGGCCGCACCGGCGACCGCACAGCGTTGGTCACGACCCGCCCATTTCGCGCTCCCCACCACACCCTCTCGGATGCGGGGCTGATCGGCGGGGGCCACGTACCGATGCCGGGCGACGTGTCGCTGGCCCACAATGGCGTGCTCTTCCTGGATGAATTGCCCGAGTTCCGCCGCCATGTCCTGGAGGTCTTGCGCCAACCACTTGAGGAGGGTGTAGTGACAATTGCCCGTACGTTGATGGGAATCATGCTAATACCCCCACGACTATTTTGAAGGCCGTGCTTCCTTGCGCTTAAGGGCAACCCAAAAACCCGAAAAGAGCTTCGCCTGACGCTCGCAACACCTGATTAGCCGACCATATCTCCTACAACCCGCCACGCACTCCGTTATGCCAGCCAATGAAAGATGAAATTGCGCCGCTCCGATTCTCGCTGCGGGAGATGCCAGCTGAGGTCAAAACCTTCAGCGATCCTAGGCTGGCCGGGTCGTGCCCATGGCTCTATGGCTGCTTACCCAGGAAGGAGCATATCATTGGGTCCATGTGCCAGAACTATGCGGCCGATGTGTTAATGCTGGCAACATATCATCAAGGCACGGACACGGGAGCTCCTTGTTCACGCCTTTGCACAAATGCTGGCCCCTATCACGGTCTATGGTGCCCACAGTTGCTTTTTGCATTGGGGCTATGCTTTACAGTAATTCAGGAACCGCGCTAGGGAGTACCGGGGCGGTTAGGACCGCTGTTGAATGCTGGGAGGGTTGTCCAATATGTCAGTGCAGCGACACGATGGAAAGCAACACAGCCAGTGGCTTCACCAGCTCTGGCGCATGGCCCAGGACGAACTAGTCCAGGTGCTGCTGGTGGCCCTCGGGGTCGTTGCCGGGACGTGGATCTTTGTGGGGCTGGCAGGCGAGGTGCTTGCGGGGGACACCCAGGCGTTCGACCACTGGCTCCTCCAGGCCCTGCGGTCCCCGGAGGACCCCGCGTGGCCACGTGGGCCCCTTTGGCTGGTGGAGGTCGGCCGCGATGTCACGGCCTTTGGCAGCCCCGTGGTGGTCGCCCTCCTGACCGCGGCTGTGCTGGGCTACTTGTGGCTCCAGCGGAGATACGGGGCGCTCTGGTTCGTGGTCGTGGCGACCGCTGGTGGAGGCCTGCTCGGCCGCCTACTGAAAGAGCTCTTTGCCCGGGAGCGTCCCCACCCGCTGCCGTGCCTCTGGGTGAGCAGTCCCAGTTTCCCCAGCGGGCACGCTGTTCTGGCGGCGGTGGTGTATCTCACGTTGGGGATTCTGCTCGCCCGGCTCGAACCCAGGCTCCTGCTGAAGGTCTACTTCCTCGGGGTGATGATGGCGCTTGCCTGCCTAGTCGGCCTCAGTCGGGTCTATCTGGGCGTACATTACCCGACGGATGTGCTCGCCGGCTGGACAGTGGGTTTGGTCTGGAGCCTCCTCTGCTGGTTGGCCGCGCGGTATCTGCAGCGACGCGGGGCCGTGGAAAGATACCACGGATAAGACGATGCTCGCGGGCGCTCCAAGAGTGCACATGCGTCGAGCAGGTCGATGGCGAGCAACATCGGTGTACGAGTATGGAGCAGACCGCACCTCAATCTCTCAGAGGGCGAAAGAAGGCTCGGATGTCATTAGCCAGCAATTCCGGCTCCTCGAGCGCGGCGAAATGGCCACCGCGAGGCATCTCGGTCCAGCGCTGGACATTGAAGGACCGCTCGCCCCATTCTCTGGGCGGCCTGCTGATCTCCTTAGGGAAGGCGGCCATGGCCGATGGTACGACAATGCGCTCGCCCTGCTTCAGGGTCCACGGCTGGCGTAGAGTCTCGTAGTACAGCCGGGTGGACGAATTGATGGTTTGGGTGACCCAATAGAGCGTAATAGTCGTGAGCAGCTCATCCTTGGTGAATCGGCTCTCGACCTCTCCGTGGCAGTCACTCCAGGTCCGGTACTTTTCCACGATCCAGGCCGCCAGCCCCGCCGGCGAGTCGTTGAGGCCATAGGACAGCGTTTGAGGTTTAGTGCCCTGGATGTGGGAGTAGCCTCCTTCAGCCTGCAACCAGGCCTCGCGCTGCTCCAAATACGTTTTTTCAATCGCCGACAGGGCTCTGGAGCCAGGGCCAAGGTACGGCGTCGGCCGGGTCATCGAGGTGACATGGATGCCCAGCAGGTTGCGGGGATAGGCAAACCCCAGATAGGAGGTGACGCTGGCCCCCCAATCACCCCCTTGGGCGCCAAAGCGCCGATACCCCAGCCCCTCGGTCATCAGCTTAGCCCACAGGTCAGCGACCTTGAAGACGTGCAAGCCGCGCTGTGTGGGATGATCCGAGAAACCGTAGCCGGGCATCGACGGCACCACGACATCAAAGGCGTCGGCGGGGTCGCCACCATGGCCGCCCGGGTCCGTGAGCAGCGGAATAATCTTGTACATCTCGAAGAATGATCCGGGCCAGCCATGCGTCATGATCAAGGGCATGGGATTGGGACCCTGGCCTGGCTCGTGGATGAAGTGGATTCCGAGCCCCTCAACGATGGTCTTATAGTGATGGAAGGCATTGATCCGCCTTTCCTGCGCTTTCCAGTCGAAGCGGGTGCGCCAGTATTCTACCAACTCCTGCACATAGCCCTGACTGGTGCCGTAGTCCCAGTCTGACCCGGGGATCTCGCCGGGCCAGCGGGTCGCTTCCAGGCGGCGGTCCAGGTCATCCAGCACGGCGTCGGGAACCTCGATCGTCAATGGTATCTCGTCCATGCCTCCCCCTTCTGCCTCAATGGCTACCTGTCATAGGCCAGCGCTAGCCTGCATACTTCCCCGCTTTGATAAAATCTGCCACGCGCTCCCCGATCATGATGGTCGTAGCATTGGTATTGGCGCGAATGCAATCCGGCATGATGGAGGCGTCGGCGACCCATAAGCCCTCAAGCCCATGGACGCGTCCGTATTGATTAACCACCGCCCTCGGGTCCGAGGCCGGTCCCATCTTGCAGGTGCCTGAGACATGATGGGAAGTGCCAAGGTTGCGCATCAGCCAGTCATCCAGGGCGTCATCCGAGCTCAGGTCGGCAGCGGTCGGCAAGACACGCTCGATGACGAGGTCTTTGAACGCTGGGGCCTCGGCCATGCGGACCGCCAATCGGACGGCTTTGCGCATACGCTCGCGGTCAAAGGGATCGGTGAGATAGTTATAGTCCAGAAGCGGCTGTACGTGGGGATCGGCGGAGGTCAGCCGCAACTCACCAGCACCAAGAGCGAGTTGGAGACTGCAACTGATGCCGAGGTAGTTGGCGTCATCCTTGATCACCACCTGAACCGGCCGATGTTCGCTAGTCATCAGGATAGGGCTGATCTGCATGTCGTTGCGCAGATAGGACCCCTCGACGGTGTAGCGCAACCCGACCTGGATGGCAGGAGCTTGGACATCGGGCCGCTCACCCGGCACGCGCAGGAGCACAGTGGCGGAGGGGTGGTCGCGCAGATTTTGACCCACACCAGGTAAGTCATGCCGCACGTCGACGCCCACACTCCGGAGCTGCGCCGCCGGGCCAACGCCGGAGAGCAGGAGTAAATGCGGCGAGCCTATGGCGCCGCTGCTCACCACGATCTGGTCACCCTCGACGGTGAATCGCTCCCCGCCACTGTCGACTTCGACCCCGACCGCTCGGCGACCGTTAAACAGCAGACGACGGGCCATGACATTCGACTTGATGGTCAGGTTCAGCCGGTGGCGAGCCGGATCGAGGTAGGCTAGAGCCATACTGATGCGCACCCCATCGAGGGTATTGCGCGCTCGCGGTGAGATGCCGGTGGACTCGGGGTGATTCTGGTCTGGATCATCGGGAAAGCCTGCAGCCAAACACGCCTGGTGAAAGGCGACGGCATGTGGCAGCCATTCCTCACGTTTGTAGCGGCGGACAGGGACAGGACCACTGGAGCCATGGAAGTCCCCCCGAAAGTCCAGGTCGTTTTCCATCTTGCGGAAGTAGGGCAGGACTTTCAGATACGACCATTCATCATTGCCCCAGGACGCCCAGTTGTCGTAGTCCTCTGGGATGCCGCGGTAGAGGACCTGTCCGTTGATGGCGCTGGAGCCGCCGGTCGCCTTGCCGCGCGGGATGGTGAGCTGGGTTTGTTGTGGAGTGACGGTCGCGACAAAACCCCAGCTATGGGGACCGTAGGCGGACATCCACACGTTATTGCCCAGCTTGAGGTCATCGGGTAGATGTTCGAAATTCGGGTAATCCGGTCCGGCCTCGAGGAGAAGCACCGACCTGCTCGGGTCCTCCGACAGGCGAGCCGCGAGCACGCAGCCAGCCGACCCTGCGCCAATGACAATCACGTCGTATCGCATATCATCCCTCCTCCATCCATCGGTCCAGCCATGTGCGGCTAGTGTCTGTCCCCTTAGATCCGCCGCGGCACAGGGACCCCTGGAATCTTCATCCGGACACGAGCCAACTCATGGAACGTGGTGATAAAGAGAGTCTTCCAATCGCCACCACCCCATCCCACATTGGTGGCCCGCTTCCCATCCCCTAGGGCGATGGTCCCGAGATGCTTGCCTGAGGGGTCGATGATCCACACTCCACCGGGTCCAGTGCAGTAGAGGTTGCCATCTAAATCGACCTTCATGCCGTCTGGCACGCCGGGCCGCTCATCCTTCAACACGCAAAACAGGCGTCCATTCGCAAGCATCCCGTCATCCAGGACATCGAAGGCCTTGATCAGCCCTACCCGCGAGTCGTTGATGTACAGCGTCCGTTCGCTTGGCGAAAAGCACAGCCCATTCGGCCCCACATAGTCGTCGACGAGCAGGGTGATGGTCTGCAAATCGGGAGAGACCCGGTACACCCCAGCGAACCCGAGCTCTAAATTGGGATACGTCGGTCTAAAAGGGTCCGTGAAGTAGATGCTGCCGTCAGACTTCACGACGACATCATTGGGACGATTCAGTCGCTTCCCGTGATAGCGGTCGGCGACCACGGTGATACGGCCATCGGGCTCCAGGCGTGTCACCCGTTGGGCCGCATGCTCACAGACGATCAAGCACCCTTGAGGGTCTCGCGTCATGCCGTTGGCCTCATTCGTAGGCGTCGCCACGAGAGTCACGCCCTCTCCAGGCGCCCACTTCAGGCGCTTGCTTTGCCCGATGTCACTGAACAGTAAATAGCCGCCCTCTTGCCACCAGACCGGGCCTTCGGCCGGCCACCAAGGGAGACCAAGGGCCGAGCCGTCTGCGCCAAAGCCGCTGGCCAGCCACTCAACCTCTTGATCCAGGTCCACGAGCCGTGCACATTCTGGGGCTACCGGTTCGATTGGCATACCATGCTCCTTCACGCTTACCCTCGCCACACGGCAGGGACGATGTAAGGGTCTACCAGTCAAGCGATGTCAGCGTTGCCTCAGGCGACACCTGCTGTGCAGCGAATTTATAACAGAGGAGGGGCTATTGAGCAACGCCAAAACGACGACATGTTGCCCTACTCGGAACCCTTACGCGAAGGAGGAGCGTTCTACGTCAGGCAGGCCATTCGGTATCATTCGGCACGAGACACACGCGATAGCGGCCAGCTTAGTTGACCAGGAGCTCCACAGCGACCAGAGGACTGCTTTCGACCCACGCCTCTATGTCTTGATATCTGCCGAGTTTCTGATGGATGGCGGTGAGGATTGTGCGGCGCCTGGCTTGATCCAGAATGGGAGTCGCCCTGGCGGGTAGGTCTACTCGGACACTCTGCTTGAGGTGGAACGTAAACTCGGGATGCGTCAGCAGGTTAGCATACCAGTCGCGGGGCCTAGGTGGTCTCCCCGTGATATACAAATGCCCCGCGATATTGTGGAACCGTATCTCGATGCGACGGGGTTGCCCGGTTTTCCGTCCCCCGGTGGTAATGTCGATGAGGTAGTCATGATCCAGGGCGTGCTGCACTTGCTCGTCCATACGCAATCTCCTGTTCGGATGCCCCTCTGCTTGAAGGCGAGCATGCGCCGATAGGCGATATTGTGACAGCCAGCGAAGCCTATGATAATGCAGCAAGAACCATCATAGTATATCACCCTTTGGAGTTTTCGATGTCTACTACTGTCTGCTAAAAGCATGGACGCCTCAGAAACGAGGCTACTGCCCCCGGTCCGGCGAGCCGCTGCTGGTCGTATAATCCCACTGGCGCGCGCCCGCGTCCACGATCCACGCGACATCACGCTCCATCAGGTAGCGCTGACTGATAAGTTCACGGGCTGCTGCCGCAAGCCGCGCGAGATACTCGTCGCGGCCCGAGTAGCGCTCCTCGATCGAGATTCGCGAGTCATGCTTCAACTGCCTTTCGGCCCGTGTTCTGGAAAAAGGGAAGTAGGAGCCGATCAGTCCAGCTAGTGGCTGAAGTTTGCCGGGCGGGGGATCCTGGTAGTTCCAGCCTGTATAGGTTCCGAGCGGCACGGCTAGATGGGGTAGCCGGATTCCAGCTCTCTCATTGCCATCGGCATCGACCGACGGAACCAGCAGCGGCAGCGGCTCGCCCGGCGTCGGTGGCTGATGAGAGACGAGGCCATCAGCGAGGAACCGCGGGCCGAAATCCATCCTGTAGATTTTAGGTACGCCCTCCGGGAACGGCATCCCAGGAATACTGGGGAACCCTGCGCGCTCCACCGGAACCAACTGTCCATCCTCGATCCTCGGATAGCAGGATGGCGGCGGTTCCTTGCCCTCGCCCAGCCAATCCTGCATTGCCAGTACCAGCGCGCGCATGACCGGCCACTGCGAAGCAAAATTCCCCCAAAGTCTGGTCCCGGATTTTATGGGTGGGAAGGGGCTCCCAGCATGCGGAGTCCCAGTAATATAGTAAACATACGTGTTTGGGGCGAGGGCAATATCACGGCTGGCGTCCAGCGACGTCGTGACGAGCGAACCCGCGCGCGCCCAGTATTCTGTGGAGGTCAGCGTATAGAAGATCTTCGGTACGACTCCATCATGCTCGGACCTCGTCAGCAGCCCGTCCATGCGTCCCGAAGCCGGATCTGTCTGCGGTACGTCAGAGAACGGAAAGATATCGACCGGCCAGAAGTGCCTCCGAACGGAGTTACCCGCCACGCCGGGTCGGGCAAAGCGATGGTTGAAACTGCCTCGACCGGCGCCAGCCGCGGCCGCAAAGACACCGTCGAAGACCTTGCGACGTTTCTCATCTTGATTGAAACCGTCATACACGAACTGCCGCAAGAAGCGTGCGCTCTGCGAATAGCCGTAGCCGATTGCCCGCTTCATGAAATGCCGCTGGTCATTCAGCAAAGTCTCGCGTGAGCCGCACTTGAAGAAAGAGACGATATCGCGGACGGCGGCCAGCCCAAGACCAGCGATGGCCGGATCTCTTGCTTCGTAAACCAGCTCGTAGATCCGGCTAGGCTCGAAGCCTCCCGGCACAATGATTTGTTGGAGATCGGAAGAAAATTTCCATTGGTCGCGCCGGATGGTCTGGTAGGGTCCCACTTCGGAATCCCTCACCGTCAGCGCTGCAGAAGAGCTGTCCGGATCGACGGGAATCTCAATGGGGGCTGAGCCTGGGCCGACAAGTTGCCAGGTGTCGGTTTTCCGCGTCGGGATCCATTCCCGGCGGACCAGATCGATTGGCAGTAGGCCGCTGTCACGGGCGGTGACGCGTTGCAGCTTCATCACGTCATCGCCGGCGAGATCCATCTGCCAGCCGAGCCATACGATCGTGAACCCTTGCTGCAGAAGGAGCGCGTCGCCAAAGTCGCGGGCATTTCGCGGATCCTGAACGGTCGTTCCGAAGTTGAACTGGCGATTCAGCCCTTTGCGGCCGCGATTTACCACTTCGAACAACACCGTACCGTTTGACTTCGCCGGATCACGCGGTTTGAGCACGTACAAGTCGGCGGAGAACTCCACCTGACCGTGCTCGTTTCGGGGGGCGTGCTGGATGTCAGTAATGATCCGGTTGATCGGCACCTCCGGATCGATGGCGAAATGCGCCTTGGCGATGATCCGCTCGTATGGACTGGCCTTGTGCATCGATATGCGATCGAGCACGTCGCTGCGTTCCAGAAGCGCCACATTCGTGACCTCTGCGGTCGAGGTCAGCGGCAGGGCAAGCACCAGCAGGAGAAGAAGCTGTGTGAGCATGGACATCCTCCCACGGAAGTGAAGTGCTCGACACATGTGGGGAGTCTTTCTGACAACGTGGACCACCACGACAACCATGGCGATGGGACCTCTTTCCTGGCCCACAATCCGGTGGCCAGCTTATCTGTCAGCGGCCCAGCGCGCTACCTTCCGGGCCCACATCCGTGCGGTCCCGAAGCACATCGAACGCCTCCCCCGACTAAAGCGAGCACGGCAGGTTCAGGTCAACGCCTGGCGACGGCCCGGAGACTGGCGGGTTTTCTGTGGGCCATGGCCCCACCCGTGCCAGGCACACCATACGTCCCACAGACAGATCGCCCGTGGACCAACAACTCAGCAGCTGGGCCACGTCTCTTGGAAGAGGCGCCGCCCCGGAGTGGTGCCACCCTCGACGGCGTGAAGAGACCGGTAGGCATACTCGGGTCTCGGGTGCAGCAGGCACCCGACGGCTACCAGTCAGGAGTGGCCAACTCACGGCCATCCGCCAGGAGCGCATCGGCTTGTTGCGTCGCCTCCTCATCACGTAAACGACACTTTCATGCGACTGACGCATCAATGATAACACGTTTACCGCTCACGACCGGCCTTGACCAACTCCTTCATGCTCATGCCCAACAGTGGTATGCCATTGCGGGCGGCAGGCATGCGCCGAGCAATTTCTACTTGGTGTTGTCGTTGATCATCCTCAGCCGAGACCTCCTCTAAAAAATAATCGCCATAGGTATTTCCCTCTGCGCCTGAGGCACGGGCTCACTGGGCAAGGCGCTGAAGGTCTTCCCTTCATAGACGCCACGTATCGCGATCAGCGTCCCACTCTTGCGATGAGTTATGGGCAATCTCTAAGAAATTCTCCTGATTGTAGCGCATCTATTGATGAGCTGAAAACTTCTGCTTGGACAGACGCCAAACGCCTCGCGTCAGGCGCGTGGCTGGAAGCGGGAGCGCAGGTGACGCTGTAAGGCGTCGGCTGCAGCCGGTTGATACTGATGGAGGCCTGCCCCGCCGCCTCCCCCAGTGGTCGCCTGACCTGGGGGACACGTCACGCCCGCAAGCGGCGGAGACCGCCTGCGCTTCGCCCCCACCCCGCCCCCCGTGGACGGTGGTCGTGATCGGCACGCTCGGAGCCTGTCCGTTGGCCTCTGGCGTCCCGCAGGCGCAGGCCTGCGGCCCCGCCACCTGAACGCCGCGCCGGCCCCCGGGCGCCCCACCCCAGGCCGCCACCCCCTGGTCGCGGTTGCCAACCGTGCCCGGTCGCCGCCCGAGGCGGCGCCTCGGGCGGCACGACGCCATCCCCGACAGCGCCCGCGGCCCACGCGGGCAGGATGGTGTCGCCTCGGGGTGCCTAGTCCCGGGTGCCCAGGCAGCCGCCGGCCAGCGCGTGGGCACGTCCAGCACCACCATCGGGACCGCCCACCGCCAGGGCGCCTGTTCCGCGGCCGCGGCGTTGGGCTGGCGCCACCAGCCGGCGGGGCCACCATCTCTGGCCCGCGTGGCGACACCCTCGGCTCCGGGGCCAGCCTGGACCCTCTGACGCACCCGCTGGCGTGGACGGTCTCTGACCTGCGCCAGCGCCCAACCGCCGGGGCGAGGGCCACGGGCCGCCAGCGCGAGGGAGCCGAGCGGGTGCGCCTACGGCCTCCCTGGACACCCCGGGGCTCAGCCTGTCGCACGCGTGCCCGACGTCCTGTGGGACGGCGTCGCGGACCGCCACGGTCCGCATCGGCCGCTGCTCCCATCGCCCTGGGCGTGGATGGGACGCGCGCGCTGGCGCGTGCACCAGCGGCGCGCGTCGCCCCACGGCCCGTGTGCGACCCGGCTCCCGCACCTGCCCCGACCGGGCGCGCCCTCCATGGTGAGCCCTCCCGTGGCAGACGACGGTCCGCGGGCACCGCCTGATGGCTCGGCCACAGCGGTTCCCCCCACCGAGCCTCTGCCATCGTCACCCCGGTGGTGACCGCGCCTCGAGACGTGTATGGGGCCGCCACGCCCGGTTGGCACCCGCTCCCGGCCATCACGTCCGACCACGCCACGGCCTGCAGACGGCGCCAGGCCCGGGAAGCGGCACAAAAGCTCACCACCGCACCGAGGGGGCGTGTGTCTCGTGACCACAGGAGGCCTCATACGGGTTAGGCCCTTATGCCACTGCGCACCGGACAAGGCGAAATGTTGTGTGCGAGATGATCTCGCCTTTGTCGTCTCCTAGGTGAACGCAGGATAAAGGGGGGCCGATTATCCATATCACGCCATTGTGCATGTAAACACTGCGCGATATCTTGGCAGGTTTCCGTCACGGCACCGTTCAGCCCCCAGACTTGCGTGAGATCGATAAATTGGCGCAGGCACGTCATAATCCGCTGGCGCCACGTGGACACCCCCCATCGCTGATCTGCCTCATAGACCTGAGGGATGACCCAGCACGCGCCGGCCAACCACACCATACAGCATGCCAGGTAGGCGTTCTGGAAAACCGTATCGTCTGTCGCGGCGGGACATCCCTGAATGAGCGCTGCCCGGTAGGCGTGGTACATGCGGTTCTGCACCGGTGTCGGAATGTCCAAAGCCCACACACTCTGGAGATACCGTTTGTGTGCATACGTCCCATCCAACAAGGCATGGCGAAAACCGCAGAATTCGAAATCATACAACCGATTAGCCCCAGCAGGGGTATAGAAGATATTGAGCGGTGTGGTATCGCCATGGGTCAGAGCGAAAAAAGGACCAGGGTGTGCGATGGCAACCCATGCCGTGTCAACCTCTTGACGGAGCCCAGGGACAGTCCGCCGTCCGAGTGTCTCTGGGAGCATCAAGAAGGCATCAAAGATCTTGGCAAAATAATAAATCATTTGCCGTGAGTGTATGGTGTTGGGGTAGTGTGCACGGAGGCGGGCATAGGCGGCGTGCTGTCCAATGGTGCCGGCATGGAGGAGCCCGACAGGACGTTGAAAGGCTACGAGGGCATCGACAGCGCGGGCCATCTCTGAGGCCATCAGAATATGGCGCAGTAATTGGCCGTCGCTGGGTCCGAGATCTTCCATGACGAGAATCTTTGTCGGCTCGTCGTACCCATAGACCTGTGGCACCAATCCGTGGAGAGAACGCCGTGTCCGAACGAAGGCGAGCGCCCATTCGTGAAAGATGGCCTCCACGTACCTGTGGGGGCGTTTGAGAATGACCGTGTTGGGGTGGTCGGGTTGCGGGGCGAGCCACACACACCGCAGAATGGTGCTGACGGCATTATCCTGGACAACATCGCAGAGCTGTAGGTGCACTACAGGAGGAAACAGCGCCGACAGTATGGTTTCCGCGACGATGACTATCGCCTCGTGTTCCATAGATACCTTCTCGTGGCCTAACGTCCAGGCGTGAGCCGCGCGGTGTACCGCGTCGGCTCCAGGCCCTTGATACTTATTGAGGCCCCCTCCTCAGCATGCCACGGTGGTATGCTGGCGCTGGGCAACCAACAACTTAAGGAGGAGACCTCAGGCGCTTCTACAGGGCGCGGCGCTAGGCCGCGTCGCAAGGCGAGCATAGCTCGTCAAGGTTGATAAGGCAACCTTGTCCTGACCCGTCCGAAGCTGTGAGGATAGCCCCTCACCGC
>Ga0137403_10002527_pt1 | contig 22319 bp, 17 predicted proteins | sample CZOMad2_1_16fung_FD_122057 | JGI IMG/M metagenome (GOLD analysis project Ga0137403, IMG submission 122057) | Vadose zone soil fungal communities from Angelo Coast Range Reserve, California, USA - CZOMad2_1_16fungal (Hybrid Assembly) | ecosystem: Environmental > Terrestrial > Soil > Vadose zone...
GCGGCCGTTCCAATTGACAGGCAACGGCAGCTGCACCTGGAAAACGCTCTGGTACAGACACTGATCGACGGGACTGGTGTGCTTGTTGACATAGCCGTTGACGATGCAGCGCGCGGGCAGCGTCGAGGTTGCGGGGGCATCGACGGCCGAGGTGATCACCGTATTGGGCACCGGAAAGGCCGCGGCTGGCAGCGCCGCAAGAGCTGCGCAGGATGCAGCCGGTGTGACCGGCGTGCCGATCGACGTCGTCGTCGTCGCAAAGCCGGCGCATTGACCCTGCGAATTGCCGTCCACCCAGCTTGGCCCGCGCACCTGGGTCGGGGCCGGCGAGTTTTGCTGGCAGTGAAGATTTCCACCGACGCTCACGAGGCTGACGTCAGAGGCGGCCTTCGAACGATTGGATTGAATGTGGAGGTTGCCCTCCACCTTGCCGAGCCAAGCCAGGCAGGGCCCGGCATTCGACTGGCAATGGAAATCGCCTTTGACCAGGGTGTCCGGCCCTTGAAAGCCGTTCGGGCCACCGGAGCACGACTGGATATGCAGATTTCCCTCGACGGTGACATTACCTTGGAGCAGTACGGAGCCGCAGTTGACGGCCTCCACGTTGCCGCTGATCGTCGATGGTTCGGTGTACGCGGTGACGACAAGGCTGGCGCCTTTGCGGACGTGCACGTTGCCGGCGACCGTCACGAAGTCAAGGGTACAGGACGCCCGTTCAGAAACGGTGACGTCACCTGTGATATTGGTCACCGTCGAACCGCCGCCTAGCGTGCCGGAGCAAACGACGTCCGCGGCCTGAGCGGTCGGCGCACCGCCCAAAGACGTCGTGGTGGCCGCCATCACAAAAGCCAGTACGAATGGAAATCGCGTCATCTTGCCTCCTCCCCCGTTTTCTGATCCGAATCGATGCGGGTAGCCGGCCAGCCTGACAAGGCGCTGGCCCGCTACCCGTATTACTGCATCTGCGTTTGGACTACGGGAAAGCGTCAAACTGCGTCGCTGGATGGTATCCCGGCACGCAGGTAAAGCTCGACGCCTTTTCCGGGTCGCCACTTACGTATTTCCACATGGTCGGCCACACACACAGCGGCCTTTCACGCGTGGGTACTCCAGCCACGCGTGGATTTCCTAGCGCGACCGGCTTGTCCGGGGGTGGTACTCCGTTCTCCACCCAATCGTCCAGAACGGCAAGATTGTCCCAGACCGGGTTGAAGTTACCGCCGCCATGGGCCAGCCCCGGCACCATATAGAACCGTATGAACTTGTCCGCTTCACTTTGTCCCATTGTGGCAGCAATGGTCTCGTAGTATCTGGCGTTCGCGAATGGGGCGACGCTCGCGTCCTCGGTTCCGTGTAGCCAGATAATCTTCCCGCCCTTGTGCATGAATTTGCGCAGGTCTGGATCCGTGGCGTCAATGGTTTGCGAGAGGCTCTGGACTTTGGCGAGCCACACGCCCGGATGCACTGGATCAAAGGTGTCCAGGTTGAAGTTGGGGTCCCGGGTGACAAAGTACTTGACGAACTGATCCGCCCTGGCGACATGGTGCGCGTTCGGTCCGTCCTGCACCGGATTGAAGAGATGAGGGTTGGTCCCGAGATCCATTATGACGCTTTCCAGGCTGTTGTAGCCTTCATAGCGCGTGATGCCATTGGCGAGCGGGTATGGCAGCGTATAGCCTCGGTGATAAACCTGATTCGTCCTGGCGATAAAGGTGGGTGTGAGGCAGTTCGTTGGTCGCGTGGCCGAGCACTTGAAATGATCAATAACTTGATCCGAGAGAGCGCGGCAGGCTGGTATGTTGGCCACGAGGCCGTCCACAACTCCATCCAACCCGTCGCACTGTGCAACGGCGTAGGTGGCGATCTCATTGGCCAGTGCCGGCGGTATAAAGCCAGCAGCATAGGCCGGGTCTGTTGGGGCTTTCGACTGGTCCGGGTATTCCGCATGTTCCAGAAAGGATCCCCAAAGGCGCAGCCCCAGGAAATTGGCGGTGGGATAATTACTGAGAATGCCGTCGTAATCGTTCGGCCAGCGCTGCGCCGCAGTCAGACCCTCGCGTCCTCCCGTCGAGCCGCCGGAAAAATAAAGCCGCCTCGGCCACTTGCCGTAGCGGGCTCTCGCGATCTCGAACGCGACGTCCCGGGCCTTCTTGATATGCATGTACCCAAAATTGTTCAGCGCCTCATCGTTTACCGCGAATGACGCGTCGTTGGAGTCGGCCGCCTTATGCCCGCTGTCATCAGCGAATGTCATGTATCCCAGCGTGAGAGGAGCGGTGCCCGAGCCCAGGGTGGTCTTCCCTGTGGTATTGGGTATGTTGCCGTCATATCCTCCCCCTCCCGGCTGAAACGCCTTTCCATTCCAATTGGTCGGAAGATTTACGCGGAAGTTGATGTCCGGGGCGGTGGGGTCTACGGGGTGTATGGCGCCCAGAACCAGACAGTACTCGCCATTCGCATTCCCAGGGTCTGTCGCCCGCACAAATGACGCCGAGGTAACGTCCGCACCAGTAGTCGGCAGGCCGATGTCCTGGGGCAGAATCTGCATGCCCATAAGGTTTGCACATTGCCCGGGCGGATCGTAATTCTTGATCGCACCCAATGCATTGTCATTCCAAGGCCCAGCGGCCTGTGCGCTACCGCTTAAGCATGCACCGAAAAAGACGGTTACTGCAGTTGCCGATACGGACATCAGTTTTGTTTTCTTCATGCTGCCCTCCTGGTTGATCCGGCTATTTGCGTTAGCATCACGGAACGCGTGTTAGAGAAGCCAACTTCGCCGACGCTGAAGCTGACGCGGGCACGAAGAGGCCCGGCGACGTGCCGCCGCGCATCAGCCACAGGGAATTTCGCCTCCTCGTCACCGCTCTTGCTTCGCCCCCTCCGGCGCGTGGTGAAAAAATACGCTCCAACGATTAATATGTGAATTGCAATTTTTTCAACGATTGATGCGGGGCGCGCATGAAATTGGCCTTGTCTGACCTCGAAGCCTTCGTCGCGGTCGCGGAGCTTGCGAGCTTTCGCAAGGCGGCCGACATCGTCCACCTGTCGCAGCCGGCGTTGAGCCGCCGGATCGCCAAGCTCGAGGGTGTGCTCGGCGTGCGCCTATTCGACCGCACGACGCGCTCCGTCGGGCTGACCGCCGTAGGTCGAGAGTTCGCCGCCAAGGCGCGCGCGCTTCTCAACGAGCTCGAATCGCTGGTTGCGATGGGCGATATGGCCGCGACGCGGGCGGGTGAAGTGACCGTCGCCTGCGTGCCGTCAGCGGCCTATTACTTCCTTCCAGTCCTGATCGGGCGTTACCACGAGCGCTTCCCGGGCATCCGCGTGCGGATCATCGACGAAGGGGCGAACGCGGTGCTCGCCGCGGTAGTGCGCGGCGAGGCGGACTTCGGCATCGACTTCATCGGTACCCAGGACCCCAACGTCGATTTCCAGCCGATCGTCGAGGAGCCGTTCGTGGCCGTCTGCCGGCGCGACCACCCGCTCAGCCGCAAGCGCAGCGTGACCTGGGCGGAGCTCGGGCGCCACGACTACATGACCGTGAGCAAGTCGAGCGGCAATCGGCTGCTCATCGACCTGGCGCTCGCCCGGATGAGCGAGCGGCCCCGGTGGTTCTACGAGGTGAGCCACGTCTCGACGCTGCTCGGCCTCGTAGAAGCGGGTCTGGGCGTAACGGCAGTGCCGCGCCTCGCGATGCCGCAGGCCGGGCATCCAACGCTCGCGAGCGTGCCTCTTATCGAGCCAACCGTCACGCGCATCCTCGGACTTATCCGTCGTCGGGGACGCTCGCTCCCGCGGGCCGCGCAGGAGCTGTACGCGCTGGTCGCGGCGCAAGGCCCGGCGCGTATCGGCGCAATGAAGCGGTCGACTCGCGCGAATTCGCGGTAAACGTCAGCTGTGGTCGAAAGCAGACGTCAATTTTAGGGTTAGATGGGGTCTGACGCGTCGCGAGAAGTGGGCTGGCGCTGTGACCGCGTTGATCAGGAAAAGTGGGGTGGCCGATGGGACTCGAACCCACGACAACCGGAATCACAATCCGGGACTCTACCAGCTGAGCTACGGCCACCGTCGATCAGCGGGCGGGAATTATACCGTAGAGATGGGCGCTCGCGAGTACGCCCCTAGAGCTTTCGCAGGATGTCGTGGAACTTCGCCTCCACTTTGCGGCGTAGCTCGGGACTGGCGCGTGCCACCGGCGGAAAATCCTTCAGCATCTCGTACGGCCGGCAGGCGTCGATCACCGCGCGCGAGTTCCAGGTCGTCCCGCGCGGAATGCGCGGGTCCAGGGGCCCACTCCACATCTTGCGGATGATGTCGATGTCCTCCGCGGGATCGCAGCGCGTGCACATCGCCCAGAGCACGTCGAACAGGTTCGTCGGGTCGATGTCCTCGTCGACCACCACGACGAACCGGCCCAGATAGGAACCCGACTGGCAGCTCGCCGCGGCCATGGCGGCCTGCTTGGCGTGGCCGGCGTAGGCCTGCTTGATGGCGATGACGTTGAACATCCGCGCGCCGCCCGCCTCGTGGCACCACACGCCTTTCACGCCGCTCAAGCCCGCGCGCTCGACTTCGTCCCAGATCATTCCCGCCTTCATCACGCACTTGCTGTAGGAGAAATCCGACGGCGGCCGCATCGGCGTGGCCATGGTCAGTATCGGGTCGTCGCGGTGATAGATGCGCTGCACGCGGATCACCGGCTGCTCGCTCTTGCCCCCGGCGTAGTAGCCGGTGAACTCGCCGAACGGCCCCTCCGGGGCGACCTCGCCCGGGACCATCTCGCCCTCGAGGACGATTTCCGCGTGCGCGGGCATGGGCAGGCCGTGGAGCTCGCTTTCGATCACTTCGAACGGTTCACCCCGGTGCCCGCCCGCGTAGTCGTATTCCGAAAGGCCGAAACGCAGCTCGTTGCCGCCGGCGAGAAAAAGCATGGGATCGTGGCCGCATGACACCAGCACCGGACAAGGCTTCCCCTGCTTGAAATACTTGTCGCGGATCTGGCGGCCGTGTTTGCCCGGGGACATCCAGACGCCGACTCTCTTCGCGTCGTGCACCATTACCCGGTAGGTGCCGCAGTTGACCCAGTTTTCCTCCGGATCGCGCATGATCACGAGGTCGTCGGTGCCGATGTAGCGGCCGCCATCCAGCTCGTGCAGGAACGGCACCGGGAACTTGAGCACGTCGACCTCTCCGTCGCGCAGGACGTTTTCGAGCACCGGCCCGCGCTTCACTGCGCGAGGCGGAATGGGGCGGTGGGTCTTCATGCGATCGCGGTAGGCGCGCACCACATCCAAGGGGTGCTCGGGGACCGGGAAGCCCAGCGTGATCGCGAGACGCCGCATCGAATTGGTGGATCCGGACAGCACGCGAAAGCCCTGCGGGTACTCCGGCACGTCCTCGAACAACACCGCCGGCGCGTCGGGCCGCTCGTTCACCGACTCGGCGAGCGTGCCCATTTCCAGGTTCCAGTGCGCGCCCGGGATCTTCAACAGCTCGCCCGCGCGCTCGATGCGCGAGAGAAATTCCCGCAAGTCCTGATGCGGACGATCGTAGCCGTTCCAGATCTTGACGGGAGCGGGATCGTTCATGGGCCTCCTTCCTCAGTCCGCGCGAATCCCGGCCTGCGCGATGACGCGCCTCCAGCGCTCCAGCTCCGTCCCGACCAGCCTGGACAGGCGCTCCGGCTCTCCTCCGGCGGGAGACAGCCCCTGTCTGGCCAGGATTTCCCTCACGTCCGCCAGAGCGAGAATGGCGCTGATTTCGCCGTTGAGCTTGCGCACGATATCCGCGGGCGTCGAGGCGGGCGCCATCAGTCCGTACCAGACGCTGGACTCGACCTCGGGGTAACCGGCTTCCTTCAAAGTCGGGACGGCGGGAAATACCGGGGAGCGTTCGTCGTCCAACACGGCGAGCAGCCGGACCTTGCCAGCGTGCACCAGAGGAGCGACGGTATGCACCGGAAGAATCATGGCGTCGACATAGGCTCCGGCAAGATCCTTCGTTGCTTCCGCCGCGCCCTTGTAGGGAACGTGCGTCACGTCCACGCCGCTGGTCAGCTTGAAGAGCTCCATGGTCAGATGCTGCGGCGTGCCGTTGCCGGAGGAGGCGTAGTTCAGCTTCCCGGGATTCGATTTGGCAAGAGCGACGAACTCGCCGATGTTGGCGGCGGGCGTATTCGCGCTGACGGCAAACGACAGGACGCCCGTCGCGACCAGGCTCACCGGTGCGAAACTCTTCAGGGGATCGTATCGGGCCTTCTTGCTCAGCGCCGGGTTGAGGGCGAACGTCGTGGCGGTCATCATCAGCGTATAGCCGTCGCCCGCCGCGCGGGCGGCGAGCTCCGTGCCGATATTCCCGCTGGCTCCGGGTCTGTTGTCGACGACGACGGGAACGCCCCAGCGTTCGCTCAGCTTCTGCCCGCAGGTGCGCGCGAGAATATCGATCCCGGTTCCGGGCGAAAAAGGAGCGACGATGGTGATCGTGCGGCTTGGATAGCTTTGCTGCGCCGGGACCGGGGCGGCAGCAAGAGCGGCAAGGGCCAGGGCGGCGGCGGGCAGTCTGTCGATCGGCATGGACGCGTTATTGTAAAGCCGATTCCGACAGGTCTTCGCGGTTCAAGACAAATACGCAATCACGGCCGGCGCTGGTCTCAGGCCAGATGAACGGAAGGCGTGGAAACGCCCGCTCCAGCTTGCCGCGATTGCGGCCGATCTCGATCACGAGCAGCCCTCGCGGCCGCAAAAAATTCCGCGCGGCCAGCAGGATCCTGCGCGTGAATTCCAGACCGTCCCGTCCCCCGTCGAGCGCGAGCCGCGGCTCTCGCCGGTATTCCGGCGGAAGACGCCGCATCGCTGCGGCTCCTACGTAGGGGGGATTTGCGATGATGAGGTCGTAGCGCGCCGGTTCCAGGCCGGCGAACAGATCCGTCCGCACGAGCCTGACGCGCTTTCCGAGGCGGTAGGCCCGGAGATTTCGGCGCGCAACGGCGAGTGCGGCGCGCGAAACATCGGTCGCGTCCAGGGTGGCGTGCGGGAATGCGAGCGCGAGCAGTATCGCAAGACAGCCCGAACCGGTGCACAGGTCGAGCGCCCGGCGCACTCGCGTAGGACGCGAAATCCAGGGCTCGAGCCGGTCGCGCAGCAGCTCCGCGATGAACGAGCGCGGCACGATCACCCGCCCGTCCACGTAGAACCGGTGCTCTCCCAGCCAGGCTTCCTTCAGGAGGTAGGCGAGCGGACGGCGCGTGCGCACGCGCTCTTCGATCAGCCGCGAGGCGCTGGAGCGTTCCCGCGCCGTCAGATCACGCGCAAGCGATTGCGCGAGCCCTTCGTGGGGCAAGCCGAGCACGCTCGTCAGCAGCCACCCGGCTTCGTCTCGCGCGCTCTGCGTTCCGTGGCCGAACTGCAGGCGCGCCGCCCGGAAGCGCCGTTCCGCGTAGGACAGCCAGGCGCCCAGCGTACCCGGGCGCGCCGCAGCGATGCGAGTGGGGAAGGGCGAGCGGGTCAGGATGCGAGAAGACGCTCGAGAAGGCCGAAGTAGATTTTGCGCAAACTCTCGATTGCCGGGAGATCGATGTTCTCGTTGATCTTGTGGATCGAGGCGTTCACCGGACCGAACTCGACCACCTCGGGACAGATCTCGGCGACGAAACGCCCGTCGGAGGTGCCGCCCGTGGTGCTGACATCCGGGGCGGTGCCGGTGACGTCCCGGATCGCGGCGCTCAAGGTCTCGACCAGCCTGCCGCGCGGCGTGAGGTAAGGCACGCCGGAAAGCGACCACTCGATCTCGTAGTCGAGCCCATGGCGGTCCAGGATCGAATCGACGCGCTGCTCGAGCCCTTCGGGCGAGCTCGCCGTGGAAAAGCGGAAATTGAACAAGATCTCCACTTCGCCAGGAATCACGTTGGTTGCGCCGGTGCCGCCGTGTATGTTCGAGATCTGCCAGGTCGTGGGCGGGAAATATTCGTTGCCCCGGTCCCACTCGGTCGCGGCGAGCTCGGCGAGCGCCGGAGCCGCGAGATGGACGGGATTTTTCGCAAGATGCGGGTAGGCCACGTGCCCCTGCACGCCTTTCACGCGCAATGTGCCGGAGAGGGAGCCGCGTCGGCCGTTCTTGATCGTGTCGCCCAGCTTGGCGACGCAAGTCGGCTCGCCGACCAGGCAATAGTCGATGCCTTCGCCCCGGCTCTTCAGCAGCTCGATCACCTTCGAAGTGCCGTCCACGGCAGGGCCTTCCTCGTCGGAAGTGATCAACAGGGCGATCGACCCTTTGTGCGGGGGATATTTCGCCACGAACTCCTCGACCGCGACCACGAAAGCGGCAATCGAAGTCTTCATGTCGGCGGCACCGCGGCCGAAGAGCTTTCCGTCGCGCTCGGTGGGGACGAAAGGGTCGCTGTCCCACTTCGCAATCGGGCCGGTGGGCACGACGTCGGTGTGGCCCACGAAACAGACAAGGGGGCGGGCGTCGCCGCGTCGAGCCCAGAGATTGCTCACCTCGCGGTGCCGGACCGGCTCGAGAGCAAATCCGGCCCGCGCAAGCCGTTCGGCCAGAATCCCCTGGCAGCCGCCGTCTTCTGGGGTGACCGAGCGCCGCGCGATCAGTTCGCGGGCAAGCCGCAGCGTCGCGCCGGGTTCAACGGCCGGCATCGTGGTCTTCGGTGGAACCGGCCCGGCCGAGCGGAAACGGGCGGGGTCTGGCTTCCTGCATCAATGCTATGCGCGCTCCGTCTCGTCGACGTCGAGCTTGAACTCGCTGAACGGAGCGCTGCCGGTGGGTGCCGCGGGTTTTGCCTGCGGGCTGCGTTCCTTGCCCCCCGCAAGATCGGCGCCGGCCACGGTATTGTTCATGAGCCAGAGCAGATTGTTCGCGGAGTCGGCGTTGGCAAGCCCCTCGTCCTGGGTGATGAGACCGTCCTTGATCATTTTGAACAGCGATTGCTCGAAGGTCTGCGAACCGGGAGTCAGCGCCTTTTCCATCGCTTCTTTCATTTCGCTGATCTCGCCTTTTTCGATCAGCTCGGCGATGTAGCGGCTGTTCAGCATCACCTCCACTGCCGCGGAGCGCGTGCCCCGGACGTTCTTGACGAGGCGCTGGGAAATCACGCACTTCAGCGTCGCCGAGAGATCCTGCAGCAGCGCGGCCCGGCTCTCCAGCGGGTAGAAGCTGATGATGCGGTTCATCGTGTGGTAGCTGTTGTTGGCGTGCAGCGTGGCGAGGCACAGGTGCCCGGACTGGGCGTATTGGATCGCCGAGGTCATGTTCTCCTTGTCGCGGATTTCGCCGATTAGGATGCAATCGGGCGCCTGGCGCAGGGCGTTCTTCAGTCCCACCTTCATGTCCAGGGTGTCGGTTCCGACCTCGCGCTGGTTCACGATCGATTTCTTGTTCTGGAAAATGAATTCCACGGGTTCTTCGAGGGTGAAGATATGGCCCGTCCTCTGTTCGTTGCGGTAGTCGAGCATGGACGCGAGCGTCGTCGATTTCCCGGACCCGGTCGCACCCACCATCAGGATCAGCCCTCGCTTCTCCAGGATGATGTCCTTGAGGATCGGCGGCAGGCCGAGCGAGTCGAGCGGCGGGATGGTGTTGGGAATGTAGCGCACCACCACGGCGGGCGAGCCTTTTTGCCGAAAGCCGCTGATACGAAAGCTGCCCACGCCCTGCAAGGTGTATGCGGTGTTCAATTCGAGCGTGTCCTCGTACTCTTTCTTCTGTTTGTCGTCGATCACCTCGTAGAGCAGGCTGCGGACGGTGTTGGCATCCATGGCCTGCTGGTTGATGGGCATGGCCAGACCGTTGATCTTGATATTGATGGGGGAGCCGACGGACAGGAAAATGTCGGAGGCCTTCTTCTCGGCCATCAGCTGGAACAGTCGCTTCATCGTGGACATGGGCATATCCCCCTTGAGACGCCGCTACTCGCCGCGCAACAGCTCGTTGATGCCTGTCTTTGCGCGGGTCCTGGCGTCGACCTGCTTCACAATCACCGCACAGTATAGGCCGTATTTGCCGTCGCGGGAGGGCAGGGTGCCGGGCACGACCACCGATCCGGCGGGAACGCGCCCGTACAGAATCTCGCCGCTTGCCCGGTCGAGGATTCGAGTGCTCGCGCTGATGAACACGCCCATCGATATGACCGCGTTCTCCTCGACGACGACGCCTTCGACGATTTCCGATCGTGCACCCACGAAACAATTGTCTTCGACGATGGTGGGGCTTGCTTGCAGCGGTTCGAGCACTCCGCCGATGCCCACGCCGCCCGAGAGGTGTACGTTCTTGCCGATCTGGGCGCACGAGCCCACCGTGGCCCAGGTGTCGATCATCGTGCCTTCGTCCACGTAGGCCCCTACATTCACGAAGGAAGGCATCAGCACGACGTTTTTCGCGATATAGGCGCCGTGGCGCGCCACGGCGGGCGGCACCACACGGAATCCACCGCGCTCGAATCGCCCCCGGTCGTAGCGGTGGAACTTGCTATGGACCTTGTCGTAGAACTGCAGGGATCCGGCGCGGACCAGTTGGTTGTCCTGGAGCCTGAACGACAGCAGCACCGCTTTCTTGATCCACTGATGGGTGTGCCAGGTTCCGGACACTTTTTCGGCCACCCGCAGCCGGCCACAGTCGAGCTCGTCGAGCACTTGTGCGACCGCCTTGCCGATCTTCGCCGGCGCCGAGCCCGGGGAAAGCCGTTCGCGGTTCTCCCAGGCCTGCTCTATCGTGCTCTGAAGCTTCTCGGGCGCGCTCATAGTGTCTTCGTGAATTGTACGATACGGCGGGCCGCTTCGAGACATTCGCCGGTTTCCGCCACCAGCGCCATGCGCACGTAATTCGTGCCCGGATTGGCCCCGTTCGACTCACGCGCGAGGAAACTCCCCGGAAGGACGGTAAGGTGCTGCTCCGCGTAGAGGCGACGGGCGAATTCGGTGTCTTCGATCGGAGTGCGGGCCCACAGGTAGAAGCCGGCGTCGGGGCGCTCGACCTCGACTGCGGTCTGCATTGTCGGAGTGACGCGAGCGAATTTCTCCGCGTACTTCCGGCGGTTCTCGCGCACATGGGCCTCGTCGCGCCAGGCTGCGATGCTGGCTTCCTGTACCGCCGGATTCATGGCACCGCCGTGATAGGTGCGGTAGAGCAGGAATGCCTTGAGGACGGCGGCGTCGCCGGCGACAAAGCCGGAGCGCATTCCCGGAACGTTCGAGCGTTTGGACAGGCTGGAGAACATCACCAGCCGCTCGAACCCACGGCCCAGTTGCGCGGCCGCCTGAAGGGCTCCCAGCGGCGGCGTGGCTTCGTCGAAATAGATCTCGGAATAGCACTCGTCCGAGGCGACGATGAATCCGTGACGATCGGCGAGCCCGAAGATTTCCTTCCATTCGGCGAGACCCAGCACTTTTCCCGTCGGATTGCCCGGCGAGCAGACGTAGAGCAGCTGCGTCCGGCGCCAGACGTCCTGCGGAATCGAAGCATAGTCGGGGGCGAATCCGCGATCGGCCGTGGTGTTCACGTAGTGCGGACGCGCGCCGGCGAGCAACGCCGCGCCCTCGTAGATCTGGTAGAAGGGATTCGGGCAGACCACCACCGCTTCGCCGCGAGGGTCGACCACGGTCTGGGCGAAGGCAAACAAGGCTTCGCGCGAGCCGTTCACGGGCAGTACCTCGGTTTTCCAGTCGATGGCGCGCAGGGCATAGCGACGCACCAGCCACTCGGCGATCGCCTGGCGCAGCGCATCGCCGCCGGCGGTGGGAGGGTAGGCGGCGAGCTTCGCGAGGTTCTCCGACAAGGCGCGCTTGATCAGCTCCGGGGTCGGGTGCCGCGGCTCGCCGATGCCCAGACTGATGTGCGCGAGCCCCGGGTTCGGCTTCACGTCCTCGAACAGACTGCGCAATTTCTCGAACGGGTAGGGCTGCAGCGACTGCAGTCGGTGATTCACGGTGCCTGCTCTTTAGCGCGTGCTCTTCTGCTCGTCGATAGTCGCAAGCTCCAAGCCTGGGGCGGGTCTCCAGCCCTTCTTGCGATGCTCGGCCACCACGCTCGTGAAGATCCCGCCGCGCACAAAAAACCGGGCGATCAGGCGCAGGAACCGCGGCGAGAGCAGCTTCACGAGGTCGTCGCAAATGCGGTTGGTGACGGCCTCGTGGAACGCCCCCTCGTTCCTGAAGGACGCGATGTAGAGTTTCAGGCTTTTCAACTCCACGCACTTGCGCTCCGGCACGTAATCGAGAAAAAGCGTCGCGAAGTCCGGCTGCCCGGTTCGCGGGCACAGGCAGGTGAACTCCGGGATCTGCATCCGGATCATATAATCGCGATGCGGGCTCGGATTGGGAAAACCCTCGAGCAACTTGCTCTGCTTGGGCGGCATTCAGGGTCCGGGTGCGAAGTTGGAGATGGTATTATAGGGGCTCCGTTTTATCGACGATGAATCCGCCTCACGGCCGGTCTTCTTTTACCTGGATTTGTAGCGTCTTCAGCTAGCGTGCGGCTCACCCAAATCAAGCTCGCCGGGTTCAAGTCCTTCGTCGATCCGGCCACGGTGAGCGTTCCGGGGCAACTGGTCGGCGTGGTCGGTCCGAACGGATGCGGGAAGTCGAACATCATCGACGCCGTCCGTTGGGTACTCGGGGAATCGCGCGCGTCGGCCCTGCGCGGGGACTCGATGCAGGACGTGATCTTCAACGGCTCGTCGCTGCGAAAGCCCGTAGCGCGGGCGAGCGTCGAGTTGTTCTTCGACAACAGCCTCGGCAGGGCGGCGGGTCAATGGTCCCAGTACGCCGAGATCTCGGTAAAGCGCGTATTGCAGCGGGACGGCGAATCGTCCTACTTCATCAACAACACTCATGTGCGCCGCCGCGACGTGCAGGACATTTTTCTCGGCACGGGCCTGGGCCCGCGCGCCTACGCCATCATCGAGCAGGGGATGATTTCGCGCATCATCGAGGCGAGGCCCGAGGAATTGCGCGTGTTTCTCGAGGAAGCGGCGGGAGTGTCCAAGTACAAGGAGCGGAGGCGCGAAACCGAGCATAGGCTCGCGGACACCCGCGACAACCTCGCCCGCCTCGCCGACATCCGCCAGGAACTCGGGTCGCAGATCGAGCGGCTGGAAAAGCAGGCCGAGGTCGCCCGGCGGTACAACGAGCTTTCGACCGACCGGGCGCAAAAACAAAACCTGCTCTGGCTCCTGCGCCGCAACGAAGCGGAGGCCGAGGCGCAGCGCCATGCACGCGACATCGAGCGCGGCGCGACCGAACTCGAATCCGAGACTGCGCGGGTGCGCGAAATCGAGCGCGATCTCGAGCAGGCCCGCTCGGAGCACTACGCTTCGGGGGACGCGCTCTCCGCCGCCCAAGGGGACCTCTACGGCGTCAACGCCGATGTCTCCCGGCTCGAAACCGAAATACGCTTCGTGGCCGATACGCGGCAGCGTCTCGACGCGCAGCTTGCGCAACTTCGCGGGCAGCGCGACACCGGACTGCAGAGCGAGCTCGAGCAGCGCGAGGCGCTGCGCGCCTGTGAGGCGCGTCTCCAGGAGTCGCGAGACGCTCTGGAGCGAGCCAGGCGCAAACTCGCCGACGAGCAGGAGAAGCTGCCGCAAGCAGAGCAGGCGGCGCGGCTGCTGCAGGGACGGATCGCGGGCGAACGCGAGCGCATCGCACAGGCCGAGCAGGCGTTCCAGGTGGAACAGGCACACCTCGCGCACGCCGGCAAGACGCTGCAGGGGTTGGAGCAGCGCGAGGAGAAGCTGCTCGCCGAACGCTCCGAGCTGGTCGCGCCCGACGCGCAATTGCGCTCGCATCTGGCGCAGGAACTGTCGCAAAGCGGTACCGAGCTCTCCCGCCAGGAAGCGCTGCTCGCCCAGCTCGAAACTGCGCGGGAGGCCCTGGACGGGCAACGCCGCGGGTGCGTCGACAGTCTGCAGTTGCTCGAGCGCGAGCTCTCGGCCCTGGAGGGCAGGTTGCTCACGCTGCAGAAAATACAGAACCAGGTCGAGGAGAACAGCAAGATCCAGGATTGGATCGGCCGGCACGAGCTCGCGTCAAAACCGCGGCTGTGGCAGAAAATCCGGGTCGAAGCCGGCTGGGAAACCGCGGTGGAATCGGCCTTGCGCGAGCGCCTGCATGCGATGGAGATGTCCGACCCCGAGTTGCTGCAGCGCTTGCTCGAGGACCCGCCTCCCGCGAGGGTCAGCGCCTATCTCCGAGGAACGGATTCCAAGCTGTCCCTCGAGCCTGGACTGAAGCCGCTTGCCGGCTACGTCGGGGCCGCCGAGCCCGCGGTGGGCGGCGTCGTCGCAGCATGGCTTGCGCCTTTCTACGCCGTGGAGGGCGTGCCGCGGCTGATGACCCGAATGGAGCTGCCGCCCCATGCAGTGCTCATCAACCGCGAGGGCCACCAGTTCAGCCGGTTCGGCGTGAGCTTTCACGCGCCCGATCCGGCGGATACCGGAATCCTTGCGCGGCAGCGTGAAATCGAAGCGTTGGAGGCGGATGCGCGCGGGCGCAGCGATTCGATCGAGAAAAAGCGCGCGGAGCTCTCCGCGCTTGAGCGCTCGCTCGCCGAGCACGACGAAGGTCTCGCGAAGCTGCGCGTGGCGGGAGCGGCCCTCAAACAGCGCCATCACGAGCGTCAACTGGAAAACCTCAAGCTGACTCAAGGGGAGGAGCGCTACCAGGAGCGCAGCCGGCAGATCGACGGGGAGCTCGCTGAAATCGCCGCCGAGCAAGCCCAGGAGCGGGCCACCCAGGCCGCTGCGGAGGCGAGCCTCGAGCGGCGTCAGCGCGAGATCGACGCGCTCTACCGCAAGCTCGAATCCACCCAGAAAGATGGGGACACCGCAGAGCTCGAGCTGGAAGCGCAGCGCCAGGCCGTGGTCCAGGCCGAGCGTGAGTTTCAGGAGGCAGGCTATTCTGAAAAGGATTGTATAAGTAAAATCAGTGAGATAGAAAGATCTTCTAAAGTTATACTGGAACACGTTCAGAGTGCCGAGCGAAGCCTCGAACAGCTCCAGGCCGAGCTGGCGGGTGTGGACGACCAGGTGTTGCGGGCCCAGCTTCAACAGGGCCTGGCGACGCGAGTCGCTCGCGAGCAGGCCCTCGCAGGGGCGCGCAGCCGCCAGGAAGAAATCGCCGGCAGACTGCGCTCCTCCGAGGAGGCGCGACTCGCCGGCGAGCAGAAGCTCCAGCCCCTGCGCGACCGCATCGCGGAAACGAGGCTGAAGGAGCAGGCGGCGCGAATCACGAGCGAGCAGTTCGCACAGCAGCTTCGCGAGGCCGGCGCGGATGAAACGGCCCTGGCGGCCGTGCTGAAAGAAGGCCAGAGAGCGCCTTCGCTGCAGGGCGAGATCACGCGCCTCACCAATGTGATCGCCGAGCTCGGCGCGATCAACATGGCGGCGCTGGATGAGCTGGCCGCGAGCCAGGAGCGCAAACAGTTTCTCGATGCTCAGGCCGCGGACCTCACCACCGCCCTGGAGACCCTCCAGAACGCGATCCGCCGTATCGACCGCGAAACGCGCGCCTTGCTGCAAAACACGTTCGATACCGTGAATCGCGGTTTTGGCGAGATGTTCCCGGTGCTCTTTGGCGGCGGCGAGGCCCAGCTCATCATGACGGGCGAGGAGATTCTCGATTGCGGCGTGCAGGTCATGGGACGTCCCCCGGGGAAAAAGAACACCACCATCCATCTGCTTTCGGGCGGGGAGAAGGCCCTCACCGCGATTGCCCTGGTGTTTTCCTTCTTTCAGCTCAACCCCGCGCCGTTCTGCCTGCTCGACGAAGTCGACGCGCCGCTCGACGACGCCAATACCGAGCGCTTCTGCGAGCTGGTCGAGAAAATGTCGCAGCAGACCCAGTTCCTGTTCATCAGCCACAACAAGATCACCATGGAGATGGCGCACCAGCTGGTCGGCGTCACCATGCAGGAGCGAGGCGTGTCGCGGGTGGTGGCGGTGGATATCGAGGAAGCCCTGAAGTTGCGGGAAGAACCCGCCGCTGCCTTGACATGAGCGAGCTGCAGGTCGGTCTCCTGGGCGTCGGCGCCGTGGTCGTCGCGGCCGTTTTTCTGTACAACAAGTGGCAGGAACGCCGGTACAGGCGCCAGGCCGAGGTGGGCTTTGCTTCGCGGCACGAGGACGTGCTGATGCGCTCGGGCGGCGGCGCGGGCCAAGGGACCCTGCCGACCCCGTCAGAGTCCGACCGCATCGAGCCCGTGCTCGTGGCTTTCGAACGGGAAGGGGAAGATGCCGCGGCTTCGGGGCCGACGCTGTCGGAGTTCCTGGATTTCATCGTTCCGATCGAGGCGCCGGCGGAAGTTTCCGGAGCGGCCTTGATCGGCGCCATGGCCGCGGCGCTCGAGCGCTGCTCGAAAGCGATCTCCCTGGAGGGCTTCGACGAGACCGCGGCCTCCTGGGAGCCGCTTGATCCCGATCGCAGCTATTCGAGGCTGCGCTGGGGCATGCAGCTGGTGGACCGCCAAGGCGCCACGGATGCGGAGGAGCTGGCCGCCTTCGGGGCCGCAGTAGAGAGAGCTGCCGCGTCGGTGGGCGCCCTTGCGAGCGTGCCTGACCCGGCGACCGCATTGGCCGAGGCAACGGAGCTCGATCGCTTTTGCGGAGAAATCGACATCCGAGTTGCCGTCCATATCGTCAGCGTTGCGGCGCCTTTTTCGGGGACTCAGCTCGCCGGCGTTGCGAAAGCGGCCGGTTTCCGGCTCGACGAACCGGACGGCAAGTTCAGGCTGCGGGACGATGTGGGACGGGTCGTTTGCGCGCTCGCCAATTTCGAACAGACCCCTCTGACCCCCGACGGCTTGAACGCGCTTTCGACGCGCGGAGTCACGCTCGAGCTCGATGTCCCGCGCACCTCTCATGGCGCGTTCGCGCGATTCCGCGATTGCGCGCAAACGCTCGCGCAGGGCTTGAAAGCGCGCATCGTCGACGACAATCGCGAGCCCGTGGGGCCCGCAGCTTTCGACGCGATCGGGGCGCAGCTCCGGGCAGTACACAGGAGCATGGAGTCGCGCGGCATCGTACCCGGCGGGGCGCTCGCGCTGCGGCTTTTTTCCTGATGGCGGTCGCGGAAAAGACGCGCCAACGCGCGGAGGCGCTTCGCCGCGAGATCGAGACCCATAACTACCGCTATCACGTGCTCGACTCGCCGACCGTCCCGGATGCCGAGTACGACAAGTTGTTCCGCGAGCTGGTCGAACTGGAACGGGCCCACCCGGAGCTTCTCACGCCGGATTCGCCGACTCTGCGCGTCGGCGGGACGCCGCTCAAGGAGTTTCCGCAGGTAACCCATCGCACGCCGATGCTTTCGCTCAACAACGCCTTCGCCGACGCGGACGTGATCGGGTTCGATCGACGGGTTCGCGAGGGCCTGGGCCAGGACGAGATCGAGTACGCAGCGGAGCCGAAATTCGACGGTCTCGCGATCAGTCTCGTATACGATCGCGGGCGCTTCGTGCAGGGGGCCACCCGGGGTGACGGCTACACCGGGGAGGACGTCACCGCGAACTTGAGGACGGTGCGCTCGATTCCGCTCAGGCTGCGCGGGGCGCGGCCGCCCGCCTCGGTTGAGGTGCGCGGGGAGATCATCATGTACAAGGCGGATTTCGAGCGGATGAACGCACGCCAGCGCGAACGAGGAGAGAAGGAATTCGCCAACCCCCGCAACGCCGCCGCGGGGAGCCTTCGTCAGCTCGACCCGAAAATCACCGCCGCGCGGCCGCTGCGCTTTTTCGCCTACGGCCTGGGCGGCTCCGGAGGAACGAGCTTCCAGCGTCACGGCGAAGTTCTGGATTGGATCGCGGACCAGGGTTTGCCGGTGTCCGCGGAGCGCGCCACGGTGAGAGGGCTGTCCGGACTATTCGGCTTCTATCGAAGAATGGGCGAAAAGCGGGATAAGCTGCCCTACGCGATCGACGGGGTGGTCTACAAGGTCAACCGGCTCGACTATCAGCAGTCGCTCGGTTTCGTGTCGCGCGCGCCGCGGTTCGCGCTGGCGCACAAGTACCCGGCCGAAGAGGCGCTGACCGAAATCATCGATATCGAGGTGCAGGTCGGGCGTACCGGAGCATTGACGCCGGTGGCGCGCCTGAAACCGGTGAGCGTAGGAGGTGTCACCGTGACCAACGCCACGCTCCACAACGAGGACGAAGTGCGCAGAAAGGATGTATGGCGCAGGGATACCGTCGTAGTGCGAAGGGCGGGGGACGTGATTCCGGAAGTGGTGAGCGTCTCAAAAGCCGGCCCGCGGGCGGCGCCGGACCGATTCGAGATGCCCGCGCGATGCCCGGTCTGCGGATCCGAAGTCGTGCGCCTCGAGGGCGAGGCTGCGGCGCGCTGCACCGGAGGGCTGTTCTGCCGGGCCCAGCGCAAGCAGGCCCTGCTGCATTTCGCCTCCCGCCGGGCGATGGACATCGAAGGTCTCGGCGAGAAGCTCGTCGATCAGCTGGTCGACCTGGAAATCGTGCGAACGCCCGCGGATATTTATCGGCTCGACGTGGCCAAGCTCGCAGGACTGGAAAGAATGGGCGAGAAGTCGGCGCAGAACGTCGTCGCGGCAATCGAGAAATCAAAGACTCCGACTCTTGCCCGTTTCGTTTACGCGCTGGGAATTCCGGGAGTCGGAGAAGAAGTCGCCCGGGTTGTCGCAAAACACTTTGGCGGGCTGGAGGCCTTGCTCCACGGCGACTGGGCCGGCATCGCAGAAAAGAAGAAAGCGATCCAGAAGGAGAACGCGGCGCGAAAAAGACGCGGAGAGGCGGCGCTTCCCGCGGTCCTCGAGGGTGTCGGGCCGGAGTTGATGGAGAGTCTGGAGAAGTTTTTTTCGCAGGAGCACAATCGGGAAGTCATCGCGCAATTGACTGCGGGCGCGCATGGAATTCGCGTCCAAGCCGAGAAATCGTCGTCGGCCGCGACGGACTCCGGGGGCAAGACCTTCGTGCTTACGGGGACGCTGCCCGGCATGACTCGGGACGAAGCGATAGAGTTGATCCGGAGCCGGGGCGGCAAGGTAGTGGGCTCGGTGTCGAAAAACACCGATTACGTCGTCGCCGGCGACGACGCGGGAGCCAAGCTCGAAAAGGCGCATGAGCTCGGCGTCACCGTGCTCGACGAAGCGGATCTGCGAAAAATGTTCGAGGAGTCCAAGTCTTGAGAAAAGTGACGAAAGCCGTCTTCCCCGTAGCCGGCATGGGCAGCCGTTTCCTCCCGGCGACCAAGGCGAGCCCGAAGGAAATGATGCCTATCGTCGACAAGCCGCTCATTCAATACGCCGTCGAGGAAGCGGTGGCGGCGGGAATTCGCGACATGGTGTTCATTACGGGGCGAAACAAGCGCGCCATCGAGGACCACTTCGACAAGGCCTACGAAGTCGAGGCGGAGCTCGCCGCGCGCGGCAAGAGCGAGCTGCTGAAACTGATCCAGAACATCATCCCCAAATCGGTGAACTGCGTCTACATCAGGCAGCCCGAACCTCTCGGGCTGGGGCACGCGGTGTTGTGCGCTCAGCCCGCGGTCAACGACCAGGTATTTGCCGTGATTCTGGCCGATGACCTGATCGACGGCACTCCTCCGGCCTTGCGGCAGATGACCGAGATATTCGAGCGCCACCAGTCGCCGATGGTTGCCGTGCAGCAGATCCCGCCGGAGCAAAGCCTCCAGTACGGCGTGGTCAAAGTCGAGCCCGTGACCACGGGTCTGGATCGCATCATGCGGATCGTCGAGAAACCCAGACCGGAAGTGGCTCCGTCGAACCTCGGCGTGGTCGGACGGTACATCCTGACGCCGCGAATTTTTCATCACCTGGAGCAGGCCACGCCCGGAGCCGGCAGCGAAATTCAGCTCACCGACGCGATCAGCGCGCTGCTCGCGGAGGATCGTGTGCTCGCGTACCGCTTCAAGGGGACGCGCTACGACTGCGGCTCGAAGCTCGGCTACCTGCAGGCGACGGTGGCGTACGGACGCAAGCATCCCGAGGTCGGGAACGCGTTCGATCAATTCCTGAAGTCACTGTGATGCCGCTCCGGGCTGGATATACTCCTGGCCCATGACACCGGACGAGGCGTGGAAAATTCTGCAAAGCGCGGACCTGCTGTGCGACGAGGCCGCGGTGCGCGCGGCAATCGCGCGCCTTGCCGCGGAGATCACGGCGAGCCTGAAAGGCCGCTATCCTCTGGTGCTCGCGGTCATGGGCGGCTCTTTTTTTTTCGCCGGTCAGCTTCTGCCCCGGTTGCGTTTTCCGCTCGAATTCGACTATGTCCATGCGTCGCGCTACGGCAACACCACCTCGGGCGGCGAGATCGTGTGGAAGGTGGAGCCGCGGGAGAACGTGAGAGGCCGCTGCGTGCTCGTGCTCGATGACATCCTCGACGGCGGCCAGACGCTGGCGGCGATCCGCGACCGCGTGAACTCGCTCGGTGCGGCCGCGTTCCACAGCGCCGTGCTCACCGACAAGGACATCGGCCGCGACAAGCCCATCGTTCCCGATTTCGTCGGTCTGAAATTGCCCAACCGCTACGTGTTCGGCTGCGGAATGGACGTGTCCGGGGCCTGGCGCAACCTGCCGGAAATCTACGCAGTGAAGGATTCCTGAGCGCACATGCTCGCAATCATCGGCGGCAGCGGGTTGACCCAGCTCGCCAATCTCGATGTCTCGCGTCGCCAGGTGGTGCGGACCCCCTACGGGGAGCCTTCCGGGCCGCTCACTTTCGGCGCGATCCGCGGCGTGCCGGTGGTGTTCGTCGCGCGCCACGGCGACGGCCATACCATTCCACCCCATCAGGTGAACTACCGCGCCAACCTTTGGGCGCTCAAGGAGCAGGGTGCCGGTGAGATCGTCGCGGTCGTGTCCGTCGGCGGCATCCGCGCAGACCTCGGTCCGGGAAAGATCGTCGTCCCGCACCAGATCATCGACCACACCTGGGGCCGGACGAGCACGTTCTTCGAAGACGAGGCGCCGGTGAAGCACATCGACTTCACCGAGCCGTACGCCGGGGAATTGCGAAACAAGCTTCTCGCCGCGGCAAAAGGCTGCGGCGAGGCCGCCGTCGACGGCGCGGTCTATGCTGCGACCCAGGGCCCGAGACTGGAGACGGCCGCGGAAATCGACCGGCTGGAGCGCGAGGGCGCCGACATCGTCGGCATGACCGGGATGCCCGAGGCGGCCCTGGCACGCGAGATCGACCTCGCCTACGCGGCGATCGCGGTGGTCGTGAATCACGCCGCCGGCCGCGGCGCAAGCGCACGCGGCGTGCCGCTGCAAAAGATCGAAGAGGTGCTGAAGGACGCGGTGGCCCGGGTGCGAAAGATCATCGAGGCGCTCGCGGCGAGGGCGACTGCATGATCCGCGCGGTCCTGAAAATGGGCGATCCGCGGCTGCTCGAGAAATCGCACCCGGTGGAGGCCTTCGGCACGCCGCAACTGCGCGAGCTGATCGCCGACATGCGCGACACCATGGCGGACCTGAACGGGGCGGGGCTCGCCGCCCCGCAGATAGGCGTGCCGCTGCGGGTGGTGATTTTCGGAGTGAAGCGCAATCCCCGCTACCCCGATGCGGAGGAGGTCCCGGACACGGTGCTGATCAACCCGGTTATCACGCCTCTCGGTGAAGAAATGGAAGAGGCTTGGGAGGGATGCCTGTCGGTGCCCGGCATGCGCGGCGTGGTGCCGCGCTTCAGGCGCTTGCGCTACCGGGGCTTCGACGAATCGGGCAATCCGATCGATCGCAGCGTCGAGGGGTTCCATGCGCGGGTCGTGCAGCATGAATGCGATCACCTGGACGGCATCCTGTACCCCATGCGTATCCGCGACATGTCGAAATTCGGCTTCGCCGAGGTCCTGTTCCCCGACCAGGAACTCAGGGACGAATAGCGAATAGTGAACAGCGCCTCGCTGTACGTGGCCTGCGTGCTGATCTGGGGCTCGACCTGGCTCGCGATCACCTACCAGCTGGGCCAGGTGCCGCCGGCGGTGTCGGTGGCGTATCGGTTTACCCTGGCCGCGGCGATCCTGCTCGTCTACTGCGGGGTGCGCGCGCTGCCGTTGCGCTACGCCGTCCGCGACCACGTCTGGATGGCGCTGCAAGGCCTGCTGCTATTCGGCGCGAATTACGTACTGGTGTACCTCTCCGAGGCGCACATCAGCTCGGGGCTGACGGCGGTGATCTTCTCGTCGATTGCGTTCTGGAACATCCTCGGCATGCGCTATTTCTACCGGACGCCGCTGCGCCCCGCGGTCCTGCTCGCCGCCGGTCTGGGCGTCGCGGGGGTCGCCATCGTGTTCGCACCGGAATTGACGGGCTTTTCCGACGGGAAAGCCG
>Ga0137403_10002528_pt1 | contig 22318 bp, 18 predicted proteins | sample CZOMad2_1_16fung_FD_122057 | JGI IMG/M metagenome (GOLD analysis project Ga0137403, IMG submission 122057) | Vadose zone soil fungal communities from Angelo Coast Range Reserve, California, USA - CZOMad2_1_16fungal (Hybrid Assembly) | ecosystem: Environmental > Terrestrial > Soil > Vadose zone...
CGAGCGGGCGTCGTACAATGGCAGTATAGAAGCTTCCCAAGCTTCGGACGTGGGTTCGATTCCCATCGCCCGCTCCATCACTCCCGAAGATTCTGCTGGCCTTACGCAGCTAAAGCACTGAAAAGCCTCTGCGGAGTTCGCCCGTTTTGGTGGGCAGTTGGCGGTAAGCACTTTCAAGCGGTGGGAGCGCTTCCGGGTCAACCTTGTCCTGCGTTTCTCGAAATCCTAAAACCTGTGGACATAGCCTGCTCGGGTTGTGCTCGCGGACGAATCTCCCTGCTGGAAGAACCGGGTCCGCTTGAGGAACGTCAGGTGTGTCATCCGTGTTGCTACAGGATTTCCGGTATGGAGGTTAGGACTCCTGATGCTCAGAATTCGAGCGGATAGTGGGAAGACTGGGCGGGGTAACGTGTCTCTCTGCTCTCCATAAGGAATACGCAATGCGTTGTCCGTGTTGTGAAAGCCATCGAATTCACCGATCAAGAACAAAGGGAATAGTTGAATCCCTTATGGGACGAATTTTCGTCCGTGCCTATCGTTGCTTGGGATGTGACACCCGTTTTTTCCGGTGGTCCAGGACAGCCAAGTCCGGGCATGGCCGGTTGACAAGAGCGAGGTAGTTCAGCTTGCTAAATCTACAAGGCCAGCCCGCCTGCGAGCATATTTTGGAAAGCCAGCTTACCCCATCAAGGCGAATGCACTCGCGAGTCGAGGCAGCGGGAGACGTTTATGTCTATTGGCGCTCTGCTGGTGAGGAGGATGTTGCGCCGGTACGAAACCTAAGTATGGGAGGTCTCTTCATCGAAACGGACGCACGCAAAGTTCCGGGAGTGTCTGCAAACCTTCATTTTCTTGTTCAAGAAGGGCAGATCAGGGCCGACGCTGTGGTGCGACACGCAAAACCCGGTTGTGGTTTAGGGCTAAGATTCACGGCGGTACTCAATGAGGACCGCAAATGTCTGGCCGAATTGATGACGCGGCTTCGACGATCGTTTTCGTCCAGTTAATTTCGATCCAGTTTCCTGGAAGCGCCTCAATAAGTCGCATATCGAACACTCGAGGTTTTGGGGCTCAGGCCCCGCACGGAGGTCTGAATGGCAAGCAGGGTCTCAAGCCTGGGCGTTGGAGCGCGGCCTCGAGTCGGCGCCAGGCACGCTCGCCACGAGTCAGCCGATCGCATGGTCTCGTTGATCGTATGCACGCGGAACCGCGCCACGAAATTGTGGCGGTTGCTGCAGGCCTTTCAGTCACTTGAGATACCTTCCGGCTATCGAGTCGAATTTATTGTTGTAGACAACGGTTCGACAGATGAAACTCCGCAGATCTGCAAGGCTGCCGAGGAAATGTTCGGTGGGCGATTGCGCTGTTTCTTTGCTGCTAAGCCTGGAGTCGGTCACGCTCGCAACTTGGGCTTGGCCCACGCTCGCGGTGATATCTTCGTTTTCATCGATGACGACGTGGTTCCCAGGCACGACTGGCTCAACGTCATCTGCGAGCAATTCGCCGCCGATGCTGGCCTTGCGCTTCTCTCGGGCCAGGTGCAACTCCACGATCCGCTCGATTTGCCCGTTACGATTCGCACCAGCACCACACGCCGAAGTTTTGATTCCATTGCTGACGCCTTCAGCTTGCTCGCTGGCTGCCATTTCGCCGTCCGCCGCCAATACGCTGAGAAGGTGAGCGGGTTTGACAGTCATTTTGGGGCCGGGACACCCTTCCCGGTTGAGGACGCTGATTTTTTCTATCGCGTCTGGCGAGCTGAAGGCAAACTCATTTATGAGCCATCGATGTTCGTCTGGCATGATCACGGCCGCCGTTCGACGGAAGACAAGTGCGGGATCGTCCGTGGTTACATGATCGGCCGCGGGGCCTTCTATTCCAAACATGTGCTTGCCGGAGACAAATCGGTCCTGCAGGCCTTTTACTGGGAACTGACCGGTCTCGTGAAGGCCCTCTTCCGAGGAACCAGCAAATACGGTTGGCCTTCTCTTGGCTGGCTGTTGCGCGGCTTTGGGAGTTACACGCTAACCTACGCCCGCTCTCGCCGTCCTGAGTCCACTCCAGCTCAAGTACCCCAAACATCTGTTTCTGGCCAATCCTAAGTTCCACGAACAAGGCCAGGCGTGCATTGGCGAGTGTAAAGAAGCTTCTTGCAGAGGTGCAGGAGTCGACGGTGCAGGTATTCCCGTCTAAAGCGTTATTGTGCCCGAATCATTTCGACAACCTGATGACGACTATCGGCATCGACTTGCTTCATGATTCGATGGATATGGTTTTTTACGGTGAATTCCGACAAATTGAGATTGGCAGCGATCTCCTTGTTGGTCATGCCCTTGGCGACCAAATCCACCAATTGCATTTGTCGATGCGTCAGCGAGGGTTTCGCGGGAAAGCTAGCGCTTTCTGCCAAGTCAGTTCGCGAGCGCTGGGCCAAGCGTTGGATCAGGGTCATGCACAGATGGGGCGGGCACACCGCTTCGCCTTGCGCTACTGCGCGCACCGCGCCGATTATCTCGTTGGCTGAGGCGTCCTTCAGAAGATAACCGTTGATTCCGAGACACGCAGCTTGCCAGAACGTGCTCGCATCATCGTCCATCCCAAAAAGCACGATCTTGAGGCGTGGGAGTTGTTCAGCTCGGTGTCGGACGAAGCTGCCTCCAAAAATAGTTAGCCGGTCCGTCAGCACAACCTCGCAGCCGGATACGACAACATCTTCGATTGCCGAATCCGTCGCTGACTTGACGCCGACCACGCAGATACCAGCCCGCTTTCGAAGCATGCGGGCCAATGTCTCGCGAACAAGGCGATTTTCAGCCAGAAGATAGACATCTGTACCGGGCAAAGGAATTTGGTTGGTGGTCCCCATAAAATACCTTAGACTTCAATACTCGCAAGTTTGTTGCCACCCGCCGAATGGCCATGACTCTCCGCGCCCCGTATCGTTGCAGTGCCGCCAATACTAGATGTCGTCAAGTTACTTGTCAACCGCGCACGACACCTGTCGGAATATTACGCATTCTTAATGTCGACGGAGTCCCGCGCAATACCCTGGATTCCTGACGATAGAGCTTCCGGATACCTTAGGCACGTCTTAGGCCTGTACTCCTACCAGGACTAGTGAGGACTAGAAGCCGTCTCATACGTGCGCTGCTGAAATCGGGGGCCTTCTTCAGGGGCTAAACCCCATGTTTGCAGCGCTTTGCGTCGGGGCTATGAGATGGCTTCCAGTCCCCTCATGGCCATTCGCCAACACCCGCCGTTCCTAATTTTGGTCACCGAAGAAGGGTCAACTACGGCTGATTTTCGAGGAGAGAGACGCAACCATGCTCGACGATAGGAGCGCCCGAGGGAACCCTGCAATCTCGATAGGGCTTCGGGTCCGGAAGTCAGGCGTGAGACTTATTGCGATCGAGTGCCGAGTGGCTCGAATCTCTTGGGAGCAGGACTGCCCACGGTCGCCAAGATCCGGTTTAACAGGCGTACGTGGCAATTACTGAACTCGAGATACGGACTCGCGGCTCTTTCTAACGTACTGGGTCTCACTCAGCTTTTCGTATTTTCCATTTGTTAGGAGTTCGATTAGCACGTTGAAATGATTGTCGTCGAGCTTCGTCATCGTGTAGCGATAGTCGCCGAAGCGCTTCGACCCGTTATACCGTGCCCACAAAGATCCATTGGCCAGAGGGCGCATCGATTGCGTGGCTGCGGTCCATGCTGCCGTCGGTGTTGTAGGCGTGAAAGAAGAGCTTGTGGGTATCGGGGTCTACTCCGTAGACCGCGCAATCCCGGTACACGATCGCGCCCTGATTATCTCGCAATAGTTGCTGCGACATCACCCATTTTCCTTCGAGAATCGCTGCGTAGGTCATTTCTTCCACGTATTTCGCAGGCGTCTTGGCTGTTTCTGGGCTCACCTGCCACGTGCCGACGACGAACTTAAAATCCGTCATCGGGTCCGCGGCGCCAGATTCCTGCGCATGTCCGCCCCCTCCCCACGCGCACAAGGTCATCAGCATGATTGACAGCAGGGCTCTGGCCTTCATCACATCCTCCGTGTGCCTCTAAGCACATTTCGCCGCCTAGTGTCCGCTCCAGCCAGACGATTCAGCAAGCTATGTAGCCCCGCATTCGAGCGTATTTGCCCCACTAATGCGTGCACTTATCCTCTCCTCGCCTCCATGAATAAGGATTGCAGATATGCTTGGCCCTCTTTTCAGCGCCCTGCGCCTCGGCGCACGGTTGAGCAAGGAGGTATCCTCTTGAGTATGTGGCGGTCCGCGGCCGGAATGTTGCGCGCATCCATCCTCGGCAGTAGCTTATTGGGTGTAGTCGTCGTCCACAGTTCCAAAGGCATCGCGGATCGGCCGCAGCGGCCGCCATACGCGGTTGGTCACGTTACTGAGCCTCGGATGTTCGCCGAAGGCGTCGTATCCACCGAAGACGACGAAAGCAACGGCTCGTTCAGCCTCGACGGCAGCGAATTCTTTTTTGCGAAAGCAAACCTGACTACCACGTTTCCGCGCGTCGGTGCTCTCTGCGTCTCGCGCCTTCGCAACGGCCGGTGGTCCGAGCCGGAAGTTCTGTCATTTTCCGGCGGGCAGTATCTTGATCTTTCTCCGCGCCTTTCTCCTGACGGCAACACCATGTTTTTTTCTTCGACTCGCATCGTACCGGGCGTAAGCGCGCGCGCGTTGCGCATTTGGTCCGTGCGGCGGACTGCCAATGGCTGGGGTGAACCCCAGGCGCTGCCTGCTCCCGTCAACACGCCCGACAACAATTGGCATTGGGGACCTTCGGTTACACGCGAAGGCACGCTATACTTCGCCTCGACCCGCGACGGCGGCCAACCGCACATCTTTCGCTCGCGTTTTGTCAACGGCGCTTACAGCGAGCCGGAAAAACTTGGCCCGGAAATCAATTCCAAGTTCAATGAGTCGGATCCGTTTGTTTCACCCGACGAGAGTATTCTTGTTTTCGCTTCTTCGGGCAGCGATCTCTCGGGTATCGAAGATCGCGCAGAAACGCTCAAAGGCGGCGGCGTCGTCTATCCACGCTCCGATCTCTACGTCAGTTTCCGGAAAGACGGCAAGTGGTCCCCCGCGAGGCATCTCGAGCATCACATCAATACAGTCGCCGATGAAAACGCTCCTTCAATCACTCCCGATGGCAAGTATCTCTTCTTCAGTAGTGAGCGCAGCCCGTTTACGATTCCCACTGCGCATCGCCTCAATTACGAAGAAATCGAGCACATGCTGCACTCCACGCTGAATGGCCACGGCAACATCTTCTACATCAGTATTGACGCGCTCGATGCGCCGGCGCCGGCGAAGCGGGAAGGGAAGGAGCATCCTTGATGACCACGATTCGCCGCATAGCTGCCGCCGCCTTTCTGTGTCTCTCTGTTGCGCTGCTCATGCGGGCTGCGCGCTCGATTTCGCCCGAGGAAGACGCTCCCATCCCTGAAATGATCGGCGAAGGCATCATCTCCACTCCCGACGACGAACTCGGCGGCACCATCACCGCTGACGGCCAAACCATCTACTTCGAGAAAAGCGCCGCGCCGCACTACCTCTATATCCTTTACGAGTCGCACCTGGTCGACGGCCAATGGGCTACCCCCAAGGTGCTTCCGTTCTCCGGCCAGTATCGCGACACGGATCCCGTACTTTCGCCGGATGGCAACACGCTGATGTTTGCTTCCGATCGCCCGGTAAACGGAAAAGAGCAGCATCATTTCTATATTTGGGCCGCCACCAGGACAGCCACCGGGTGGAGCGAACCGCAACTCATGCCCGGCCCGGTCAACGACGGCTTCAATCAAGTTTTTGCTTCCATTGCCCGCAACGGGAATATCTACTTCGCGTCCAGCCGAAAGACGGGCCACTACGACATCTATCGTTCGCGCTTCGTTGACGGAAAATATCAGAAAGAAGAGGATCTCGGCCCGGATTTCAATGGCTCAACCATCGACAGCTTCGAAGCTTTCATCGCGCCTGATGAGAGTTTCCTGTTGATCGGCAGCTTCGGGCGGCAGGAAACTTTCGGCAGCTCCGACCTGTACATCAGCTACAACCAAAACGGTGTATGGACAAAGCCCAAGAACCTTGGTCCGGTAATCAACACGCCCGCGCGCGACTACAGTCCGCGGATTTCTGGCGACGGCAAATGGCTCCTGTACACCAGTGAGCGCAGAAAATCATCAACGCCGCGCACTGCTCCCTACACCTACTCCGAATTTGTCCAGGAATCTCGCGGGCTGTACAACAGTCTCGGCAATCTCTATCGGATCCCGCTCGACTACGTCCTGCGCACCACGAAGCCGTAGCCCTGAAAGCAAAGAGCGACTATTCGTTCCGCAGCGTGACCATCGGATCGATTCGGGCAGCCCGCTGCGCCGGAACGTAGCTCGCCAGCAGCGCCACAAAAATCAGCAGTACCGCTATCCCGCCAAACGTCAAAGGATCGGTGGCGCGTACGCCGAACAAAACGCTATCCAGAAATCGCGTCAACAACAGCGCCCCCGCCAGCCCAATCCCCACGCCATATGCCGCAATCGCCAGCCCGCGTCCCACAATCAGCCGCAGAATGCCGCTTTGTGTGGCTCCCAACGACATTCGGATGCCAATCTCCCGCGTACCTTGCCGCACCAAAAACGCCAGCACTCCGTAAATTCCCAGTGTGGCCAGTACCAGTGCAAATCCTGCAAACAGCGTCAGCAGCAACATCGAAAATCGCCGCCGCGCCAGGGATTCGTCGACGCGCTCCGTCATGCTGCGAACGTTGTAAAGCGGCAAGTCGGCATCAACCTCGTGAATCGCCTTCTTCACTGCCGGCGCCAGCGCCGCTGGATCGCTCGCGCCGCGGGCCACGATGTTGAACTCTCGCGACGGAGACTGCGCCATCGGCAAGTACAAGGCGATCCGCGAATCTTCGTCCAGCGTATACTGTTTCACGCGTCCTACCACACCGACAATCGTGAACCACGGATCGCTCGAATCGCTCGAATCGATCCCTCCAAATCGAAACCGCTTGCCCAAAGGATCTCCACCCGGCCAAAGTTGCTCCGCCATGTGCTCATCGATGATTGCCACGCGGACATTCTTATCCGTATCGAATTCGTTGAACAGCCGCCCGCGTCGCAGTGGAATCTGCATGGCTTCAAAATAGTGTCCGCCCGCGACGCGCTGATCAGCGTTGATGAAATTCTCGCCCGGCTGTGGCACTCGCCCTTCGATGTTGATCGGTCCCCAGGCGAACATCTCGCTTAACGGCAACGACGAAGCTCCACCCGCCGCGCTGACTCCGGGAAGCTGTTCCAGCCGCTCCCAGATCTGCAAGTACGCCTGCTTTACACTCGTCGCGTCGTTATATTTCCGTCCGCGCATCATCAATTCCAGCGTAAGCACATTCTTCGGATTGAATCCCGGCGAAACGTTCTGCAGTCCCGCGAAACTTCGAATCAGCAGTCCCGCCCCGATCAGCAACACCACGGACAACGCCAATTCCGACACCACCAGAAGCCGACGCATGTTGTTCCCGCGTCCCCAAACCGCGCCCGCTCCGCTCGACCCGTGGCTTGCATCCGTCAGTGCTCCACGCAAGTCCAGCCGCGACGCTCGCAACGCCGGGGCCAGCCCAAATACAATTCCCGAAAGCACTGAAATCACCAGCGTGAACGCCAGCACTTCGCCATTCACTGCAATGTTCTGCAACCTGGGCACACTGCTTGTCCCTAGCAGGTGAATCATCCGCACGCCCAATACCGACAGAATTACTCCGAGCGCCCCGCCCACTAGCCCCAGCAGCAGGCTTTCCGTAAGCAGTTGTTGCACGATTTGCCGGCGTCCAGCGCCCAGCGCCGAGCGAATCGCCATTTCTCGTTGCCGAGCCAGCGCTCGCGACAGCAAAAGATTGGTCACATTGGCGCACGCGATCAGCAGCACAAAGCTCACCGCGCCCATCAGTATCAGCACCGAACGCCGCGCGTCGCCCACTACTTGCTCTTCCAGCGGCACGATGCCAAATGTCAGTCCGCCATTCGGCGGATAGAATTTTGGATAGTCGCGCCGCAGTCCCGCCGTCAAGGCGTCCATTTCCGCCTGCGCCTGCTGCACGGACACGCCCCGCTTCAGCTTGCCCATGACGTTGTAATCTTCACGCCCGCGCTGCTGCGCTGCCCCGGAGTCCAGCGGCAACGGCAGCAAAATCTCCGCATCTTCCGCGCGCCCCAGCGTGGGAAGCACCTCACGCGGCAGAGAAAAGTTTGCGGCGGTCACGCCCACTACGCTGTATGGCTTTCCGTTGATCGCGATCGATTTTCCGATGACCGCGGCATCTCCGCCATAGCGCCGTTGCCACGTCCCATAGCTCAGCAGCGCGGTGGCTGCGGCGCCGGCCACGTCCTCTTCCTTCACGAACAACCGGCCCACTGCCGGCCGCGCTCCTAGCATCTCCAACAAGTTCGACGACACATGAATGGTGCCGATGCGTTCCGGCTCGCCGTCGCCGGTCAGATTGTCGTTTCTGCCGATCGCCATCGCCACATCGTCAAAACCCCTGTGGCCGCTGCGAATGTCGAAGTATTGCGCGGTCGAAAACCAATCCTGCGTAATGTTGAGTCCCGGCGAGCGGTTCCACAGAATCACCAGCCGCTCCGCATCTTTATAAGGAAGCGGATGCAGCAACAGTGCGCTAAGTACGCTGAAAATTGCGGTTGTTGCGCCAATCCCGATGGCCAGCGAAAGCACCGCGGCCAATGCGAATCCCGGATTCTTCGCGAATCCTCTCGCCGCATACAACAAATCGTCCGCAAGTCTGTTCATCGCGCCTCGCTGATTGCTATCCCACCGTTCTCGTTAGCAGCGGCTCCAGATTTTCCCGGTATCCTCGGCTCGCCGGCAAATCTTTTTTGTCCGAGAGCGTCACGATGAACTCCCCGCTGTTGCACGGCCGCACTTCCTTGATGCGGTCCGTGTTCACGATAATCGACCGGTGAATCCGGATGAACCGGCTCCCCGCCAGCTTTTGCTCCACTTCGCTCATGGTGCTCCGCGTCAGATACGACGCCGGCCCCACGTGCAGCCGCACATAGTTCGAAGCCGCCTCCAGCCAGTCGATCTCGGTTAGCTTCAGAAACAGCAGCCGCCCCTCCGTCTTGATGACAAAGCGATCCCGTTCCGCTCGCTGTTGCCCAAGCGCCTTCAGCGAATTCACTAGCGTGGACGCGGTGGAAGCTTCTTCTGCAAGCGCGATTTGGGTTTTGGCCCGCCGCAGCGCCCTCGCAAACCGCGCTTGATCGAACGGCTTCAGCAAATAATCCAGCGCATTGGCGTCGAACGCCCGCAAGGCGTATTGATCGTACGCCGTGGTGAAAATGACGTAAGGCATCGCCTCCGGCTTGAACTGGCTCAGCGCCTCGAAGCCGTCTCCGTCCGGCATCTGCACGTCCAGAAACAGCAGTGCCGGACGAATCGCGTTCACTGCCTCCACCGTCTGCCGTACGTTCGTGCATTGCTGCAGGATCTCCACCTCGCCGTCATTCTCTAGCAGCAGGCTCAGTTTCTTCCGTGCCAACGGCTCGTCGTCCGCGAGTATCGTTCCGATTTTTCTCATTTTCTTTTATGCTCCCTGTGGAATGTGTGGCGGTATCTGCGCAACAGGAAAAAGCCGCGCTTCGCCCGCTTCAATCTCGCTCCGAACCGCAATCGGCAAAATCATCTCGGCAACCGTTCCGTGCTTCCCGGCGCGCGAAAGCCGCAATTCAAATCGCTCCGCATACGCTTGTTCCAGCCGCGCGCGTGTATTTTTCAGCCCGACCCCTTCGCGCGTCAGGCCTTCCGCTTCTGATATCCCCGGGCCATTGTCCGTCACCCGGATCACCAGCCGGCCTTCCGACACGTGTGCTCCCACCACGATTTTGCCTGCTCCGACATTCTTGGAAATGCCGTGCCGCACCGCATTCTCCACGATCGGTTGCAAAATCAGGTACGGCACTGGCACTTCCAGCGTTTCCGGAGCCACATCGAATCCCACCATCAAGCGGTCCGAAAATCGCGTCTGCTCGATCGCTAGATATTTCTCCGCAAAGTCCAGCTCCTGCCGCAACGGCACGAATTCCACCGCGTCGCCGTTCAACGCCGCGCGCAGCAAGTCGCTTAACTGTGCGATCATCCGGTCCGCGCCGTCAGCATTGGTGTGCACCAGCGTGGAAATCGAATGCAGCGTGTTGAAAAGAAAATGCGGCTGCAGTTGCATTTTCAGCGCGCGCAATTGCGCCTGTGCCAGCTCCGTCGCCAGCGTCGCCGATCGTAGCTCCTGCTCCTGCAGCTGCGCATAGTACATGGCCACGTAGCCGCCCACTAGAATTGGTCCGTAGTAACGGATTAGCCCGCCGGAAAACGCGATGTACAACGTCTGCAGGAACTCCGCCGAAAGAGGTTTCGCGTTCGCGGGCGTCTGCCACGTGTCGACGGCCCAGTAGTGCACCGAATACAAACAAGCCAGCGCGAAGTAAAACACCAGATGCATCGCGCCATTTCGCAACCACGTGCGCCTGCCCAGTGGGAACCGCCACATCAACCACAGAATCAAAGGTGCAAAGAAAGACCAGAACGCGAACACCGCCAAATGTCCCACGACCCAGTATTGGAGCGGCATCGGCGTGCCGACCTTCACGGACACGCCGTAGTCGCGCGCCGCGGACAGCAGTGCGAACACCGCACCCAGCGGAAAGCTCCACTGCCAAACTCGCCAGCACCATCGCACCAGACTGCCGCTGGAAGGGTCACCCATTGTCAAAACTCACAGGACGCAACCACCACTCCCTTTTCGACGCGCTGCACTCATCCCGGATAGCAGCGGAAGTAGACCAGGAACCGCGTGACTCGAGGTGTTTTTGCGACCGCCTCCGCCGCCCCGGCCCTCCTCTTCAACGGACTGCCCCCTAAATATGTACATTAGCAATCGATACAGCCAAGTTCATCCCTTCTGGACGCGCGCCACGGCATCCGCGGCCCGTTTGCGTTGACAGCACTTCTCCTTCACGGGTACTTTGTTTCCCACTGTATCCGAGGAGGTTCCATGCGTCGATCGATGGTTGTCGCGACCGCTCTTTGCGTCATCGCGTTGGGTGTCAGCGCTCAGGACATGGCGGAAAAGTCCGCGGTGGTGCACAACACCAATCCAAAATTCGCGCCCTTGCCCGGCGCGCCGGACTGCCTCACGGTCGCGCCGCAGCACGGCGATCTCGCCAAAGGCCCTTCAGTCCTGCTGCTGAAATTCGAGACCACTTGCGTGATCCCGTGGCACTGGCATTCCATCAACGAGACGCTCTTTCCGGTGGCCGGGTTGCTGCAAGTGACCGGCAAGGGTGAAAAGCCGCAAGTAGTCTCCGGCGGCGACTACGCCTACATGCCTGCCAAACATGTGCATCAGGCCAAGTGCGCCGGCACCAAGCCCTGCACGGTGTTCCTGCAGTCTGACGGGCCTTTCGATTTGCACTACGTTGACAAGGACGGAAACGAAATCACGCCGGACAAGGCTCTCGCCGAAGTTAACAAGCCGGTAGATAAACCGGGCGCCAAGCCGGCAGCCAAGCCCGCTCCCAAGCCCTAGTTCGTTAACTGCGCCGCTGCATCGCGTGATCGAGCGATAGCTTTTCTGTGGGAGTGAGCGGTCGCGTCGTGCCCTTCGGCAAATCGGCCAGCGCCAATGGGCCGATGGCTACGCGAATCAAACGTAACACTTCGATCCCGCGATGCTCGAACAATCGCCGAATGTGGCGATTCTTCCCTTCGTCGAGTGTAATTTCCAGCCACGAATTCGTTTCACCGCTGCGCAAAATCTCCGCGCGCTTCACGCGCAGGATTTCTCCGTCCTCGACGGCAAATCCCTTTTGTAGCTCGTTTAGCAGCGCTCCATCTGCCACCGTGCCGATCTGCGCGTGATAAATCTTGTCCAGATGTGTTTCAGGCGCGGCAATCCGCGCCGCCCACTCCGAATCATTCGTCAGCAGCAGCAATCCTTCGGAAGCCATGTCCAGCCGGCCCACCGGTCCAAGCCACGGCGTTCCGGCCGGCAGCAGCGAATAAACCGTGTCGCGCTCTTTTTCGTCGTCCGCGGTCGTCACGATGCCGCGCGGCTTGTTCAGCACCAGATAAATTTTCGCTGCGGCTTGTAGCGCCTTGCCGTCGATTTCGATGCCGTCCTTGCCGGGGTGCACCGGTGTTTCCGGGTCGCGCCGCAATCGGCCATTGAGGCGAACTCGTCCCGCGCGAATCAGCTCAGCAGCCTGCGAGCGCGAGCAATACCCAAGTTTCGAGAGCGCCCGCGCCAAGCCGGTTTTTCTTTCATTTTGCGGCAAATGATCGGCGGCCCGCTGGCGTTTCGCCGGTTCAGCTTTTCGCGGGCGCCTGATTTTGCTTTTCTTCATGCTTCACTTCGCCGTAGCGCGCAGCCAGCCAAGCCCGCAATTCCTTGGGACTATAATGGAACGGGCCCATTCCGCCGCGGTACGCGATGTGCCCGCGCTCGTCGATCACGTAGAGCCGCTCGGGCCACGCCGAATACGCATCATTCGCCGCGTTGGTCATGTCGTCGATCCCGAAGGGAACTGGATAGTGGAAGCGCTGGATGAAATCGTTGGCGATGCTCACGCGGCCGGCGAGATTCTTCGGCTGCGCGTAACAGACATCGTCTTTCACATTGGATTTCATCTGCCACTCGTCGGTCGGATGCGCTTCTCGGACGTATACGGTGAGAAAATCCGCATGGTCCTTGTAATCGCTGTAAAGCTGCACGATGTCGCCGACCTGGCGACGGAACGGCGGTCAGGTGAAGCTGCCGAATACCAGCACCAGCGGGCGGCCGCCGGTCCGTTCGCGAATATGAAAACGATTCAGGCCGTCGAGCGCGACAAGGTGCGCATCGGGCGCATCATCACCCACTTTGAGCGTGCCGCGGTGCATATGTGGCAGCGCGTAACGCACCATGCCGTAAGCATCCTTCGGGCTGCCAGCCATGAACGACAGCACGCCGAACGCCGCCAGCAGCAGCAACGCGACTATTCCCAGCGTCCATTTCCAGAAACGCCTCATCCCTCTTCACTCCTGAACTTCACCAACTCTCTTTACTCCTTGTAGTGGCGCAACATGTTGCGCCAGCCTGCGGCAGGCATCCCATTACCGAATACCACGAAACACCCGGCACAGTAACAAGCGCTCCGGCGCAGCGACATAGTGCATTTGCACTACCGCCCATCCTTGGCCAGCAATTCCTCGCGCTTTTCCTGGTACCGTGCCAGCGCCCGCTCGATCACTGTAAGTGCCGCATACGCCGGCCGAATCTCATCGACCTGCACCTGCTTGCCCTCAAGCTGCTTGTAGTCCTGAAAGAATCGCCGCAGCACCAGCAAGCGATGCGGCGGGAGGTCCCGGGCTTCGAGATAGTCGCTGAATTCGGGATCGTTGGTGGCCACCGCGATAATTTTGTCGTCGGTCGCTCCGGAATCGACCATGGTCATTACGCCGATGGCCCGCGCTTTGATCAGCGCCAGCGGCTGCACTGGTTCCTGGCAGAGCACCAGCACGTCGAGCGGATCGTTGTCCTCGGCATAGGTTTGTGGGATGAATCCATAGTTGGCGGGATAAAAGACTGCGGAGTGGATGATGCGATCGACTCTGAGCAGCCCCGTGGCTTTGTCGAGCTCATATTTAACGTTGGAACCCAGCGGAATCTCAATGACCGCCTGGAAATCGCGCGGAAGCTCTTTCCCTGGTGAAACGTCATGCCATGCGTGGAGCACGGAAGTCCTCAGAAGAAAATCAGCAATGGTGGCGCCATGTAGCAATCCATTATCCCTTGAGTTTGTGGCCGGTGCCAGAGCAGAACGGCGGCTCTTTGCTGCGTTTCGCCGCTGGTTTCTCCTTGACAATCTGAGCCGTCCCATACATCTTGGTTAGCTTTGTCCCACTCCGCGTTCGCTACAGTACGGAATGGGTCTGTCTACTGACCTATGACCAAGGTAAGGCTCTGCTTTCACGACCGCTGCTTCGATGGCACTGCGTCCGCTGCGCTTTTCTATCGCTTCTATCGCGAACGTTTTGCCCGCGACGCCGAATTTGGCTTCACGGGCATGACGCACAAAGCCGTGCAACCGTGGGAGCCGGGTCTCTTCGACGGCGACGAAAATGCCATCGTCGATTTCAAATATTCGAATTCGCCGAAAGTCACCTGGTGGTTCGACCACCATCAAAGCGCGTTTCTCACGCCGGCTGATGCCGAGCAGTTCCGCGAGCACCCCGGCCAGAACATGTTCTACAAGCCGGACTATAAGTCGTGCACCATGCTGATCGCCGATGTGGCCAGCAAGCAATTCGGCTTTGATACCGCGCCGTTGTCTGAGCTCATTCGCTGGGGCGACATCATCGACGGAGCGCAATACCCGACGCCGCAATTTGCCGTGGAGCTGGCGGAGCCGGCCATGCAACTCGCGCTGGTCATCGAAGCGGCCCCGGAAAATGGGCTTCCGGCCAAAATTATTCCGGAACTTGCCTATCGTTCGCTCAGCGAAATGGTCAAGCTGCCTATTGTCGCCAGGCATCTCGATCCATTGCTGGAACGCCATCGCCGCTCCATTGAAGTGCTTCGCGAACGCTCCGAAGCCCGCGATTCCGTTATCTTCTTTGACGTGAGCGATCTGGACCTCGAGGGCTACAACAAGTTCATTCCGTATTTGCTCCATCCCGAGTCCGTTTACTCCGTCAGCGTCAGCGCGTCCGCGCTGCGCGCGAAAGTATCCCTTGGCACCAATCCCTGGAATCAGGCGACCGCTGACCAGAACCTGGCGTCCTTAGCCGAGAAATTCGGCGGCGGCGGCCACGCTCGCGTATCCGCTATTTCTTTTGAGCCGGAAGATATCACCCGCGCCCGCGAAGTGGCCCGCCAGTTAGCCGCGACCCTTCGCAAACACTAGTTTCGCCAATTTTGTGCTAAGTTTTGCGGTTCGACAAAATTCCGCGGCGTGTGTAAAATCAAGGTTTGTCAGTGGACCGGTAGCTCAATGGTAGAGCAGCTGACTCTTAATCAGCGGGTTGCAGGTTCGAGTCCTGCCCGGTTCACCAAGTCTTTATTTTTCAACATCTTTGTGATTTGGTTTTTTCTTGTGTGGTACATTGCGGAACAACTGAGCGGCGATTTCGTTTAGCGCGGCGTAGGCTTCTGGCGGTGCCGAGTGCGTATAGACGGCGAGCGTGGTTTCGATGTCACGGTGTCCCACCACGTCCGCAATCATTTTCGGCGAATGCCTGGCCCGACCGAGCCACGAAATCAGGGTGTGCCGGAAATCATGCCAGCCTATATTCGGCAATCCAAGTTTCCGAAGCGCCGGCTTGATTTTCTGTTTGAGCGACATTCCGTGATTCATCGGCAGGTCTGGCGTTCGACTGCGGAAGATCCAATCGTCTGCCTTGGATTCCCGCAGCGTTTCCAGCAAGCGTCTCAGGATCGGCGGCAATGGCACGGCACGCGACTCGTCTTGCTCAAGTTCGTGTGTCTTGCCTTCGTAGCGATAGCGTCGCATTCAAACTTTGCCATCGGCGTTTTTACAGGGATGGCTGTTGCAATTGGCGAAAGATGCGGCGAAAAAATCTGACGCAGGGGACTTGTCAAAATATTTTCGTGGGCTCATCCTAAAGCACGCCCAGTCGCTTGGCCTGCCCATACCAAAGGGCACGGAAGAGGATTGGCCGGAATGGGCAAAGAAAAAGATTGTGCAACATGAAATCGAGCCGTTCTAGCCTGAAGCAATTCGTTGGTCAAACTTTCGAGGGCCGCGTGGTGTTGTTGGACGGCCGTGAATTCATTCGTTGCACGTTCACGCGCTGCCTGCTTCGCTATCGCGGCGGGTCAGTCAGGATTGGAAGCGGCACCCGCGCCATCGATTGCCAGCCGGAATTCTCTGGCTCCGCCAAGCGAACGGTCGAACTTCTCAATCTTTTCGGATTGCTAAAATTCAAACCGCGCAGGGAATCATGAAAATACTCGCCAGCTTAATCTGCGGGTTGTGGGCGGTCTCTTTGCTGGCCGCAACAAAAGAACCAATCATCTACGATTGGCGCATCGGGGAAATCACCAGTTTCTACAAGAGCGACAGTTATACGGCGTTCGTGTCGATCCAATCAGGCGGCCTGCACTTGACCGCAATGGATACGACAATGTCGGGAATCTGCAAGGCTGGACAACTCATCAGGTTCCGCATTCGCAAGTCAACATGGTGGAGTCACGGCCAGAACGTAATCCAGTTTCACCCGGCGACGGGCGATGGATGCTTTGGCACACTGAAAAAAGACAAAGAGCAAAGACTTTGGGAATCCGAAATCTCCGCCATTGATGAGAGCCAAGAAACCGAGTACGAAAAAGCCAGACAGACAAAACGCGAACAAGCATGGACCGGTTCGCGGTACAACTGATGGTACAACCGCCAGAATATAGCCAAAAACAGCACTACGAGAGTAGAGAAAACTGCCTGAATCCTCTGTGATTTACGTATCGAACCGCAATCAGCGGGTTGCAGGTTCGAGTCCTGCCCGGTTCACCAAACTCTCCGATTTGCTCTTTTTTTTGACGAACTGGCCCTGCCTGCCTTCAGCTTCCTCCGCTCGCGAGCGAACAGAAGGGAACAATAAGGCTGCGACGTTGGCCACGGCCTTTCGTTTCGAGTCCGGTACAGGGGGTATGTGTAGACTCGGGAGCGTCGTTATCCATGTCAGACCGCCTAAGAATGTCCTGAGCGGCCCGCATGGTATGACACAGCAATTAGCCCCCCGGGGCCGCGGCTCAGAACGTGAGCCAGACGAGTCCTTATTCTGGGATAACCTCGATTGCGCTGATCGACGGGTAATTCACTCCCGGCGTAAAGTACAGTTCGATTTTGCCCTGTGCCGTAGGTTCGATATGGGCAAACGACTTGACCAGTGGTCCGTTGCCAGCCTCGCGAAAAATGTCAAAGTTCTTGAGCAGCAAGGATCCATTGCAGGAGACGTCGAACACGCGGCTGCCGACGCCACCGAACCCGCCATTGCGAATGCCAAACCAGCGTTCCAGGAAATAGAGGCGCAGAGTGTACTTTTGCCCAGTCGCAACCGGAATGACGTAGTGAATGTGGCCAAAGCGATGCCACTCGTAGAGCCGGCCATCCGTCACATTTGACAGGTCGCCGGCAAAGCTGCTTAGCCGGCCGCCGAAGAAGTAGCGGTCGCGAGTCCAGTCGTTGCCCTTGGAATCGCGGTAAGAGGAATGCCCGACGACGATCCGCACGGGAAGCATATGGTGCGGAGTGCCGGGCAAAATCTCCACCGCATTCAGGAAGGATTCTGGCGTGTTGAAGTTGACATGAATCGCGCCGTCGGCCTCGGGAGACACGTCGGTAAAGACCTTCGTCGTCGCGACATCGTCACCCGCAGCGTCGTCGACCACGTCGAGGCTGATAGACGCGCCTCGGTTAATCGAAAACTGCCCGTTCCGGCTGTTCTCCTGAAAGCCCGAAGTTTCGGCAAACGAGAGATGCACCTCGTACACACCTTTGGGCACCGGATAAACGCATTGAAAAACACCACGTCGGCCTGCGGAAAAGAGCTCTGAATCCTCCGTACCTAGAATCACATGGCCCGGTATCAAGAATGTTTCGCCTCCTGAGCAGTACTTGTCGCTCTGCCATTTCGCACCGGACCGGTCGATATATGTCCCGGAATTATTGCCGACAAGGGCGCGCAGGACGTTTCCGGAAGACTCGGCAAGGACAACTGCGGGAGGAGGACCGAAATCCGTGACCTTGGAATCGCGACCCCGCCAGCGCCAGGCAGCAAGGGAAAGCGAACCGGCCGAGATTACCAAAATCGCTATCGCCGTCAAAACGCGGACCCGCGACCTGTCGGCTCTCACCGGAATAGAAGCAGTCGCCGTTGCGCTTCCGTTGCTCGGCGCATCTACCTCAAGCGGTTTTGCATTCTGTTCTTGTCGGGTGTGATGCCAATGGTCGTCGTGGTACGGGCTGCCATTGAAGTGCTGGGGCGAGTCCCGTTCATCCAGCCTCAACTGGGCGTGTTCCGGCTCCTCTTCGCCTTTGTGGGTGAACCTGGGCACGTAGCCACCCGGAGGTAAGCAAATACGCACCGTGTGATTTGCTCCGGCGGCCCGATAGTAGTCGTCCAGCCGCCTCCGCAAGGCGTGTGCCGTGACGCGGACGATAGTATCCATCTGCGGATCAAAATCATGAGGACGGCCGAGGGCCTCGACGGCAATGTTGTATTCCTTGATGTCGGCCGTAGCACCTTTGAAGTGCTTCTCACATACAAAGGTGAACAGGCGAACGAGGTTGTTCGCCTTGCCGAACATTCCAGACGCAAGAATGGTTTCTAGCTCGGCGCGTTCCGCCTCGAACCTGCTGATGGACGATTGCAAAGGCCAATCCCCCGGGCAACCCGCTCGCGTTTCACAATCGGACGTTCTTGGGGAGAGTATAACTCAATTTTTTGGATGCAAAGCGTTGCTAATCGCTTGGCCCTGAAGAAGTTAGGTTCGGGCGGGAGGGGCCATGGCATAGGACGGCTGCCGGATCGGGCATCAGAACCACTCACGGTGAATTCACCGTGAGCTAACTTGTGGGCCGGCACCGCAAACTGGTTTAGTTTGCCATCGATTCTTTGCATTCACTTGATTTGTTGGGTGCATTCTTTTCTTGGTGTGTAACGCCACTTGAGTCGAGGTGGTGGCGTCAAGGCAGGTACAGCCACGTACTATGAGGGAGCCACGATGATTCCGACTAAGTGGGAGGATCGTCTTTCTGACACCGGTTGCAGAAGGACAAGGCGAATTCGCGCGGCAGCGTTTCGCCTGCCGGTGCTCTTATGCGCAGCGCTGGTGCTCTTGGCGGTCGCTGTGCGATTCGCTGCGGCGCAGGATATCGTCGGCCGCATTTCTGGGACGGTCAGCGACTCATCCGGCGCGACTGTCGCGGAAGCGAAGATCACTATCACCAACGAGGCGACACTGATCAGCCGCAGCGTCACGGCCGACAAGAATGGCTACTTCGCGGCCGATGAGTTGCCGGCGGGAACGTATTCCGTGAAGGCCGCGCAAACTGGTTTCAAGACCACCACGAAAACGGGCAATCTTCTTTCAGCCGGCGGTCGCCTCACGGTGGACCTACGTCTGGAAGTGGGCGCGGTCACAGAGACGGTGACAGTCACCGCGAACGGCGATACCGTGAACACCACGTCTGGCGAAATCTCGACAACCATCACGCAGGACCAGGTGCTGAATCTGGCGTTGAACCAGCGACACTACGAATCGCTCGTCGGCTTGGTTCCCGGCGCGGCCCTGCAAGGCTCGGGTACCAACCCTGCCGCGCTCACGGCAAATTACAACAACAGCGTCGCGGTGATTAATGGACAACGGCTGGACGGACAGAACTGGAGCGTGGACGGCGGGTTCAATTTGGATTCCGGATCGAACAACAGCGTGTTCAACCAGGTTGGTATCGACTTCATTCAGGAAGTGGACGTGCAGGCTTCGAACTATGATGCCGAGTTCGGGCGCTCTGCTTCGGCCACCGTTAACGTGGTCACCAAGAGCGGAGGAGAAAAATACCACGGCGGGGTCTTTGAGTTCGTCCAGAACAATGTTTTCAATGCGGAAAACGCAGGCACTAAACTCACGAATCCGACGGTCAGAGGCTACGCCGCTGTACCTCCTTTTCACTTCAACGATTTTGGATGGAACCTCGGCGGGCCGATCCCCTATATCCAGCCAAAAGGCAAGCTGTTCTTCTTTGCCGGACAAGAGTGGAAGAAGTTTCGCGGAGTCTACCCGGGACTGACGGCTGCGTCGGTAGCGGAGACGTTTCCCACGGCGTTGCAGGCAGCCGGCAACTTTACAGACATCAGTCTTGCGCTCAAGACGCCAACGGTGATTCCCGCGAGTTGCGGAGGCGTCCTTTACACCGCGCCGAACGTCATCAACCCCGCATGCATCACTGGCGACGGAGCGGCCATTGCTGCGCTGTATACTTCGGCTGCGAAGCTGTCTGTGGCGGGGGGGCTGCCGACTTCCACCTCGACCAACAACACCACCTTTAACCTCCCGAACCCGCTCAATCTTCGCGAAGACATCATTCGCGTGGACGAACACCTCACCGAGAAGCACAGTTTCTACTTCCGCTATATTCACGATTACGTGAGCATCTACAATCCCTATTCGACATTCGGCACCGCCGGCGCCGTTCCGGTGGATCCGGACTTGCGCAGCCGTCCCGGATACAACTATCAAATCGGATGGACCTATATGATCAGCCCCACGTTGATCAACTCGGTCAAACTCAATGCGGACTGGCACAGTCAGAGGACTCCGGTGCAGGGCACCGCCTGGATGAAATCCACTTACGGTTTCAATTTCATCCCGCCCCTTGGCAATCCATCTGCCTTCCCCGATGGCCTTCCCACCATAAGCTTTACGGGTGTCGCGAATGTTCCGACGTCCGGGCCGGCCAGCGTCAATGGTCCAGCGCCTAACTTCCTGGCAGCTCCCACGACAGACATCAGTCCCGCCGATAACGTCGTTTGGCAGAAGCACAACCACACGATCAAGTTCGGAGCCCTGTTCGCGCGGAACCGCAAGGACCAGAACTCCCGCACGAACTATGACGGCACTCTCAATTTCAGCGTCAATGCCGGCGCGGGCACGGTCCCAAACACTACGGGCGTGGGCGGTGCGACTATCGGCTCGAACACGACGGGCGATCCCTTCGCGGACGCGCTCCTCGGAAACTTCAACAGCCTCGGCCAGAACTCCGCGGTCACTGTAGGGCACTTCCGGTTCAACGATGTTGAAGCCTATCTGCAAGACACCTGGAAGGTCACCCGCAAACTCAGCTTGGTCTTGGGCGTGAGGTATGTCCACGCAACGCCCACCTATGCCCAAGGCAATAATATGACGAACTTCAATCCGTTTGCCTTCAACCCTGGCCTGGATCCCAGCTTTACTGGCGGTCTGGCGTCAAGCAGCATCAGTGCCGCCTCGCCAGGCCTGTGCAGCGGTCCTCTGCTGAATGTGATTGGCACACCCGTTCTCACGATTGAATGCAACGGATTGCAGCGGCCCGGAGGCGTGCCTACCGATCAGCAGGGTAGAGTACCTGTCACTTTCGTCGATCCGCAGCTCTTGGCGGCAATACCCGGAACGGCGGCGCGCGGTTTCTATAAACCGGAGAATTTGGCTGCTCCGCGGGTCGGCTTCGCGTATGCGCCCTTTTCTGACAACAAGACCGTCATTCGCGGCGGCTTTGGAATCTTCTACGACCATCCCGAAGGCAATGTTCTGGGTAACGGTATCAACTCCCAGGGCTTTGTGCCGTGGGCACAGTCGGCCTCCATCTCGGGGACGAACGCCTCGTTGGCGCAGTTCGATTCCGCTCCGGGCGCGGGTACCGTCGCTGCTCCATCCACCGTAACGATCACTGGAGTCGACCCCAACTTAGTGGTCGCGCGCAGCTACCAGTACAGTTTCGGAGTGCAACGCGAACTGCCACGCGGCATATTGGTGCAAGTCTCCTACGTAGGCAACGTGGGACGCCACATACTGCGCACCCCCAGCTTCAACAACGCCAGTTGGACTGCCCAGGCATACATACCCTTCTCGCCGAACCCGAACACGCTCGAGTGTCCGACCGGGATCAATGCGGCTGCATTTCACTGCTCCGCTACCGGCTTCGCGCCCGCCGGTCTGTCCAAGGATCAGATTCGCCCATACCTGGGCTACTCCACCGTTAACATGGCTTTGAGCGACGTCAATTCCAACTACAACGCCTTGCAGCTTAGCCTGTCAAAGCGGGCAGGTATCCTGACAGCCACGGTTTCCTATACCTATTCGAAGGCGCTGGGAGACGGCGGCGGCGTGGGCGACGCCTATAACGAAAACCCGGAGCCAGAGTGCCCGTTCACTTGTCTCGTCAGCACCGCCGCCAGCCCGGTCTTGGTCAACGGCGGAACCGCTGCAGTTACCGGAGGAACCCAGACCGGCGGCGTGGTGCAGACGTGGAAGCAATTCGACTACGGCAAATTGAGCTTCGACGCGACGCACATCCTGGCCACCACTTTCATGGTCGAATCCCCTTGGGGCAGGAATCTCACCGGAGTGGCCGGCGCGCTGGCTAAGGGTTGGTCGCTGAGCGCGCTGATGCACTACCAGACCGGCTCGCCGCTTACCGCGACCGGTTCGCAAGCCCTCGGCTTCAACGGCTCGAACGTGGCTCGACGAGCAAACTTCG
>Ga0137403_10002529_pt1 | contig 22313 bp, 20 predicted proteins | sample CZOMad2_1_16fung_FD_122057 | JGI IMG/M metagenome (GOLD analysis project Ga0137403, IMG submission 122057) | Vadose zone soil fungal communities from Angelo Coast Range Reserve, California, USA - CZOMad2_1_16fungal (Hybrid Assembly) | ecosystem: Environmental > Terrestrial > Soil > Vadose zone...
CTCCGAAGGTTTTCGGACTCACCGGCGGCAGAAGTGCGAGACTGAGAATTCGTGCTTGGAAAAATAAAGGGGAGGAGCGAACCGGCCCAGCCCTCAATCCCCTAAAGGGATCCTCGGCTCGCCTCTCCCACGTCTTAAAGGAAATGCAACCCGCGCGCCATTCTTAACCCCTTCATTTTCAACACAATCACCTTCTAAATCTTGGTAAAAAAGCGGTACTCCTGCGAAAAATTACCCGCCCTTGCTACCATGCGTCGTTAACGGAACTGGTTAGCGGCATCTCCGCGGGCCGTTACGAGAAGAATTGTCTGGAACTTGCTCTTCCAGAGGGAAAATTTTTCTCAGCTAGTCTGAAATCCACGCGCCTTTCTCCAAAATACCGCGCACTACTCCGCCCTTTCTTGACCCCTCCGAACCCTGCCTGCTATCGTTAAAAGTTATTCTGGCCCCAGTCTACCCACTGAGCGCCAGACCTCCTGTGGAGGGAGCACTCTCGCAACATGGGCCTGACGAAACTCGTCGTGCGGGGCGCACGGCAACACAATCTGAAGAATATCTCTCTCGAGATCCCGCGTAACACTCTCACTGTCATCACTGGGCTCTCCGGCTCCGGCAAATCTTCTCTCGCTTTCGACACGATTTATGCCGAAGGCCAGCGGCGCTACGTCGAATCTCTTTCCGCCTACGCGCGCCAGTTTCTAGACCAGATGGAACGTCCCGACGTCGACGTCATCGAGGGTCTTTCTCCTGCCATCGCTATCGAACAGAAAACCACTTCTCGTTCGCCGCGCTCCACCGTCGGCACCATTACCGAAATTTACGATTATCTGCGCGTCGTCTACGCTTCAGTCGGCGTGCCGCATTGTCCCAATTGCGGCAACCCCATCACGCGCCAGTCCAGTGAAGCCATCGTTCAATCCATTCTTCAGGGTGAACTTGCGCAGCCCGACGACCGCGTCATGATCCTCGCGCCCATCGTTCGCGGGCGTAAAGGCGCCTATCGCAAGGAACTCGAAAAGCTTGGCCAGGATGGCTACGTCCGCGTGCGCATCAACGGCGAACTCTATCCGATGGACGATCTCCCCGCGCTCGATAAGCGCAAGAATCACACCATCGAAGTAGTCGTCGATCGTCTTCTCGTCAAGCAGGGAATAGCGTCGCGTCTCGAGCAGTCCGTCACCACGGCGCTAAAACTCGCCAGCGGCCTCGTCACCGTCGCCGTCGTCGGCGGCAAGGAACACGTCTTTTCCGAAAAACTCGCCTGCCCCGATTGCGGCATCAGCGTTCCGATTCTCGAACCGCGTTCTTTCAGTTTTAATTCGCCGTACGGTGCCTGCCCTGCCTGCAACGGCCTCGGTTCGAAATACGACTTCGATCCCGCAAAGATTTTCCACGATTGGAGCCGCCCGCTCTTCGATGGCGGGCTCGGCCCAGGCTCCGCTTCCACAATTCTAAAACGCACGCTCGAACTTGCTGCCTATGCCCACGCCTTCGATCTCGACACTCCGTTCGATAAATTCCCGCAAAAAATCCAGAATCTGCTCCTTTATGGTTATCCGCCCTCCGGCGGCCCCGGCGCCAAAGATACCGTTGCCGAAAAATCCAAAGCCAGGAAAGAAAAAGGCTTCCGCTTCAACGGAATCCTCAAATTTCTAGAAAAGAATTTCGAGGAATCGAATTCCGACGCTTACCGCGAATGGATGACGCAGTACATGTCCGCCACACAGTGCAGCGTCTGCCACGGCAAGCGCCTTCGCCCCGAATCGCTGGCCGTAAAACTCGCCGGCTGGTCCATCGCGGATTTCACTTCGCTTTCGCTCACCTCCGCGCGCCCTGCCGTCGACAAAATTATTTCGCAGCTCACCGCCCGCCAAAAAGAAATCGCCGCCCGCCCGCTCGAAGAAGTCGCCCAGCGCGTCGAGTTTCTTCTCGCCGTCGGCCTCGGCTACCTCAGTCTAGACCGTTCCGCCGCCACGCTCTCCGGTGGCGAAGCCCAGCGCATCCGCCTCGCCACGCAAATCGGCTCGCGCCTCCGCGGAGTTCTCTACGTTCTCGACGAACCCAGCATCGGCCTCCACGCGCGCGATAACGAGCGCCTTCTCGGTTCCCTCGAACGCCTGCGCAATCTCGGTAACACTGTCCTCGTCGTCGAGCACGATGAAGACACCATCCGCCGCGCCGATTTCGTCGTGGATCTCGGCCCTGGCGCTGGCAATGCCGGGGGCTATCTCGTCGCGCAAGGCAAGCCACAACAAATTGCGGACAGCGCGGAATCCCTCACCGGCCGCTATCTTTCCGGCGAACTAAAAATTCCCGTTCCCGATTCGCGCCGCGTCGCTAACGGCAAAAATATTCAAATCCTTGGCGCCACCGCCAACAACCTGAAAGATGTCGACGTCACGATTCCCCTCGGCCTGCTCACCGTCGTCACCGGAGTCTCCGGCTCTGGCAAGTCCACGCTCGTTAACGACATTCTCTACCGCACGCTCGCGCAAAGACTCTATCGCTCCAGCGAACCCTTCGGCGCGCACCGCGAAATCACCGGCATCGAATTCATCGACAAAGTCATTGAGATCGATCAGGCGCCCATCGGCCGCACGCCGCGTTCGAATCCCGCCACTTACACCGGCGTCTTCGGCCCCATCCGCGAACTCTTCGCCATGCTTCCCGAATCGCGCGAACGCGGCTACAAACCCGGCCGTTTCAGCTTCAACGTAAAGGGCGGCCGCTGCGAAGCCTGCCAGGGCGATGGCCTTCGCCGCATCGAAATGAATTTTCTGCCGGATGTCTACGTCACCTGTGAAGTCTGCCGCGGCCGCCGCTACAATTCCGAAACGCTCGCCGTCCGTTACAAGAATCACTCCGTCAGCGACATTCTCAATCTGCCGATTTCCGAAGCGCTAAAGCTTCTCGAAAACATTCCGCAGATTCAGCAAAAGCTTTCCACGCTCGTTGAAGTCGGCCTCGGCTATGTCCAACTCGGCCAATCCGCCACAACTCTTTCCGGCGGCGAAGCCCAGCGCATCAAGCTCGCACGCGAACTTTCCAAGCGCCAAACCGGCCGTACACTTTACATTCTCGACGAGCCCACCACCGGTCTGCACTTCGACGACGTCCGCAAACTTCTCGACGTTCTCCAGCGCCTCGTCTCGCTCGGCAACACCGTCCTAATCATCGAGCACAATCTCGACGTCATCAAACAAGCCGACTGGATCGTCGATCTCGGCCCGGAAGGCGGCGAAGGCGGCGGCCGCATCGTCGCGCAAGGCCCGCCCGAACAAATCGCCCGCTCCAAAAAGTCCTACACCGGCCAGGCCCTCGCTCGTGTATTGTCGATCCCGCCGGCTAATTCCAACGGTTCCGGCAAGTAGTCTTTCTTCGCGTAGCGTCCGCCTTTTTATCCCGAGTGAAGCCGAGGGACTGAGGCGGGCATCTTCGATTTCAGAAATAGCGCTGGCGTCATTCGCCGGTGAATATCGTCTTATGGGGAATGTGTCGCCATGGGAGCACTCGACAGCCCTCTCTATTTCGTCGTCAAGCTTATAGCGTATTGCGTCTGGTGCTACGTCGGCCTGCGCCTGTTTCAGTCCGAAGCGAAACTTTTGCCCGCAAAGGCTGTTGGCTTCGGCATCTTGCGCTTGTTCATGGGATTTTTCTTCGGAATTTTGATCTACCTCCTCAGCAGCGCGCTCATCACGCATATCGGAGCCGGCCTTCCCGAAAATACAATCACCTACATCGCCGTTTATGTGCCCATCCGCTGGATCGAATGGAGCATCATGGCCGCCATCCTCTATCGCGGCACAACGAGGCCTTATCCATGGTTTCTCGGAGAAAAATCCCATGACCGCTACTGGCGGCTCGGCGGAATCGCCATCTCCTGTCTTGCCGACATTCCCCTCATCGCCGCCCTCGGCGGCATAATACCCACCGGCCGCTTCATGTGCTGATTCGGCGGCGCTTTTGTAGGGCCGGCTTTCTTAAGCCGGCCTTTTCGAACTCAGCCTGGCCGCCCATTCCCGCATTCGTTGCCAAACCTCGCGTTTGACGCCGGTAGTTGTAGAGGCCGCCTTTTTATCCCGAGCGCAGCCGAGGGACTGAGGCGGTCTCTTCGCGGCGTGGATTTATCTTCTCGCCCACGCTAAAGTTATTCCTCCACCCATGACCATCTACTCCATCTTCCCGCTCCAGTTCGGCCAGATCGAAACGTATCCGCTGGCCTCCCGCAAAAGTAAAGTCACCGTAGCCGACTTCGCCAAACCACTCGCCCCCAACTCCTCCCTCAAAAATTTCCTCGACTCTCTCCCCAATTTCCTCGCCGCAAACGATCTTCGCGCCCTGCTCTCTGCCATCCACTCCGCAAAACGCGCACGCAAACCCGTTCTCTGGGGCATCGGTGGCCACGTCATCAAAACCGGCCTCGGCCCCGTCCTGATCGATCTCATCCGCCGCGGCTTCGTTTCCGGCATCGCCATGAACGGCGCCGCCCTCATCCATGATTTCGAAATCGCTCTTTGCGGCAACACTTCCGAGGACGTCGAAGCCGGCCTCGGTGCTGGCGCCTTCGGCATGGCCCGTGAAACCGGCGCTTATCTCAACAAAATCGCCTCCACCGCTGCGTACACTGGCATCGGCTACGGTGAAGCCGCCGGAAAATTTCTCGCCTCGCGCAAACTAAATCCGAAGCACACCGGCGCCAGCGTCCTCCTCGCCGCCTATCAACACAAAATTCCCGTCACCGTCCATCTCGCCATCGGCACCGACATTCCGCACATGCATCCTGCCGCCGACGGCCCCGCCCTCGGCGCCGCCACGCACCACGATTTCCGCCTCTTCTGCTCGCTCGTGAAAGAAATGCATCCCGGCGGCGTATATCTCAATTGGGGTTCCGCCGTGCTCTTGCCGGAAGTTTTCCTGAAAGCCGTCTCCGTCGTCCGCAATCTCGGTGTGCCCTTACGGCCAATAACCACCGCCAACTTTGATTTCATCCAGCACTATCGTCCGTTGCAAAATGTAGTGAAGCGCCCAACGGCTCCCGCAGCGGGAAAACACGCGGACGGTTCCCGTGGTTTCGCCATCACGGGGCACCACGAGCTTCTTTTGCCGCTCGTAGCCGCCGCGCTCGCAACCGGTTGGCCCGGCAAATCTTCAAAACGCCGTGCCGCGAAATCGCGCAAAGGCCATTGATGACTTTTTCCGGCGACAACCCACAAGATCCTTTTGCCGCTCCTGAATTTCCGCAAGCGCCTGCTCCCGCCGCGCCGGATGCATCTCCAATTTCCGAAATTCCTCCGGGCGACCCCTTCGCCTATGGCGCCGAGCATCCGCAACCTTTTCACACGGCTCCCCCTGCTCCAGCCGACCTCCAAATCCCGTGGTCTTGGGGACATCTCCTCTGCTTCGGGCTCTTCGGGTTTCTCTCGTTGGTCTTCGTGCAGCTCGGCTTCACTGCCTACTACATCGCCACGAAATCGCTCTCCCCCCACGCCACGTCGCAACAGATGCAGCAATTCGCCATTTCCAAACCAGTCTTCGCAATCGGTAGCATGGTCCTGTGGTACGCCCTTCTATTTATTTTTCTCTATCTCACGCTCACGCTCTTCTACCGCAGCCCGTTCTGGCTTTCTCTCGGCTGGCGAAAATTAAATCCGCAAAACACCAAAGCGCCGGCGCAGCCCTGGCTATACCTGGCTCTCGGCTGCGCTCTCTCCATTGTCGTCATGCTTGTCACCGCTCTCGCCAAAGCGCCCGAGCACGCTCCGATTCAGGACCTCCTCAAAAATCGCACGATGGCTTTCGCTTTTATGGGAATGGCCGTCCTCGTCGCGCCCCTCGTCGAAGAAACCATTTTTCGCGGCTATCTGTTTCCCCTCCTCGCCAAGTGGTTCGGCCTGGTTCCCGGCATTGCCGTTACCGGCGTCCTCTTTGGTCTGATGCACGGCTATCAGCTTGGCTGGGCGTGGGCTATCGTCGGCGCCTTAATCGGTGTTGGCATTGTTTTCACCGTGGTTCGAGCTCGAGCACAGTCAACGCTAGCCAGCTTCCTTATGCACTTGGGCTACAACTCTACGATTGCCGTCCTCGGCACGCTCGGCATTCTCTTCGCCAAATACGCCAAACAGCTCCCGCCTCCGCACCACTGATCCCGATTTCCTTCGTCCCGCCGTGTTTCGCTACAATAGAAGTTTGCGAGGATAGCTCCCGAATGTTCGTAGCCCAACCCATCGAATGGACCGATCTTGGCATCGTCATGCTCGACCAGCGTCTGCTACCCGGCGAAGAAGTCTCCTACACCTACACCACCTATCAAGACGTCGCCAGATCCATCCGTGAAATGGTCATTCGGGGCGCGCCCGCCATCGGTGTCGCCGCCGCCATGGGCGTCGCCATCGGCGTGCAAAAATCCTCCGCTAAATCTCTCGCCGAACTTCGCGCTGAATTTCCCGTCATTCTTGATACGCTCGCCAAGACGCGTCCCACCGCTGTCGATCTCTTCTGGGCACTCGACCGCATGAAGCACCGCTTCGAAGAAGTCTCCGCGCGCACGCAAGACCTGTCGCAAATCATTGCCGCGATGATTGAGGAAGCCAAGGCCGTCCACGCCGAAAAGCGCGCCACCGACGAAGCTATCGGCCGTTTCGGCGCCGAATTCATGCCGCAGAACGGCCATGTCATGACCCAATGCAACGCCGGAGCGCTCGCCACCGCTGGCATCGGCACTGCCCTCGGTGTTTTTCAAGTCGCCGTCGAGCAGGGCAAAAAACTTCACGTCTTCGTTCCGGAAACGCGCCCCTACCTCCAAGGCGCGCGCCTCACCGCGTGGGAACTTCATCGCAGCAACATTCCGCTCACGCTCATCACGGACAACATGGTCGGCCACTTTCTAAAAACCGGAAAAGTCGGCGCCATCGTCACCGGAGCCGACCGCGTCGCCGCCAACGGCGACACCGCCAACAAAATCGGCACTTACCAAATCGCCGTTCTCGCCAAGGAAAACAACGTTCCGTTTTACATCGCCGCGCCCGTCTCCACCTTCGATCTCTCCATCCCCAGCGGCGACCACATCCCCATCGAAGAACGCTCTTCCGACGAAGTCACCCAAATCAAAGGCATCCGCATCGCGCCCGACGTTCACGCCGCCCACCCGGCCTTCGATGTCACCCCCAACAAATACATCACCGCCATCTTCACCGAACGTGGCGTCGCCCGCGCCCCCTACACCGAATCCCTCCGTGCGCTCGCATCCGCCTCCCACACCGCCGCCGCAAAATAACCTCAATGTAGCGTACGCTTCAGCGTGCGTCCGCTCTTGATGCGCACCGCCAAGCTGACGTGTAGAGGCGGGATTTCAATCCGCCTCTCTTTGGATTGCCTTTGTAGGGCCCGCTTTCTGAAGCGGGCCGTTCCGAACTCAGCCATCGCGCCATTCGCGGTATGATATTTTCGGAATACCCAACTCCGGCGCGTAGATGCGGAACGGAAAGGCGCATATGCAAGGCCCGTCAACGATTCAAAAGTGTCTTCGCTTCATTCTTCCGACGCTTGGCTTTCTCCTTCTTGTGTCGTCGTTTCTTCCGCCACCGGCCAGCGCGGATGACGAATCCGACGCTCGCCAAATCCTTAAAAACGTTGCGAGCACTTACCAAAAGCTCCAAACCTATGAGTTTCGCGCGACCATCGAAGACATCCGCGGTTCCAACGTTATCAAGCGCCAAGTGGTCTTCTCCGGCGCGCGGCCCCGGAAATTCCGCATCGAAGAGCAAACCCCAAATGGCCAATTGTCGGCCTCGGACGGCCAAAATCTTTGCATCGTCAATCGCGAATCGAACGAATACCAGAAATCTTCTCTCTCGGCCGCCACGCGCACTCCCATTAGCGACCTCGAAGAAATCGATCAGCAAGTCAAGAAAGCGGTCGTCGCCCGGGAAGATCTCTATGAAGTGGACGGCAAATCTGTGCCTGTCTACGTCGTTATGCTTTCGCGCGACCGTTGGCCCGAAGGAACGCCTTCCGGGGTCTACATGGCTTCTTATCGCATTGACGAGGAATCATTCAAAGTTTATGGCGTGAATTACTACACGCAAGACGGCTCGCGTCTTATCTACTACTACATTTCCAAGTGGAATCAGCCCATTTCCGATGACGCCTTCGTGTTTACGCCTTCCGGCTCAGCCCGCGCCGTCAACTCCGTCAAACAGCAGCAGACGCGCAGTGCATCGCAAATCGGCAGCGAAGCGCCGGACTTTACGCTTGCCGACACGCAGGGCCGCCCGGTCCACCTTCAGGACCTCCGCGGGAAAGTCGTTGTCGTGGACTTCTGGGCCACCTGGTGTCCGCCCTGCCGCGAGCAGATGCCGCACCTTCAGCAAATTCACCAGCAGTTTTCAGACAAAGGCGTCGTGGTTCTCGGCGTCGATGTTGGGGAAGATGGGCCACTCGTCTCTCAATTCGCGAGAGCATCGGCTTACACCTTTACGCTTCTTCTCGGCTCCGAACCAGGCGTCACCGAACTCTATTTCGTGGATGGCTTCCCCACAACTTTAGTCGTCGATCGCCAGGGAAAAATCGTCTATCGCGCCGTCGGTGGCGAGCCCCCTGACAAGCTTCGCGCCGCGATCCAGAAAGCCATCCAAAGCAAGTCTTGATTCGCTATCCGCGCTGGCTGGCTGCTTCAGTTCACCGCCCAAACATCGAATAGGAAATCGGATGCCTTTCCTCTCCCACCGCCGGCGGCAATGTCACATTCGACTTTTGTCTCTCCTCCAGAATCCTTAGCGCCGCCGCTTCTCCAGCCAGTTGCTCCACGGCCGCCGCAATTCTTCCCAGCTGAATTGCAACTTCATCCGTTACGACGGACCGCCGCAGCGCAATCCGCTTTCCTCGCGCCAGCGCAACGAGCAGCCCGAAGCAAAGTAGTACGCTTCCCGCCAGCCATAGCTGCATCGTTGTGATCGTAAATCCGAAAAAAGTGATTCCTGCGTCCGAGAGCATCTCATCCTCCCGGCTGGGTCTTCGTTAGGTTGTGGCTGGATTCTCTCGATTATATGCCCCTTCGCGCCGAAACGTTGTACCGATTTAATTTTCAACTTCGCTTCTGCGCTTTCAAAATCAATTGCTACCCTCTGTCATATACTCAGGAGGCCATTCATGAAGATCCGCTCCGCCGTCGCCATCTTTTCGCTGCTCCTGACTCTTCCGCTTTTGGTTCCGTTTGTCTCCCCGGCCTTCTGCCAGACTCCGGTCGCGACTTCAGAGCCCACGGATCTTTCCCACTTACTTACCGCTGTCCACGCCAAAGCCACAGCTCTCGAATCGAACTCAACCATGCGCGCCGGCTTTGCATCGTTTGCTTCGGCGCACAAGATGCCGCCCGGCGCAATTCGCTATTCGGATTACGTTCTCGTTCGTCTCTTATTCGAAGCCACGCGGGACGCCGGCTTCTGGAACATGCACTGGAACATCACCGATCAGCCGCCTAATTCCGACCGCATCTGGGCGCAATGGAAATCTGTCGCGCGTCCATCATTTGTTCAACAAACCGCCACCGCCGAATGTGACGAACTCTCCGCTCTCCTCGCGTTTCTCGTGCAACGTTCCGGCGTCAAAGGCGTCGGTCTTTTTTGGCCGTATCCCAATCACACGGTTGCCGTTTGGACCGTTCATCCGCGCAACGCCCAGCCCGTTCGCGTCGTCATTCCCACATCGCAAATTTTCCTTACGGAAGACGACACTTTCGACACGAAGAAGTTCGACGCGTGGCATCAAAAGACCATCTACGACTACACTCGCCGCGATGTCCCCGACTCTTTTGCACTGCCCAAACCGCTCTTCGATTTTTTCCTCCAGCAAATGGAGAAATATGCCGGCGCCTCCCCGGATGCTCTTCAACAACTCCGCAATCTCCGTGATGGCGTCTTCCAGAAAACGCTTACGCCCGAACAGGCCGCCCGCGAAGCGCTCCGCCGCCGCGCTGCCTTTTCCTCGTCCCCTGAAGACCTCGCCGCCTTTCAATACTTCGCCGACGATCTCCGAAAACCGTAGCGTACGCTTTAGCGTGCGTGCCCGTAATCCGCACCCTGACCGCTGCCCGAAGCCACAGCCAGCTACAATGCTCCCACCCCGCGAGCCATTCGAACGTTAACGCATCAAGTACTATGACTTGACAATTACCTAAATGCGTCCTATTATGGTACGTGCAGTCGGCGAGCTTCTCCCTCACCGGGCCTTCCCGCCCACGCCGCGAGTCTTCTATCCACACGTCGTTTTCCCGTAAGTCCCGTAGTTTCTGCAGTTACGCAAAACGTGTCCATAACTCCTTTGGAATCTGCAGTTACAAAACACAAGACTTAAAGTCCTGTAGTTTCTGCAGTTACAAAAAAAGGGGGGTATATACCCCCCTTGGTGAGACGAATGAGACGCCTAATGCTCGCCTCGATCTGGTTTTTCCCGGCTGCCGCTTACATCTTCGGGAAGTTCGGGTCAGCCTTCACTTCCAGGATTTGCAGCGTATGCCGCCGCGTGTGTCCGGACAGGAACAATACCCACTGGTACGCATCCATCGCCCCAATTGCCGGCACCGGATGGTCGTAGATGTGGTCCCGCAAGTCTTCCTGGGTTGTCTTGATGAAGTCCTCGGTTTTTGCCCGGCTTTCCAGGAACTTCTTCACCGCGTCTGGCCCGGACATTGGCGTCTTGGTTGGATCGATTGGTTCCGGAGCCGTTGCTTTGTGCGTGCGGTCCTGCAGCATAGGCACCAATTTGTCGTCTTTTCCCGCTGTTGCCGACCGCTTTTCCGGCGTCAACGGGGTCTTCATCACGCCATCGGTAATCCGCCCGAAGATAAAGCCTTCGGCCAGTGCGATGTGGTCCGCGCACTCCGCCACCGACCATCGGTCCGGCGCCTGCTTAAAATTCCACTGCGCTTCCGAAAGCCCCTTCGTCGCGTCAAGGAACGCTTTCTTCGAGCCTTCCAGTTCCGCGATTCCCTTGTCCCGCTCCGCCTGGGTCAGCGTTTCCGTTGCCGGAACCGCCACCAGGAACATTGCAACTGCCAAAATAATGCTTTTCATCGAGTTTCCCCTCCGACTCTCTGGCTTGGGCCGTTCAGAATTGTACCTTGCCCACTACTTAACCCGTACAACTCTCCCATGAGTACGCCTCGCGGCCGCAAAAGATTTCGCCCGGCTTTGTTACTTTGCGTTTACATCCGCCTGCATCATGCCGAAAAGGTTCCCCTCCGGGTCGGCGCAATAAGAAAAGTAGCCTACGCCCGGAATCGGCGTCTTGGGCATGATGAGTGTGCCGCCGGCCTTCGTAACCGCCGCGATGGAGCCCTCCAGCGATTCCACGCCCAGCGTGTTCGTCGTCGTTTTCACGTCGCCCCGCTTCATGATCGCGCCGTTGATGCCCGGAGCCTTTTCGTCGCCCGTGTTCACCATCCAGTAGTCCATGGGACCATTCCACTTCTCGATTTTCCATCCGAACGCATTCTTGTAGAACGCAATCGCGCGATCGGCGTCGTCCACGGGAATTTCAAAATGAATTACTCGTGCCATGACACTTCTCCTTTTGGTGTTTTGTTTCTCTTGCGAGAATCGATGCGCGGCCTAGGCCTGCTTCGTCTGTATCCCTGCGCCGTATTTCTGCGTCGCCCATCCCACAATCATTCCCACGAGGCTTCCGGGCAAAATAATTTCAAAGTAGTAGCCATGCTGTTTCAGCGCCACCAGCAAAGCGAGAACGAACCCCACGAAAAGCCCAAACAGGATTCCCAGCGGCACGGAATTCACTTTTCGCGCGAAGATTCCTGCGGCAATCCCTGCGATCAATCCCTTGAATGTCGAACCAATCACAATTCCGACGATCATCGCGCGGACGGCGGGAGTAAAGTACGCAGTTCCTCCGTCCACCGCTCCCAACACTGTTCCCAAAAGCAGTCCCAGCAAAATCTTGTTCATTGCCATAGCCTCCGTAGGGGCCAGATTCTCTCCCGCTATGCCTATCTTTACAACAGCGGCGGAATTTTCTTTAAGGCTACCGGTGGAAAAAATAGAGAACGAGGAATCGCGTCACTAAGTAGGCTGTTATCAGAAGGATCGCGATTTGATGCCGCTTATAGAACCGCGCTAGTTTCTCGAATACGTTTTCCGAGTATGCCGAAACCGGCAATCCATCCAGGTGCCGGGACACGTCGGCGGCAAATTCCGAAACGCTTTCGTAGCGTCGCTCCGGTTCCTTCGCTGTTGCTTTCGCGCAGATTGCTTGCAGTGCGCGCGGCAAACGTTCGCTCCGGTCTTGGGAACTCGCTGCAACGAATTTCAACAGCGCTCCCAGCGAAAAAATGTCGCTTCGCGCATCAATTTGTTCCGTCTCGCCCCGTTCTTGTTCCGGCGACATGTAGCCCGGTGTTCCCATCACCGTTCCGTGTCCCGTCACGACAGTCGCCTGCGTCTCTTCTTCGCTGGAAATCTTTTTTTGCGAGGAAACAACCACCGTTTCCTCGGCGGCCGTTGGCTCTTGCAGGATTTTCGCAAGCCCCCAATCCATCACCAGGACTTCACCAAACGAGCCGACCATCACATTTGCCGGCTTCAAATCCCGGTGCAGCACACCTCGCGCATGCGCGAATGCCGCCGCGTCGCAAATCCGCAAAAACAATCGCAGCCGCTGCGGAATCGAATCGAGTTGCTTTATATATTCGTCGAGCCGCAACCCTTCCACAAATTTCATCGTGTAGAACACTCGACCGTCCGGAAGTGTGCCAACGTCGTGAACCGGCACAATTCCCGGATGTTCGAGTTGCGCCAGAATCCGCGCTTCGCGAATCAGCCGTTGCGTCAGCTCCGCATTCGTTCCCGCCGTATCGAGGACTTTCAAGGCGACGCGCCTATGGAGCTTTTCGTCTTCTGCCGCGTAGACGACTCCCATGCCGCCGCGCGCAATCAATTCACGCAACGCGTACCGTGTGCCGGACAGGTCGGGAATACTCGACCCGCGCAATCGTTCGATCGCTTTGTCGTTCAGGAATTTCACTTGGGCGTCTCGCCGAAAAGCGCGCGCGCCTCGCGAGCAAACTCTTCTTCGCTGCCGCAAAGCGTATGCAACTGTTCCATCGCAATTCGGCGGAATTCGCGCCGCGCCCAAGCCATCTGGTTGTTCACGTCCGTGACGGGGAGGCCGTGTTGCGTCGCCAAATCCGCATACGAAATATTCTGTTCGCCATCGAGATCGTAGGTCTCAAAAAGCAAAAACGCTTTCTGCTTTCCCCGTACTTCACAAAGTTTGCGCAATTCCGCGACAGCGGAAGAGAACAAGCTGCGAATCCACTCTTTCTCGAAAAAGTCTTCGAGCGATTCGGGGGAGGGGATTGATGCGGGATCAATCGCTTGCGTGCGCAGCTCTTCTTCCGCTGTGGAAAAGTCGAGCGCGACATGCGTTACATCGCCGCCGCGCTTTTTTCGCGAGGCAGCCTTGATTTCGTTCAGCGCAAAGCTGTCGGCACAAAGCCGCAAATACGTGCGCAACCGGCTCTTCGCCGCATCGAATTTGGCGAGCAGACCACGCTCGAGAAGTTCGGCAAAAAATCCCTGCGTTAAATCCTGCGCGTCCTGCGGCGCTTGCGCGTATTTCAACCGGAGATACTTGTAGATGGGCTTCCAATAAGCGGCAAACAGAATCTCAAGCGCAAGCGACCGCTCCGCGGCGTCGTTGCTGCGCGCAGCCGCCACAACGGACAAACGAGTGACAGGAAAGGATTCGCCGGGAGCATTCATGGCACCGAAAAGTCTACCTTATCCGCAAACCTTACTCGTAGCGGAGGGCTTCGACGGGGTCGAGGCGGGCGGCTTTCCAGGCGGGATAGATGCCGAAGCCGATGCCGATCACGGCGCAGAGAACGAGCGCGGTGATGACCCAGAAAAAAGAAAGTTGTGCGGCCATGTGCGCGCCATATTTCATCAACATCGTAAGGAGCGCACCGAACGTGACGCCGAGAATTCCGCCAACGGCGCTGAGAGTGACAGCTTCAATTAGAAATTGCAGAAGGATATTGCTGCGTTTTGCGCCGATAGCTTTGCGGACGCCGATCTCCCGCGTTCGTTCCGTGACGCTGACGAGCATGATGTTCATCACGCCGATGCCGCCGACGAGCAAACCGATGGCGGAAATGCAAAACATCAAAAGAAAAATAAGAAAACTGATTTTGTTCCAGAGGTCGAGAAAATAATCCGAGGTGAAAAGCGCGAAATCATCGGGCTTGTCGCTGGAAAGGCGGCGTTTACGGCGTAGCAGATCGCGAATTTCTTCCACGGCTTGCGAAACCTGCGAAGGATCGCTGGCCTTCGCGAAAATCACGTAGTCTTTTTGGTTGGGATAGAGTTTGCGAAGCGTGGTGACCGGCATGAACGCGATGTTGTCTTCCGGATTCGAACCGCCGGAAATTCCCTGGCGGCGTTTTTCCATGGTCCCGATAACGGTAAAAAGCTGGCCGTCGATGGTGACTTCTTTGCCGACCGCGGCTGCTTGACCCCCCTCGGGGAAAAGTGTTTGCACGGTGTTGTAGCCGAGGCAGACGACGGGCGCGCGATGTTCCGCGTCGGTCTCATTGAACATGCGGCCCTTGTCCAATTTGATGTCGAAAATTTCGCCGATGGACGGCTGATTGCCCTGCAAAATCACGTTTTTCGCGCGGTAGGCGCCCCGGCGAACGTCCGCAGTGCCGGCGCCGAATTGTGGACGAAAAATTCGCATCGAGGGCGATGCTGCTTTTACGTGCGGCAGGAGCGCAATATCGTCAGCCCACTCGGGTTGTAATTCTTTGCGCGTAAACCATTCACTCGGCGGACGCGAAAGCGAGGCCCAGGGAAAGCGGTACGCGATGATGGTGTCCGAACCGAGATCGCGAATTCCGCCGAGCACATTTTCATTCAAGCCATTGATGAGCGAACTGACGGCAATTACGGTGGTGATTCCGATGACGATCCCGAGAATTGTGAGCCCGGAACGAAGCGGGTTCTTTCGCAGCGTATCGAGTGCGAGCGCGACCTGGTCTTTGAGTTCGAGCGCTTTCGCGGGCTTCACGAAGCCGCGGAGTTTCTGCGTTCGTGGCGTGCTTAGAGTTCGAGAGATGGTGGACATGGAAAAGTTATCAGTTTTCAGTCGTCAGTCGTGAGTTCAGAAAAACAAAGCGAAAAGATAAACACAGAGTGCACAGAGACCGGAGCACAGAGGTCACGGAGATATTTGTGCGATTGATGCTTAGCTTGCCGCGAAGAGAGATTTCTCTCTTCGCAAACCGACCGATTCATCCGAATGAATCGGAAAAGCAAAGGCGTCGGTTTGCTCCGCTCGAAATGACGGTTCTCTTTCATTCGCTCCTCAACGCTTCGACGGGATCGAGACGCGAAGCTTTGGAAGCCGGATACGTTCCGAAAAACAAGCCGACGCTCAATGCGACAATCAGGCCGCTCATTACGGACCAAAACTGTACGGCGGCGGGGAGCGGCGTTGCGATCGAAACGAGTTTCGCAGCGATGATGCCGCAGAGTACGCCAATGGCGCCGCCGATGACGGCGATCGTCGCGGACTCAATGAGAAATTGCAGAAGAATATCGCTGCGGCGCGCGCCGAGCGCTTTGCGGACGCCGATTTCGCGGGTACGTTCGGTGACGCTGACGAGCATGATGTTCATGATGACGATGCCGCCGACAACGAGCGAGATCGAAGCGATGCCGACCATGACGACGAAAAACCCGGAGCTGATGTCTTTCCACAGAGAAAGAAACGAGTCGCTGGTTTCGACGGCGAAATCGTCTTTCGCGCCATAGGAAAGATGATGGCGGCCGCGCATGATCTGGCGCACTTCGTCGACGCTTTCCTGGATTCGCGATGCGGAACCGGCGCGCGCCGTGATGCGCAGCGAATCGCTCTGCGAGCCGTAATCCTTGCGATAGGTGGTGAGCGGAAGAATGATCCAGTTGTCGAGCGAGGTGCCGAGCGACGAGCCTTCTTTTTTGCCGACACCGATGACCTGGCACGGAACGTTGTTCCAGCGAATTTCTTTGCCGACGGGATCGACTCCGGGAAGAAGATTTTCGACGATGTCCATGCCGATGGTGCAGACGGAGGCGGCGCTGGTGAGGTCGGCTTCGGTGATGTGGCGGCCTTCGACGAGGTCGACGTCGTAAAGTTCCGGCATCTGCGAAGTCCACGCGCGGAGATTTGTGTCTTTCAAGGAATTGAGGCCGCTGCGAACTTCCACGCGGCCGCCCTGCGAAGCGCCGACTTCCTTGCAGGATTTGCACTCTTCCTTGATGGCTTCGTAGTCGTCCCAGTGAAGCTTCTTGCGTTTCTGAAATTCCAGGAAGTCGTCGACGTTGGTGATGATCGAGGGCTGAAACGCGACGCCGAAAACGTCAGCGCCGAGATTGAAGACCTTGGTGGCGACATATTGATTGGCGCCATTGATGAGGCTGACGACGGCGATCACGGCAGCAACGCCGATGACGACGCCGATGAGCGTGAGGACGCTGCGGAGCTTGTGCGCCCAAAGGCTGGAGGTAGCGATAGCTACCGCCTCGGAAAAGTTCATTGTCGACGGCCTGGCCATGGGCGAAAGGAGGGACAGAATCGGCCCTCATCCTAACATACGCAGGGGAGGGGGCAGGAATAACATGGCGGGAGAGCGGAGGCAGAGTGGGTTGGCGTAAGTTGATGGAATGGAAGGGGAAAAGGAAAGCGGCGGAGAGGTTGGCTCTCCGCCGCCGGAAGCCTGCGAAAGATGCAGGGTAAGAGTTAGAAGGTGACCTTGATGCCGAATTCCATCGAGCGCGGCGCGCCAATGGCGAAGACGCCGGAGCCGAGGCCGGTCAAGCTGGTCCGACCTGTGCAGCCTACCTGAGTCGTTGCGCAAGTCGGTGCATCGAATTTAGTGGTTCCGTTGACGGAGTTTGTGGCTCCATCCAAGGTTCCTGACAAAAGGGCACCTGGTGCGTTGTGGTTCTGGCGGTTAAAGAGATTATAGAAGGCAGCCTGTGGTTCGATGCGGAAACGCTCCCACGCACGGACGGGCTTGATAGACCAGCCCAACCGCGCGTCAAACGTGAAGAACGCATCGTTACCGACATTGCCTTGCGGAGCTAAGGTGAACTTCGGTCCACAGCCAGACGCGGTGTCAAGCGACGGAGTCACGGCGCATAGCGCTGTCAACTGGTCTGGCGTGAACAAGCCCGCAGTTACCAGGGCTTGCCCAGCTGGAGTGAGCTGATTTCCGAACTTGTCGCTCAAAGTCTGGAGGAATTGGTTCAGATTGCCAGCTTTGATGTCGCGTCCGAACGATCCAACGTTCGAACCCGGCACGGGAGCCAGCGTCGTCTGGCCATCGCCTAACGTGTCGAACTGGAAGATGTCCTCGGCATTGCCCGGAGCCGCGTACGTAATCGTCTGAGGCAGCGCGCTGTACCAGTGCGCAATGAAGTTAGCACGGACGCCGGCTGGCATCTCCATGATGACACCAGCGGAAAGTTGATGCGTCCGGTCCAAGCCGTTCGGCCCCATGAATTTCGCCGGATTGTTATAGTCGATAGCGTTGTTGATGAAATCGATGTCGGTCGCCGAGCCGTTAAACCGGGACAGCGAATAAGAGACGGTCGCATTCAAGCGGTGGACGAAGCGGAATGGGCTCTTCAAGTCAGAGGCCAGCTTTGTTTGAAGACCGTTGTAGGTCGAGCGACCAACCGGTTCCAGGAATTGAACCACACCGAAATTGGGGTTCTTTCCGGGAAAGGCAATCGAACCTGCTCCAGCCGGTCCGCCGAAAAAGGCAGAGCTGCCATCAGTTAGTCCGTTACCCGCATAATCCGCAATCGTGGCGCCTGCCAGGATGGCGCAATTGATTGCCGCCGCATTTGTCCCGGTTCCGCACGAAAACGAATTGTTGGTGGCCGAAATCGCGGCCAAGGCACCGGTTTGATCCAAGAAACGCGCGTCTCCCACGTGGTTTTCGTCAATGGCGAGCAAAGTATGCGTGCCAATGTTTCTCAGGTAGTCCACCGAAATGACGGTTCCAGGTTTCAATTCGTGTTGGATACCAATGTTCATCTGGTAAGAACGCGGCGATTGATAGTTCGGAGAGTAAAGCGTTACACCGGTTACGTTTGCGCCGGCGGCAAGTGCGTTGCCGACATAGCCGCCGTTTGCCTGCGGGCCAACAGTCGAAGTCGCGACTTGGAATTTTTGCTGCAAGTCGATAACTTGGCTTACAACATTTCCGATTGGCTGGCCGCAAATTCCCGAGACGTCGACCACAGTGCCGTCGGGCAAAGTGAAATTGCCGGTCGTTGTTGGGCACGGGTCAGCCGTCAGGTTGAAGAGCCCGTTTGCCAATCGTCCAGGCCGGTCAAATAGTACGTTGTTGAAAACTGCGTTCTCGAAGTATATGCCCGCCCCCGCGCGAATCGAGGTCTTCCCTTTCTTCCAAGGATCCCAAGCAAATCCGACAGTCCCACCCACGTTTCCGTCAGGTTGCTGCACTCGCCCACCAAATCCCGGACGGACTTGATCCAGCAGATTTCCGGTGCAGCCGATCGTGGGAGCATCAGAGCAGGGAATGCCTCCGAGGTCGGAGTCAGTTCGGCCGGTATCCCGGTTATAACGGACGCCGTAGAGCAAGGTGAAGTTGGATTTTACCTTCCAACTGTCGCCGACATAGACTTGGAAACGGGAATCATATTGACCGCCGCAGTCCTGTCCGAAGCCTGCTATTTCCGTGAAGCAGCCTTGGCCATTACCTAGTCGTATTCTGGATACGGGATAGTTTAAGGGATTGGATGTGCCACCGGGAAACGGCCCGCCTGCAGCGGCGTTTTGGGATGCCGTTGTAAAGGAGGCACGTATTGCGGGATCGATCCCGTAGAAACTGGCGAATCCGCCGCCAAGAATGCGGTTGAATCCGGCACCGTAGCGGATGATGTGGTTGCCGAGAACTTTGCTCCCGTCATACTTGAACTGTTTATTGCTCTGATACGTCTTCTGGGGAGCAAGCACGTTGGCTCCGGTGCAGACAAGAGCAGCACCATCCAAACAGGCAGTACCCCCATTCCCGATATTAACCATGATACCTGGAGCCAAATTTGTGATGTTGGTTCCGGCCACGGAATCCGTGATGCCATTGCGAAACTTCATGTAGCCGACGCGGAAGCTGTGCGTAAAGGAACCGGCGGAGAAATCCAAGCCCCCGCCGAAAGAGGGAGTGTAGTCCACATTCGCGAATGGGCTATAAGTTCCGGGAACGAATGCTCCGACAGCGCGGTTTTGCTCGTAGGAATATTTGAAGAAAGCGCGGACATTCGAAGAAATGTTGTAGTCAACACGACCCAGCCACTGCTGGTCGCGGAATGGGCTGTTGAAAGTTCCCTTCAAGGCGCCAAAAGGAGCTGCAGGTTGAACGGACGCCAGTAAGTCCTGCTTTGTACGCTCTCCCGACCCGAAAGCGAACAACTTGTCCTTGATAATTGCCCCACCCAAGCTAGCGCCGTACTGCTTGCGGTCAAAAACGGCCGGCGGATTGCCAAACTTGGCTGAAGTTGCGTCGCCACGATAGTTAAAGAATCCGTCGCCGTGAAGCTGGTTGGTGCCAGAGCGCGTGGTGATATTTACCGTGCCCGAGGAGGTAAGCTCCGTCGACAGATCCAAGCTGGACTGGCTGACTTGAAACTCCTTGATCGAATTCACCGGTATGTTTTGCGTGGTGGTGCCGACGGTTTCGTCGGAGATGTCGAGTCCGTCGACTTCGATGCGGGCAGTGCGGCCGAAGCGGCCACCGAACGAGATCGAGGAGAAGCCCTTTTTGGTGGGATCGAAGTTGCCGCCGTCCTGAATCTGAACGCCGGGTTCGAGTTGGGCGAGATCGAGGAAGTTGCGGCCATTGATAGGGAGATTTTCGATCTGCGTGCTTGTCACAACGCCTTGAATGGTGGCCTGCTCAGTGTTGACGCTGATGGCAGAGCCTTCGACGGTGACGACGGTGGTTTCGGAGCCAACTTCCAAGTTGATGGTTCCCGGCGTGATGTTACCAACCTGAACCGTAAAAGTTTCTTCGACTGCCTTAAATCCAGCCGCTTCGACGCGAACGACATATTGTCCGGGAACGAGCGGGCCGGAGTTGTACGTGCCGCTCGACGTAACCTCGGCCGTAATCTTTGCACCGGTGCCCTTGCTCGCAATCGTCACCTTTGCGCCAGCGACGGAGCCGCCTTTCGCGTCCAAAATTGTTCCTTGAATGGTGCCTGTGGAAAGACCGGCTTGGGCGTGAGCGGCGGGCGACAGAGCGACGCTGCCACCAAGCACGAGAGCCAGCGCGACGAGAGCACAAAAAGCGATCTTGCGCCAATTACGCATGAAACCTCCAATAGTCCAATAGATTGAACGTAAGCAGAAATGCCATCAAACCGCTGGCGGCGAGGCTCCCCGTGGCATCGCCGGAAGCAAAAGCGTCAAGATAACCAGGAGGCGGTCGGAAAAATCCCAAAATAGACAGCCAAATTGACGCGATGGGCAATTTTTAGATATGCAAAAGTTTAGCCAGAATTATGCAAAATGTTAAGTCGTGTATTTTGTGAAAGTTACGAAGAATATCGGGGTGAAATGGGAAGAATTATGCACTAATTCATAAAGCGATACGGAATACGGTATAAATTACAACTAAATTGGACTGGTTCGAATCGATTTAGGTGAGGTGGCGGGCGCGGTCGGCGAGGTTGCGGGCGCGTTGGCGGGCGATTTCGACGACGCGGGAGTCGCTGGCGATTTGGTCGAGTAATGGTACCAGGCGGCTGGGTTCGGGGAGGAGGCCGCGGTTGAAGTCGGACTCGAGTTGGAGGAGGCCGTCGTTGACACCGAGGCGGTCGTACTTCATGCGGCGAGAGAGAAGTACAAAGTGTTCCTGCTGGCGGGCGAGGCCTTCGAAGATTTGGAGGAGTTGGGTGGCGGCGGAGTTGAGGGTGTAATTGAACTTGGTTTCGAATCTCTGCTTGCCTTGTTCCCAACGGAAAGTCTTTTCACCGAGATTGGCGATTTTGCGGTGGACGTCCAGATCCAAGCCCTGGAAATGATGGAGTTCGGACGCATAACCGAACATTTTGGCGCGAAGCGCGGCGCTCACCTGGAAGGGAGAACTGGTGGGCTCCTCGTCGAGCTGGCGGATCTCGTAAGTCGCGGCGTCGGAGTCTTCCTGGACAGTGATTTCGATGACCTCGGGGGTGCTAGCGGGAAAAACGCGGCGGAAGGTCAGCTTGGCGGATTGAGCGGCGGTAAGAGGCGGAATGACGAAGCCAACTACGACCAACGCGATTATGGATAGGAATTTGAGCCGTGGGATCATGGCAAGACTGAGATGCGGGGAGAGGTAGAAGGGGTACCAGCGACGGCACGGCCAGAGGCGGCGCGCGGCGCGGCTGGGCCGATGCCGAAACGGCGGCGCACCTGCTCCGCCTGAAGGTGACAGAGCGCGACGGCGAGAGCGTCGGCTGCGTCGGATGGTTCGGGCGTTTCGTCCATGGAGAGAAGCGCGCGGACCATTTGCTGCATCTGGCGTTTATCGGCGTGACCGTATCCGGCGATGGAAGCCTTAATTTCGCGTGGGGCGTAACTGAAAACTTCAACGTGGTGCTGCGCGGCGGCGAGAAGGACCACGCCGCGCACTTCCGCGAGACGCAAAGCGGTTTTTACGTTGAGAGCGGAGAAGATGGATTCGACGGCGACGATGTCCGGAGAAAATTGGCGAATGAGATCGCAAACGAGCGAATGGACGGCCTCGAGGGCGGCGCCGGCGGATTCCTTGCGTTTTTCCGCGACGCGCAGGGCGCCGTAATGGAGCGCGCGGCACTTGCGGCCCTGCGCTTCGACAATGCCGTAGCCGGTCGGGCCGGCGGCCGCTGGATCAACGCCCAAGACGCGAAAGCAGCGAACTTCGCTCGATGAAGGCATGTGCGTAAGTCTAAGGCGCGGCGCAGCCGGACGCAATCGAGTTAGAGCGAAGACTCGTGTCCAAGTTAAGAGCCGCGAGCGCCAGTTCGCAACGATGAGGCGGCCAGCGTCGCGGGAATGGATAGTTACTGGTGCGCGACCGCAAGGCCGCGCCTGCGGTTGACGCTGCGCGTGGAAAGGCTTACGATTGCCGCAGTTGTTATTCTCCGCAATTCCCCTTCCTGCGGTGTCCGGCCGCTTTCCGCGCCGGCGAAATGAGAAGCCATGTTTTCAAAACTCCCTGTTCACGGGGATGCATTCTTTCGCGCCCTGATTGACGCCGCACCGGATGG
>Ga0137403_10002532_pt1 | contig 22308 bp, 17 predicted proteins | sample CZOMad2_1_16fung_FD_122057 | JGI IMG/M metagenome (GOLD analysis project Ga0137403, IMG submission 122057) | Vadose zone soil fungal communities from Angelo Coast Range Reserve, California, USA - CZOMad2_1_16fungal (Hybrid Assembly) | ecosystem: Environmental > Terrestrial > Soil > Vadose zone...
CTGTTAACCGATTGGTCGTAGGTTCGAATCCTACCGCTGGAGCCAAAAGCCAATGCAAAGGAGCACCTCTCGAAACAAATGTTGTAACCGTTCGAGTTGATCTGCTGTCTTTCCTAAAGATTAATCGATGGCGATCCGCGCGCTCTTCAGACGACTGTTCGTTAACAAATTTGCCCAGCACGCTCTGCTTGCGGGCTTAATTGCAACGCTCTTGCTCGGCGGCATTCAATTGCGCCGATGGACTTGGGAAAAAACAAGGCACGTGCGCTTCCAGCACGACATCGTTAACGGCTTTTATTGGGGCAGCGAGACATTGGCAGAAGCTCGTCAACTATCATCCAATGAAATCTCTACGAACTCATGGACGGCATTCTTCCGCGGCTATTTCGCGCTCTACGATCAGGTAAAACGCGAGGCTTACAAGAAAGATTACCGACTCGATTACCCGCCACTGCGACTTTTGGTGATGTCGATCTGGGCGAAGGAGGTCCGCACAGAATTTCCCGGCGTGGATGACGGACATCCGCATTATGTTGGAGTACTGCTCAAGACCAATCTCTTATGCGAACTGATCTCCGCAATTGCGATCTTTCTCCTTGTCCGTTTCTGGGTGCGTCGAACAACAGGCGTAGTGCCAGCAAGTCTTTGGCGGATTTTTCCGCCGGAACATCGCGCTTGGATCTGCGGTTTGGCCGCGGCGGCCGCAGTGTGGCTTGAACCTTCATTGATTCTCGATGCGCACGGCTGGCCACAATGGGACATATGGATTGTGCCTTTTTATCTGTTCGCAGTGCTCGCGGCCTTGAAAAATCGCTGGCTCGTGTGTGGCTGTCTACTGGCCGCGGGTGCAATGTTTAAAGGACAATTGTTACTCGTCGCGCCTTTCTTTATCCTGTGGCCATTGTGGCAAAAAAAATGGACCCGCGCGATGCACATGCTTGCCGGTTTCACGGCAACGGTAGCATTGATAGTTTCCCCATGGCTCCTGCGTAATCCCGTGGCATGGACCGTCGTCGCCGTCGTGAGCGGCGCTACCTGGGCATTCTGCTCGCGGCGCAGGTTGCGGCATCCGGGACCGTGGATCGCCCTTCTCACTGCTCTCGCGGTATTTGCCATCGGTTTTTTCGACGGCGGAAGCTTCGCGTGGCTGCAAATCGGCTTTGTCTATGGCAGCGAGCATTACCCCTATCTTTTCATCAGTTCGTGCTACAATCTGCCCTCGCTTCTCTCGAATCTCGGCTGGTCGCTGAAGGATGTCTTCTGGTCGACTCAGTTTGGGTCTCTGCATTTCGCCATCACGCTCCAATGGACGTTGCGCTTGCTTTATTTAAGCACATTAACACTCTGCGCGCGTTGCGCTGCACAACACATGCGTAATCGCGATCCTCGATTGCTGATCGCGATCGCCATGCCTTGGTTGTTAATGTTCGCGTTGCTGGGGCAAATGCAGGAGCGCTATTTGATGTGGGGGGCTGTCGTAAGCGCCGTTGCCTTCGCGGTGAGCATCCGGTTAAGCGTGCTCCATTTTATTATTTCGTTCGCGAGCCTGACAATGATCGCGCACGTGATGCTGATCGATAAGAAATTGCATCCAGCTCTCGGGGCGATCGAGCTCCTTAATGTTCTGCGACCCTATGCCTCGGGATTGGTGCTGGCCTGTGTGGCTGTTTGTTTGTGGGATGCAGTTGCCGTTCGGCTAACCTTATTCCAAAGCCGGCGCTATCGATGGCTCGAGCCAGTTTCGCTTTCCCCTGGAACGGTAGCGGAAGAAGTTTAGCGCGGCAGAAACTTGTGTGCTTAGCCTGACCGCAGGATGCCCGACATCAAGAATCTCAGCTAATTCGATCTCTACGCACGTCCTTCGATCACTTCCCTCCGACGCTGTCATCTCGGACATTGGATGCGGCTACGCTAAAAGCGGCAACGTCGTGCCAGGCTCATCTGCGGAGCGCGTGTGATGGTCGAGGTTCAACCCGCGGGTCAGAAACAGTCTATCTTCGTGACAGATGAATGTATTTCGCCAGCCATTCGTATCGGTCCTCCAGTGCCTGAGGATCATTCAGGTCGTGGCCCGTATCGTAATAGAGCACCTTCTTGGGTTCACTCGCAGCGGCCACATAGTGTTCCATGGAGGTCTTATCAAAGTATTGCTCGTAGTTGGCGAACTGAAGTAGCAACGGAATCGGAGCCGCGTGCCCTACGAAATGGAGCGCATCGATATCGCCGGTGGCCTGTGAATATTTTTCGAGCTGGCCTGCGGGACGGGCCTTTCGGAGATCAACCAGGCTGGGATCGTTATTGCGCAAGAGAATGTCGCCAATCTCGGCAACTCCGGCCATCAGTATGGAGGTCTTCATACGTTTATCGACCGCTGAAAGAATGGATCCCCACTGCGCTCCGTAGCTGTGACCCACATAGGCAAGGCGCTGGGGATCTACGTCAGGGCGTGCTAGCAGCAGATCAACTCCGCGTCGAAGATCTATGACCGCCTGGATTTCAGCCTCCCGGTCCACCTCCGGCTTATCGAAGTGGTCTACCGTTTTTCGCCATGGGGATGGACGGTCCCAGGGGTAGTCAGGAATGAGAGAGACGGCGCCAGCTCTCGCATAAATCTTGGCCTCGGGAATGAATTCTGCGCGCGTGCCATTCCCCCAATGGCCAAAGAGCACGGCTGCGAACGGCCCTTTGCCCTTGGGGACCACTAAGTATGCCGCAACAGGCCCACCCTTCGGACTGGCGTATGTAATGTCGTGAAGGGTTCCATCACTGAACTCTCCGATGATCTTGTCATGGATGTCGAGCGGCTGTTTTGCGTCATAGTCGAAGATTCGCGCGACGGCTTCGAAACCTGTTTGGGATGCAGCTTTGGTATGTGCCGCGCCGGGGGTAGAGATGACGGACACTGCGAATATGCAGTTGAGGCAAACTCTAATCATCCACTGGGAAACAGAGCATTGTGACCATTCCGGCGAGTTTGCGCGCGTCCGAATGCGACTCTCCCCAATCCGCGTGTATATGCTCATTAAGGGATCTCCTTCACAACTATTGTTTTTTGCGGCGCTGGAGCTCCGGCACAAAGTCGTTCGGCATGAACCGACGTTCAAGTTGTGTGCCGAGTCGGCGAGGAGCGTCCATACCTGTTCGCGGATACTCCTCATCCAGGAGGATTTCACGAAATATTTCTCCTCCTACTCCGCCGCTGGGTACGTTTCGTCTACTGTCTTGCCAGTCGGCGAAACAAGAACGCGCCGAGCACGATAAAAAGAACGTTCGGAAACCAAACGAGCAGCTCAGGGTGCACTTTCGGATTTGCGCGCAACGTGTCGCCGATGATGACGAAGAGGAAATAGCTGACCGCCACGATCAAGCCCATGGCGAAACCAATCGAAGTCTCGCGGCGGTGCGCAGTGACGCCAAGTGGTACACCGATAATCGCAAACGCGATGCAAGCGAACGGGAACGAAAAGCGTTTGTTTATTTCAGTCCGGCTGGCGCTGCGTTCTCGTTGGTTCTCACTCTTCAATTGCTCGAGCAGTTGCTCGATTGACAATGCGGAACGGCTCGGCCGTTTTTTCTCCTTTTCATATAGCTCCTCGAGACTGATCGGCAACGTGCCTTCCGCCATATTGATTCCATCGCGAATTTTTGTCAGGTCCAAGGGATTCTTTTCGTCTCGCGCCTGATAGCGGGCCTGATAAAGATGCATGAGAATCTGTTTGTTCGCCAAGTCGGCCTCGAGCATGCCGGTGCGCGCGTGAGTGACTTTCACCGGAAGCGAATGCTCGTTCATTTCAAATACAGTAATATTCTCAAGCTTGTTTCCCTCTTTTTTGCCCACATAGATCTTTCGCCCCGGAAATTGATCAATTACCTGATCGCTGCCAAAGAGCGCCATCGGATTACGCGTAGCGAGATCGAAAATGGTACTGCGCAGTCTTTCTTGCGCGGCTGGCGCAGCCTGCACGTTGAGCCAGAGGCAAATCGCAGTGCAGACAAGCGCGACCCCCGCAAGCGGAATGCAAATACGCGATATGCTCACTCCATTCGAGCGTAGCGCGATCAGCTCGTTGTCGGCGGAGAGCCGCCCAAATACGAGCAGAATCGCGGTCAGCAATCCCCAGGGAATCGTGAAGATAAGCGAAAAGGGCATCACGTAAGCGATGAACGTGATCAGGTATTCCATTGGCACGTCGTGATTCACCAGCAACGGGAGAAGCTTTCGAAAAATGTTGCCCACGACGAGCACGAGGCTTAGCACCGCGATGGCGAAGAGCACGTTGACGAGCAATTCGCGGCTGAGAAAACGATCGATTAATTTCATATCGCGGCGGCAACCCAAGGCGACGTTGCCACAGATAACGCAGATTAGCACAGATTAAGCTGACACAAGCACACGCCGATCCCCTCCCGGACCTCGATTTCCGATCTTGTCCGCTTGTGCGACATCCGCCTCGTTGCCAAACTGAGCGACATGCTCGGCAATTTTCCCGCCTCCAGCATAGGAGGCACGCGGATTAGATCGAATTATTCTGCTTTATAATGCCAAATAATTCGACACGATTCTCGTTAGACCTATGCGGGCCGCTCTGGTCTTTTTTTGACGCTGACCTTCGCCGCGATCGCCGGAACTTTGCCGGACGACGCCGTATTGTCCCAGCGGTTAGTCGGAACGTGGCGTGGTTCTCGGCACGACACGCGTTACTTCGCCGATGGCACGTGGATGATTGATCCTCAGGATTATGAGCTGCTTGCGGCCAGAATTCACAACGAAAGTGGCGTATCGACAACGCCAAGTTGATCAAAGCATGGCGTTTGTCGGCGAGTCGGAGGACTCTCGGGTCATTCAGGAAATCATTGCGATTACTTCACACGTTTTGAAGTTTAGGACACGGTCCTAGGACGGCCTCGGCCGCCCCGAAGGGCTGATGCTTCCTAGTGGCGTTTACACACTCAGGCGCATTCCTGACGCAAAACTACCTCGTGCTAAATAGGCCTAACCATGCGATACAGCCAACCGCTGGCCGACGCACTGCCCCGGTTTGCTTTATGAAAACACGTCCATTGCAAGCCACGCTCGCTCCCGCCAGCAGTGGCTGATCTTGTTCTCGTTAGATCGATGTAGCCGGGCCAAATTGCTTGCCAACCTTGGCTGAGGCTTTCACCTTTGATCGTCACCCGCGCAGCATTATGACGACTGCGAACAAAATCACGGTGGTTCGGATCTTGATGATTCCGGTCTTCGTCACGATGGCTATCTATTACGGCCAAAGCATTCAGCGTGGCCAGCCGCTCGAGTGGCAGCGTTTTACCGCGATCGCGATCTTTCTGTTCGCAGCCGTCAGCGACGGACTCGATGGATATGTCGCGCGCCGCTACAAACAGCGCAGCGCGCTCGGCGCGATTCTCGATCCGATTGCCGATAAAGGCTTGCTCTTGAGCGCCATCATCACCTTGAGCATCAGCAATTGGAGCGATATCGATCCCGATTACGGAAGATTTCCAGCCTGGTTTCCCGTTCTGGTTATCACGCGAGATGCTGTGATTCTCGTCGGGGCGGGTATACTGCATTTGCTCAACGGCAAAGTGCATGTAAAACCGAGTTGGACCGGCAAAGTCGCCACTGTTTTACAAATGGCGGCGATCGCGTGGGTGATGTTGCAGCTTCATTTTCTTCCCCTGCTCTACGTCGTTATCGCCGCCGGCGTGTTCACGTTTATCTCCGGAATCATTTACGTCATGGATGGGGTGCGGCAGTTGCAGGCCGAGGGGCACGCACACGCAAAAGTAGATTGAATCCAGTCGTTCTTGCGCGATGAACGGCACGAACAAATCGCCGAATGTCGCGATCGTGGGCCGGCCGAACGTGGGTAAATCGGCATTATTCAATCGCCTGATTGGACGCAAGATCGCGATCGTGCACGATCAACCCGGCATAACCCGCGATCGGATCTCGGCGGTCTGCACCCGCGGAACGCAGCCGTTCGTTCTCTGGGATACCGGCGGGGTTGCGGGCAAAGGCGAGTCGGAATTGCCCAGGCAAGTTCGCCACGCCGTCGAAGAAGCCATTCACGATAGCGACCTTCTGCTTTTTCTCGTCGATGCTAAAGACGGATTGTCGCCCCTCGATCAGGAACTCGCGCAAATGCTGCGCAAATCACAGAAGCCGGTCGTCCTGGTCATAAACAAGATCGACAGCGAGAAACACGAGAATCTCGCGTTCGATTTTGCATCATTGGGATTTTCAGAGAGCCTCTCGATCAGCGCGGCACATGGTCGCGGTATTTCCGAATTGATCGAAACAATCGATCAACTTCTCCCCTCCCCTTCGGCAATTGATCAGTCACCAGTCACTAGTCGCCAGTCACTTTCCATCGCGATCATCGGTCGCCCCAACGTTGGCAAATCTTCACTGATCAATTCAATTGTGCGCAGCGAACGCGCCATTGTGAGCGAACTGCCGGGGACAACCCGCGATGCTATCGACATCTCATACGAACGCAACGGTCAACAGTTTCTCTTTATCGATACTGCTGGGATCCGCAGACGCGGCAAACAATCGAGCTCGGTTGAAGTCTTCAGCGTGATGCGCGCGGAGCGAAGCATTCGCCGCGCCGACCTCTGTGTGCTCATTGTCGATCTTACCACGGGCGTGACCGCGCAGGACAAACGGATCGGGGGCCTGATCCAAAAAGCGCACAAAGCGGCGATCGTTATTTTGAATAAATGGGATTTGATCAAACCGAAACGCAGCGAAAAAAAGATGATGGCGCAGCTCATCGATGAAACACGCGCGCGGATTTTCTTTCTCGATCATGCACCGATCCTGATTGCCTCTGCGCGAACCGGAGAAAACATCGACAAAATGTTTGCGCTCATCGCAAAAGTTCGACGCGCAGCCAGCGAGCACATCGGCACCGGAGTTCTAAACCGATTGCTCCGGTCGGCTTTTGCTGCTAATCCGCCGCCGATGGTCTCCGGTCGACGCTTGAAACTCTTTTACGCTGCGCAAGCGGGTGGTAATCCGAAAACTGCAGTCGAACCTCCGGAGGTCGTCCTTTTTGTGAACGAGCCTCGCTTATTGAGCGAAACTTACCGTCGTTACCTCGAAGCTCGCATCCGCAAAGCGCAACCTTACCCCGGGCTTCCGCTCCTGTTGACGTGTCGCCCACGTCAGAAAAAGCGGCGGAACTAATCCTCGGTCAGGCGCTCGTTGGGCAGCAGTTTGATCGAACATTCTTATTTCGCGTCTGTCTGACATCACACGAATGAAATCGACGCAGGAAATTACCCAGGAAGTGCGAGAGCTGGGCCAATGGATTCCGGCATTGCGCCAGCAGGTTGGTCATGTGGTTGTTGGCCAGAAATATCTGGTCGATCGGCTTTTGCTCGGCCTGCTCGCTAACGGTCATATCCTGCTCGAAGGCGTTCCTGGACTGGCCAAAACGCTAACGGTCAAAACGATGGCCGCGTGTATCCAGACCGGTTTTCAACGCCTCCAATTCACGCCTGACCTTTTGCCCGCGGACTTGATCGGTACGCTCATCTACAACCCGCGCACAGGCGAATTTACGACGAAGCTCGGACCACTTTTTTCGAATCTAATTCTGGCCGACGAAATCAATCGCGCGCCGGCAAAGGTGCAGAGCGCATTGCTGGAAGCGATGCAAGAACGGCAGGTCACGATCGGCGAAAAGACTTATCCGTTATCCGATCCGTTTCTGGTTTTAGCGACGCAAAATCCGCTCGAGCAGGAAGGGACTTATCAGTTGCCGGAGGCGCAACTCGATCGCTTCATGTTGAAGTTAAATATTGGTTATCCGCAAAAGTCGGAGGAGCGACAGATCCTCGATCTGATGGCGACATCGGCACCCGATCTGCGCGTGAATCCAGTAATCGACCCAAAGCAGATCATTGCCGCACGCGACGTGGTAAACAGCATCTACATCGACGATCGGGTGAAAGATTACATCGTCGATGTTGTCTGGGCGACGCGTGAGCCCGCCTCCTATAACCTGAGGCTGGAAGGACTCGTCCGTTATGGCGCATCGCCCCGGGCGACGATTTATCTCGCGCTTGGTGCACGCGCTCACGCCTTCCTAAACGGGCGCGGTTATGTCACACCGCAGGATGTGAAAAGCATCGGCCCAGATGTGCTACGGCATCGCATTATCGTGAGCTACGAAGCTGAAGCCGAGTCGGTCACGAGCGAAACGATTATTGAGCGAATTTTTGCAGGACTTCCGGTGCCCTAACTTCGTCGATGGAAGAAGGGCGACAAACTCCGGCCGAGATCCTTAAGAAGATCCGCACCCTTGAGATCAAGACACGCGGCTTGGTCGAGACTGCGTTCGCCGGTGATTACCACAGCGTCTTCAAAGGCCGCGGGATGAATTTTGAAGATGTGCGCGAATATCAGCCTGGCGATGAAATTCGCACCATTGATTGGAATGTGACTGCACGGCTGGGTACCGCGTATGTGAAAAAATTTACCGAGGAACGTGAACTTACGGTGATTCTTGTCGTAGATGTAAGTGCCTCAGGAAATTTCGGAAGCACCACGCAATCGAAACGCGAATTAGCGGCGGAAGTTGCCTGTTTGCTCGCCTTTAGCGCGATCCGGAACAACGACAAGGTTGGGCTCATTCTCTTTACCGATCGGGTCGAGCTTTTTATTCCACCCAAGAAAGGCCGGTCGCACACATTGCGGCTCATCCGGGAGATTCTGTTTTTCCAACCGCAGGGACGCGGCACAGAACCCGGGCTGGCGCTCGATTACTTAAATAACATCGTTACTCGGCGGGCAGTCGTATTTTTTATCTCGGATTTTCAAGCGCCGGATTTCTCGCGGGCGCTCGCGGTGAGCGGACGACGTCACGATTTCATTGCAATCCATATTCGCGACGAACGGGAGAAGGTATTGCCAAACATTGGCATCATCATGCTGGAAGATGCCGAGACCGGCGAACAGATTGAGATCAATACCGCCGATCGCGGAACGCGCGGGCGCTTTAGCGAACTGGTCGACGAACACGAAACCGATCTGTCGCGCACGCTCCGGCGGAATAACATCGACGCGATCGCGCTCCAGACAGGAAAGGATTATTTGCCAGCGCTGCGCTCGTTCTTCAAACAACGCGAACGCCGTTTATCCATTCGGTGAGTGATGATGTCGATTTTGTTCATGTCCGTTCTGGCGGCAGAAGAATTTCACGATATTGCGCCACCAGTCGATTATTCGCTAATACCGCCATGGCTGATTTTCGTCGGGACATTTTTTGCCCTGGCGATTATCGGATTGGCTGTTTGGTTGATCGTCAAAAAACGCAAACGACCGCAACCGCCTCAGTTGCCGCGCGACCGCGCACTCGAAGCGCTCGAGCAGATGCAAGATCAGATCGACCGGCTTAATCCGTATCAATTTAGCATCCGCGTGTCGGACATTCTTCGTCGCTACGTAACTGAGCAGCATGGCTTGCCCGTGACACGGCAAACATCGGTGGAATTTTTAAACGCGCTGGCAAAAACGCCGCAGTTTTCGAGCGATGAGAAGTCGCTGCTCGAAGATTTTCTGAATCGATGCGACCTGATCAAGTTCGCGCGTCATGAAGCGACTGCGGCCGACAGCCAGTTGTTGCTCGAAGAAGCAACCCGATTTGTGAAAGGAGGGCAACTTGCACCTTTTTGATTGGTGGACAGCAAACAGTGCGCTCACGTTTGCGCGTCCGTGGCTGCTCTTGCTCTTACTCGTGATTCCATTGCTTGCGTATTTGCGGGGGAAACGCGGTCCGGCTGCCGCCTTGACGTTCTCATCGACATCTGCTTTTCGCGCCATTGGAAAACAGAGCGCGGCCCGCGCCGGGAAAATTCTTCGGACACTCCTTCTCGCCTCACTGGCGGTTTTCGTCATCGCACTCGCGCGTCCGCAGCTCGGCAAGAGTCTCACTCAGATAGACGCGAGCGGAATCGACATTATGCTTGTGCTTGATGTCTCCGGGTCGATGCTCACCAAAGATTTTACGATCGGCGGCCAGGAGGCGACGCGCGTGGATGCGATCCGCGAAGTAACGCGAAAATTTATCGAAGGCCGTCCCAACGATCGCATCGGTATCATTGCATTTGCCGGGCGGCCGTATGTCGTAAGTCCTATGACGCTGGATCACGATTGGCTTTTACAAAATTTGGAGAGAGTGCGGATCGGTCTGGTCGAAGACGGCACGGCCATCGGGTCGGCCATGGCAGCGGCGGCGAATCGGCTGAATGACAAACGCTCAAAAAGCCATGTGCTCGTGCTTCTGACTGACGGAGAAAATAATGCCGGCAAAATTCCGCCGAATACCGCTGCGGAAGCAGTGAAGGCGCTAAAAATTCACTTCTACGCCATCGGCGCCGGAATCAATGGAATCGCACCGGCTCCTATCTTTACTCCCAAAGGGCCGCTCACGGACGCCTTGGGCAACATGCTTTATGAAAACCAGCGCGTTGAATTTAACGAAACTGGCCTGACGGAAGTCGCGAAAATTGCCGACGGACAGTTTTTCCGGGCAACAGATACCAAATCCCTGGAACAGATCTATCACGACATCGACCAGCTGGAAAAATCGACCGTGAGCGTGAAAAAATACCAACAGTATCGTGATCTCTTCCCGCTTTGCCTAATGACCGGTTGTGGTTTGCTGGTCGCTCAGATCTTGTTGTCGCAAACGATCTGGAAGAAATTGCCGTAAAGAAGATATCGATCCTATGAGCTTTGGCGCACCGCAATGGCTTTGGGGACTGCTTTTGATCCCGGCGCTGGTCGCGTTGTTTATTCGTGCGGAGGGCCAGGGGATCATTCGTTTGCGCGAGTTTGTCTCAGCGCGATTGCTGCCTCAGCTTGCGGGAACCGTAAATCGTCCACGTCGGGTCCTGAGGATCGCGTTGCAGTTGCTCGGTCTTGCCCTTGCCATGATCAGTCTGGCGCAGCCGCGCTGGGGTTATACGTTTCAGGATGTAAAACGCAAAGGGCTCGACTTGTTGATCGCGGTCGATACGTCGCGGAGCATGCTTTCCAACGACGTGCAGCCTAATCGACTTGAGCGGGTCAAACTTGCCGCCAGAGATCTGATCAATGAGTTACAGGGCGATCGTGTTGGCCTGATTGCATTTGCCGGCCGCGCCTTTTTGCAGGCACCGCTCACGATCGATTACGAAGCCGTGATGGAATCGATCAACGATCTCGATACGAAGACGATTCCCGAAGGGGGCACAAATATCTCCGAGGCCATCACCCTCGCTACGCAAAGTTTCGGGAAAAGCGCAATGGGAAATCGCGCTCTCGTCATTTTCACCGATGGCGAGGAGTTGAGTGGTGATGCCGTGAAGAGCGCAAAGGCTGCCGCCGATGCTGGCGTGCGCATTTTCACCATCGGCGTTGGGACGCCGACAGGCTCGCTCATCCCGGTCAACGGTGAAGATGGCGAGACGGCTTTTGTTAAAGATTCAGCGGGCCAGGTCGTAAAATCAAAACTAGACGATAAACGGTTGCGCGAGATCGCTCGGGCCGCAGGCGGATTTTATCTGAATTTGGAAAATGGTCCGCGCACGATGCAGCAGATTTACACCGAAGGTCTTGCGAAAATGCAAGCGGCCGAGATGGACGTGCGTCTGTCACGGCGGCCAATTGAACGCTACGAGTGGTCGCTCGACGGAGCGCTCATTGCGCTTGCCTTGTCAATCTTGATTGGTGAGCGCAAGCGCACGCGTGAAAGGGTTTTCGCTCGCGCCCCCGCAAAAATCGCAACTGCAGCGGCAGCATTATGGATCGCTCTTTGTCAGTTCGGTTTCGCCGTGGCCCCCGGGCTGGACGCATATCGCGACGGCAAATTTAGCGATGCTTACAGCCAGTTTCAGCAAACCTTAAAAACGCATCCGCAATCCCGGGCGGAGGATAAACTACAATTCGATTCCGGTGCAGCCGCTTACAAATCGCAGGAATACGGCAAGGCGCTGGAATCCTTTAGTCAGGCTCTGCTCTCGCCTGATACCGGCCTGCAAGGCAAGAGCCATTATAACCTCGGCAATACGCTCTACGAGCGCGGCGAAACGCAGAAGAGTGACGACAAAAAGCTGAGCGATTGGACAAATGCCCTCGAGCATTATGAGCAGACGCTCAAGCTCGAACCGCAAAATAAAGAAGCGAAGGACAACTACGATTATGTGAAGAGGAAAATCGAGGAACTAAAGAACAAGAAGCAACCACAGCAACAGCCCTCGCCTTCACCATCGCCTCAGCAGAAGAACAAACAGAACCAGCAGAACCAGCAGAATCAGCAATCCAAGCAAGATCAGCAGCAACAGCAACAGGAGCAACAACAACAACAACAACAACAACAGCAGCAGCAGCAGCAGAGCCAGTCCCAGCAACAGCAAAAGGACGGACAGCAGCAAAAACAAGATCAACAATCACAAAACGAATCCGGCCGCGGTCAGGATCAAAAAGAGGAGAAAAAAAAGGATCAATCCCAAGCGAGGAACGAGCCGCAACGATCGAAACAACAACAGGGCAGCCAACCTTCACCCTCCCCGTCTCGGGGCGAGAAAAAGCAAAACCAGGAACAATCAGGTGAAGGCGAACAGCCTTCTCCCTCTCCCGGCGATCAAGGAAACGACATGCCTTCGCCATCGCCCTCCCCTGGAAGCGGCGAAGGAGCGGAAGAAAATCCAACGCCTTCTGCTAGTCCAACAGAATCGCCCCAGAAAAAATTGGCCGGTGAAGTAAAAGGAGCTGGCAAGGACGAATCAAAAAAATCGCCCGATAAAAATGCGCAGATCGCCGAGGCCGAACCGGAAAAGGAAGATCAAATGACCGAACGTCAAGCAGAGTCGCTTTTGCATTCGATGAAGGACGAGGAAGCGCGCGTGCAACTTGATGAACGCAGGGCTGCGCGCCGTGTCTATAACGACTGGTAGGTGGGCACGGTTGATGGTTGATTGAGATGTCGATGTACGGATCACGGATTCCCATTGCAGTCTTGCTTGGCGTGTTGATCGCATTGGCAGGAAACGCTGTTGCATTTGCCGCTTCGCCGAATGTGACCGCGGTGTTGAGTAACTCGGAAGCCGTTGTCGGGGAAATGGTCCAGTTGCAAATCAAGGTAAGCGGCGCGGGGGATTCGAAACCGCCGGAGAACATCTCGGTCGATGGCTTGGAGATTCACGCAACTGGAACATCGCGCCAATTCGAAATGCGCAATTTCACGACCAACTTGAGCGTGACTTACAATTACACAATCCTGCCACTCCAAGCGGGGCGGTTCACAATCCCACCTCAGACAATTCGCGTGGGTAGCAATTCATTGCGCACGCCGGAGCTGAGGCTAAACGTTGCTGATTCGCCTGGTCGCTCGGTGCGTTCTAACCAAAACGCGCAGCTGGCAAATGCGGCCAAACTTGTATTCGCCGAATTGATTGTGCCCAAGAAAACTGCCTACGTTGGCGAAATAGTGCCGGTCGAAATTCGGCTGGGGTTCGATCCACGCGCGCACCCAAAGCTGCTCGAAGGGCCCGAGATTAGCGGGCAAGGATTTACAGCACAGAAGCTGCAACAATCTGGTGAAAACCTGGAGACGATTAACGGGAGGTCTTATGATGTGGTGACATTTAAGACGGCGATTGCTGCCGCGCGCGCCGGAAAATTTGAAATCGGGCCCATCAAAGCGAAGGCGCAAGTTTTGGCCGCGCGAAGACCAAACGCACCGCGCTCCCGTTCCCCCTTTGATCTGTTTAATCTCGACGATCCATTCTCCGATCCGTTTTTTTCCGACCCATTCAGCCAATTCGGCGAGCGGCGCGAGGTTGAGATTAACAGTGAACCCGTCGCTTTCGAGGTCAAACCGTTGCCGCAAAATGCGCCGCCGAGCTTTTCGGGTGCAATCGGGAATTTCACAATGACGACGGATGCAAAGCCAAAGAGTGTGCAAGTAGGCGATCCGATTACTGTCACATCGACAATTTCCGGACGGGGTAATTTCGATCGCGTTAATGCGCCGGCGGTGGAAGACGACCGCGGTTGGCACAAATATCCGCCGTCTTCCAAGTTCAAGAATGATGACGAGGTCGGAATTAGTGGCACGAAGACTTTCGAAATGGTCCTTTCGCCGAATGAAAAGAAGCAGACCATTCCCCTTCTCGCATTTTCGTATTTCGATCCAGCCAAAGAGCAATATGTAACGCTGCGCAGCGATCCGATCGCTATTGATGTTCAAGGCGGCGCGGTACCGGCTCCCGCACCGGTGACATCTCAGCCGGCGCCGTCAACGATGCCGGCTGCAGCCGCAGCAGCGGCGGCGAAGCAGGACATTTTGTATCAACTTAATGAGCGGGGGCGAATGCAATCGTTCACGCTACTTTACGCTCGTCCAATTTTCTGGATGGCGCAGCTGATTCCGTTGCTTGCGTTACTTGGGTTCGCCGGATGGAAAATCCGACAAACCAAGATCGACAACCGTGAGGCACGCCGGATCGTGGCGTTGCAGCATGAAGCTGCCGAACTGATGCGCAAGTTGCGGCGCAATGATGTATCGCCGCGGGAATATTACGCGGAGGCTTCCAGGGTCGTTCGAGTGAAAGCCGCGCTGGCACGCAATGTCGATCCAAACACCGTCGATGCTGAGACGGCGGCGGATACGTTCGGATTAAGCGCGGATTCGCGCGAACGATTGCGGCGATTGTTCGAACAAAGCGACGAGTTCCAATATAGCGGAGCCCACAACGGTTCGGAACGGATTTCTCCGGAGAATCGCCGCGACGTGCTCGAGTTGGTGGAACATTTGCACGTATGAAATCTGGAAAACTTCTTGTCGACCTTTGCTGCGCAGCGATTTGCATCTTTGTTGCTGCATCAGCATTCGCCCAAACGGATTTTGACAAGGCGAATCAAGAATATGCGCAGGGACATTTCAAAGAAGCGATTGCTGGTTATGAAACGCTTGTTCGCTCAGGACCTTTGAGCGCAAATTTGTTTTACGACCTCGGCAACGCTTACTTTCGCACGGGCGATTTTGGCCGGGCGATCTTAAGTTATGAACGTGCGCTCGCGCTGGAACAGCATCATCCTGAAGCCGCCGCTAATTTGCAGATCGCGCGCGATGAAGCGCGCGCACTCGAGATGCCGCAGAGCTGGCCGGAACGCTATCTGCAATTTGCAAACGTTAACCAATACAGCGCCACGGCAGCGGTCGGTTTTTGGGCGGGAGCTTTTTGTATTGTTGGGCTGATCTTCACACGACGACGATCAGCTCGCGTGATCGCATTGTTGATCTTATCATTGTCAGTCTTTGCCCTGGCAATTTTCGCGATCTACGAAATTGACCATGGCAGCAAAGGCCGCGCCCTCGCGGTTGTCATTGGTAGCGAAGTGCAGGCGCGACTCGCGACTGCCGATACTGCCAATAGCGTCCTGGCATTACCTCCGGGCAGCGAGATCAAGATCCTGAGTACACGCGGTGACTGGGTTTACGCAGCGCTACCGAATAATTTGCGCGGATGGATTCCGGCGAAGAGCGCGGAAAAAGTGCGCCTCTAGCGGCTGTCTGCGATCTTCGAAACTCGAGCGATCTCAAGCCCCTTCGAGGCTGCTCCAGGACATTTGCTAGGTTGAGAACCCGGCAAATGCCTGCATCTTGAATTGCGTATTTCACGCTGATTTTCTCGCTCGAGTTGATATTATCGGCGCGCTGGGACGGACAAGTCTTAATCTCGAGATTCGGCGAATATTATCGGCTCGTCGCGTATCTTTCTCGTCATACAGACAAGATGATCGGCTTGGTGATGGGCGTGCCGAGCTTGATGGAGATCTTTGACGAAAAATATTATCTAAACCTCGAAGGCGGAATTCTGAAAGCGCTGGGGCGGATGTTTAAGGGAGGACTCAAGCTTTACGTTTATCCAATGATCGACGAGGCCACAGGGAGGATTGTTAGCGCTACACAGGTTAAGGTTGCTCCGAATCTTCACTCCCTATTTCGTTATTTAGCCGACAATCGATACATCGTATCGATCCAACAGCCGGAGAGCAGACCCGGTGATAACTTCTGAGAAAAGTCTGAAGCTTGCTCTACGTCAATCGTTGAAGCCTCTGCTGCGCGCTCAATCTTCAGATTGAGTTGACTGCTGTACAAGGAAAAGTCAGCATCCTCGCCATTCGCCACAAACATCGTTATGGCAAATTCAAATCGCGGCCCATTAACCAGATGAGATTATCCTCCGCACTCTTTCTTGCTTTCACGCTTTGTTTCCCCGCCGTCAAAGGCGGACGCGCTGACAGCTTTCGCGACGCGCTCGGACCCCGCTTTGCTCCAGCGCAGTCCATTTACTCAAACCAAGCTCCGCAGAAGGGGCTCGACTCTGTTCACCGGTGGAATCAAATCGCGATTAACGCGACCGGCCTCGATCATACGCCGGTTGCCCCTGGCGAGAATCGAGTGTTCGGCGAACAACTCGGGCCGGGGCGCTCGAGCCGGGCAATGGCTATTGTTCATATCGCGATTTTCGACACAGTGAATGCTTCGCTCGGAGGTTACCAGAGCTACACCGGTGTCTCCGCGCCGCAAGGCGCAGCTTCCATGGATGCGGCTGTCAGTCAGGCCGCACATGACACGCTCGTTGCGCTTTTTCCATCGCAGGCAGAGCGTTTCGATTCTTTGTTGGCTAACGATCTCGCCCAGACAAAAAGCAAAAACGAAAAGGCGAATGGCATTGATCTAGGGCGGCGGGCGGCCGCTGCCATTCTTGCTCTGCGACTCAACGACGGCTCGCAGATCCCGGAGCCTCGTGTCGGCATCGATTATTTCCCAAGCAATCTCCCTGGGCATTGGCGTCAGGATCCGATTAGCTTGATCCCGCTCGCTCTTGGCGCCCACTGGGGCGAGTGCAATACATTCGTCTTGGAATCGTCGCAACAGTTTCGCGTTCCGCCGCCGCCTGCAATGACGAGCGCGCAATACACGACCGCTTATATCGAAGTGAAAGCCATCGGCGGCGACGGCGTTATGACGCCGACACAACGCACCGCAGAACAAACTTTTATCGGCACCTTCTGGGCTTACGATGGCACGCCTAGTCTCTGTGCGCCGCCGCGACTCTACAATCAGATCGCCGTGCAGATCGCTGTTCAAAGGAAGTTGGGCATAGTCGATCTTGCGCGTCTGTTGGCGTTGACAAACACGGCAATGGCCGACGCAGGCATGTCAGTGTGGGAATCAAAATATTTTTATGATTTTTGGCGCCCTATCACCGGCATTCGTGAATCGGATCCCGGAACTGGCCCTACTCACGCAGGCGATGGTAATCCTGCAACGATAGGCGATCGAGCCTTCTCCCCTTTGGGCGCGCCAGCTAGCAATCTGAACGCACCAAACTTTACCCCGCCATTTCCCGCCTATCCTTCCGGTCACGCTGGCTTCGGTGGCGCGCTCTTCCAAACTCTCCGCCGATTCTTCGGGACCGACGCCATCGCGTTCACATTCGTTTCTGACGAGTTCAATGGCCTCACCAAAGACCATAATGGGAATGTGCGTCCGTACATGCCGCGCACCTTCTCATCTCTTTCTCAAGCGGAAGAAGAAAACGGCCAGAGCCGAATTTATCTCGGCATTCACTGGTCTTTCGACAAAACGCAGGGCATCGCACAAGGCCGACGCGTTGCCGATTACGTCTTTGACCACGCGTTCAGACCGCTGCCGTGAAAAAGGCGCACTGCGGCGGCGCTTAATATCAGCGACCGGGATTTATTCGTCGGCGTTTATAGCTAATCGGATGCATTGTTGAGGAACGATGAAGGTCGCTGCCGCTAAAATTTGAGTTCGATTGGTAATCCCCAACGCAAATCTTCTCAAGGTTCGCGACTTTTAGATGCGATGAAATCTTTGCGAAACCAGATGGAGGTCTTGCACATCGCCGACTGGATCTTTACAAATAATCCCCCAACAGGAACGGCTAAAACTCTGCGAGTTGCGCAGCGCTGATTGGGACGAATTCGCTTTCGTGCAAAACTACCCGTCTGGTCCCGCGTAGAAGCTGCCACCACTGTCTTGCCGAGCCAAGCACGATCAGGAGCACGAGGACAAGAAAGAAAACAGCGACCAGCGCATCAAATTGCCAGACACCTGCTTGCCGCGCCAAATCAGCTGCCTTGGCTGGATCGACAATTCCCGCTGCCTCATGCAAAAGTGATCGCGCACCACTTAAAAAACCGAGTTTGGGATCCGGCGAGAAGACCTTCAGGTACCCAGCTGAAAATGTAACTGCGCACATAAAACAAAGCGGCAAGACGGTTACGAAAAGGTATTTCGCCTTATGCATTTTAATCAGAATCGTCGTGCCGAGGCAGAGCGCGACTACTGAGAGCAATTGGTTTGCCAATCCGAACAGCGGCCAAAGAGAGTTGATACCACCGAGAGGATCGATGATTCCCTCGTACAAAAACCAACCCCATGCCGACACCAGCAACACGCTTGAGAAGAGATTTGCGCTCCACGAGCGCGTATTGCCAAGCGGGCGCCAGAGACTGCCCAGAAAATCTTGAAGCAAAAAGCGCCCCACGCGTGTTCCGGCATCAATGGTTGTAAGGATGAACAGAGCCTCAAACATGATCGCGAAGTGGTACCAAAGCGCGAGCGCAGTTGGGCTAGCCGAGATCCGTGCAAACATGTGCGCCATACCGACGGCGAAAGTCGGCGCCCCGCCCGCGCGATTGAACATGGTGGACTCGCCGAGGTCCGAGGCGAGATGGGTCATTTGCTGTTCTGTCACCGGAAAGCCGGCCGCACTCACTCTCGCGACTACTTCAGTTGGGGTCCCCTTCGAATTAATCGCAAAGTACTCGCCTGGTTGCAGCACGCATGCCGCGATCATTGCCATCAAAGCAACCATCATTTCGGCCACCATGGCGCCATAACCGATATTGCGTATTCGGCACTCGCGCCGCAGCATTTTCGGCGTTGTGCCCGAGGCAATGAGAGAATGAAAACCCGAAACTGCACCACAGGCGATCGTGATACATACAAAGGGAAAGACTGGGCCGGCAAATACGAGGCCACTACCGTCGATGAATTTTGTGATCGACGGCATTTGTAATGAAGGGTGGATAACCACCACGGCTGCGGCGAGCATGGCAACCGTGCCGAGCTTCAAGAACGTGCTCAGGTAGTCGCGCGGCGTGAGTAGCATCCACACTGGCAGGATCGACGCCGCTAGTCCGTAGATCATGATCGCCCATGCGAGCCATTTCTGGTCGTGTCTAAACCACGCTTCAATTTCAGGAAAGTGCGCGAGAAATTGTCCACCCCAGACGCCGAAAGCGAGCCCGAGCAATCCGAAAATTGTGATCGTCATTACATTCACTTTTCCCGTGCGTAAGCCGATTCCCATGATCAATGCGACCGGTATGGTCATCGCAATGGTGAAAACGCCCCACGGGCTCTGCGCGAGCGCTTGCACGACGACCAGAGCGAGCACAGCGAGCAAGATAATCATTATCGCCAACACGCTGATGAGCGCGAGCGCACCAACCCCGCGTCCGATCTCCTCTTTCACCATCTGCCCGAGTGTTTTGCCGCCGCGCCGGATTGAGGCGAAAAGAACAATCATGTCGTGAACGCCGCCTCCGAGCGTTGCCCCGATCAAGATCCATAGCGTGCCAGGCAGAAAACCAAACTGCGCGGCCAGCACCGGACCGACTAGCGGCCCCGGCCCAGCGATGGCCGCAAAATGATGGCCGAAAACCATCCAACGATTGGTAGGTACGTAATCTTTGCTGTCATTTTGCAGGACGGCCGGCGTGGCCCGCTCGTCATTGAGCACGAGCACTTTTGTCGCGAGCCATTTGCTGTAAAAGCGGTAACTAATCGAAGTTGCGCACAGACCAGCCACAATGATCCAGAGCGCGCTGATTTGTTCGCCGCGTGAGAGAGCAAGAATACAAACCGCCCCAAGGCCGAGAACCGTTACGGCGCACCAGAGCAATTTTTTCCAAAGACTCATCGAGCTTGTAATTTAGTTGAAGTTGTCGCGTCGCGCCACAAAGTGCGATGTATCTGGGTATGCGATTCAGTCACAAAATAAAAAAACTCTTAAGCGGCCAGGGATTAGCCAGCGCACGAAAACATACTCGCAGGCTTATCCACCGAACCCGGTTTCCCCTCAAGACCAGCCGAATTATTGAAACAATTGATGGGCCCAATTTTCAACAGATCCGCCAACGCTACGGTGTCGAAGATCCAGGCGAAGACTGGCCGAAATATCTCGATCTTGACCGCTGGATTGACATCAACATTCGCCGGATTCGCGAAATTGAACTCGATTTGACGCGGCCAAAGCGCATTCTCGATCTTGGCTGTGGCGCCGGGTATTTTCTGCATATCGCACAATTGCTTGGGCATAAGGGACTTGGTCTCGATGTGGATTACCTGCCGATGTTTGCGGAAATCACACGCCTGCTCGGAGTCCGTCGCGTTATCTCGCAAATTGAGCCTTTTGCTCCTCTTCCCGATCTCGGAGGAAAATTTGATCTCATCACCGCCTTCATGATCTGCTTTAACAACCACAAACAACCCAATCTTTGGGAGGTGCCGGAATGGGAATTCTTCCTTGATGATCTTGCCAAATACCTGGCGCCACGCGGTCGGGTCTGGCTGGAGCTGAATCGCGAATACGACGGAACGTTTTACACCCCCGAGCTGCGAGAATTTTTCGCCTTACGCGGCGCCAAGATCGACGAGCACAAAGTGATTTTTAGGTCAGGGTTTGGCGCGCCTGCTTCAGTTTTGCCAGTTGCGCGCTGAAATCCTTTAGACGTTGCCGATGTTCCTCAACCACGGCTGCGGGAGCGCGATCAACGAAAGATTTGTTTTTCAATTTGGCCTGCGCTGTTTGCAATTCCGCTTCCAGCTTGGCGATTTCCTTATCGAGTCGCTCGCACTCTGCCGTTTTGTCTCCGGCAGCAATCGCCAGGAAAAGCTCGCCGAGAGGGGTGATCGCGACAGGAACGCCCGCCTCCGCTTCATATTGCTGATCCAACTTTACTTCTTCTGCGTTCAGCAGTCGACAGAGCGTTCCCAACTGGTCAGAAATCCATTTCTTATCTTCGCGTAAAATATAACGCATCCTTTTGTTCGATTGGACTTTAGTTTCCGCTCGGAGGTTCCGGCCAGCCTTCGCCGTTTCATAAATGCGCGAAACGAGGCGCCGCTTGTTTGCAAGGTCGACATCGTGCAGTCGCATCTTCTCTGGAGGCGGGCCGAATTGAATCGAATCTTTCCCAAATCTCAAAAGCGACCAAAGCTCCTCTGTGATATGCGGCATGAATGGATGAAGCAGTCGCAACACTGCCGAAAGCACAAAGTCCATCACCGCGAGTGCAGATTTCTTCCGTGCGTCATCTTCACTAAAAATTTCCGTCTTCGCTGCCTCAACGAACCAGTCGCAATAATCGCTCCAGACGAAGTCATAAAGCTGCTGCGCCACTTCATTGAATCGATACTCTCGGTAAGCGGAATCGATTGCGTCGATGGTTTCATTCAGTCTCGCTAGGACTTCAATCGAGAAGATCGACAATTTTGTATTGTCGATTTTCGGCTCAGGTGCGCTCGCTCCATGCATTTGGCGAAAACGAGCCACGTTCCAGAGTTTTGTGGCGAAGTTACGACCTTCTTCGATTTGTTTTTCATCGTAGCGGATATCCTGACCACTTGGCGAAATGCGCATGAGACCAAAGCGCAAGCCATCCGCGCCGTACTTGCCGATTAACTCAAGCGGGTCGGGCGAATTACCGAGCGATTTCGACATTTTGCGACCCTGCTTGTCGCGAATTAACCCGGTGAAGAAAACGTGGCGGAACGGAATGTTGTCTTCGTCCCGCTCCGATTTTCCCGGCTTAAACTCGAGGCCGGCGATGATCATACGCGCAACCCAGAAGAAAATGATGTCTGGCGCCGTCACCAACACGCTCGTTGGATAAAATTTCTTCCGTGTCTCGTCATCCATGGTCTCGTAGGCCCATAGCCACGATGAAAACCACGTGTCGAGGGTGTCGGGATCCTGAGTCCAGTTTTCGTGATCAGTTGGATGTTCAATCCCGACGTAAATTTGGGATTTGGAACTTGGAGTTTGAGATTTTAGATACCACGCCGGTATCCGGTGTCCCCACCAGACTTGCCGGCTGATGCACCAGTCCTGAATGTTCTCTAGCCATTGCGCGTAAACCTTTTCCCAGTGCGCTGGAAAGAAACGGATGAGATGATCGCGCACGACGGCGAGCGCTTCCTTCGTTTT
>Ga0137403_10002533_pt1 | contig 22298 bp, 25 predicted proteins | sample CZOMad2_1_16fung_FD_122057 | JGI IMG/M metagenome (GOLD analysis project Ga0137403, IMG submission 122057) | Vadose zone soil fungal communities from Angelo Coast Range Reserve, California, USA - CZOMad2_1_16fungal (Hybrid Assembly) | ecosystem: Environmental > Terrestrial > Soil > Vadose zone...
GGCCGGTGACGGGGCAGGCTGTTCCCAGTTACGGCCCACAGCAGGCCGCGCTCTATTTCAAGAAAATGGAATGTTTCTGCTTCCAGCAGCAGACCCTCGGCCCCGGCGAGGTCCGGAAAATGCCGGTGGTTTTCGTGATCGATTCGAAACTGCCCCGAGAGATCAACACCGTGACGCTGTCGTACACCTTCTTCGAGGTGAACGGGGCGCGGGACGGCCGGGGGTGAGGGCCATGGCCGGACCGGGGCTCAAGACCGCGTCCCCTTTGCAGGTCGCGAAGGCCGTGTTCTGGTCCTTCTTCGGCGTTCGAAGGCGCGCCGAGCACGAAAAGGACCTGGCGCAGATCAAGCCCGCGCAAGTCGTGATCGCCGGGCTCGTCGGCGCGGTGATCTTCGTATTGAGCCTGGTTATGCTGGTGAAGTTCATCATCGGCCGGGCTGCGTAATCAAAGGAGAGGAAGATGAGCGACCACGCTCAGCACTATTACGTTCCCAATCCGTCGCACTGGATGATTTTCGGCTCGGCGGCGCTGTTCTTGATGGCGACCGGCGCCGCGAGCTGGTTCAACGGCTGGGAGCCCGGGCGTTACCTCGTCCTCATCGGCTTTGGCATTCTGGTATTCATGATGGTGCGCTGGTTCGGCGACGTGATCCGCGAGTCCGAGGGCGGCAAGTACGGCCGCTGGGAGGACGTGTCGTTCCGCTGGGGCATGAGCTGGTTCATCTTCTCCGAAGTGATGTTCTTCGCGGCTTTCTTCGGCGCGCTCTACTACGCCCGGCAACTCGCCTTGCCCGACCTCGGCAGCCTGGACAGCAAGCTGCTCTGGCCGGATTTCGCACCGCACTGGCCTTCCGCCGGGCCCGACTTCAAGGACCCGTTCACGCCGATGGCGGCGTGGGGGATTCCCGCGCTCAATACGCTGCTGCTGCTGTCCTCAGGGGTGACCGTGACGATAGCTCACTGGGCCTTGAAGGAGAACAAGCGGGGCCAGCTCGCGCTCTTCATGTTCCTCACCATCGGGCTCGGGGTGACCTTCATCGGGTTCCAGGCGTACGAGTACACCCATGCCTACTCCGAGCTGAACCTCAAGCTGACGACCGGGATTTATGGGTCCACTTTTTTCATGCTCACCGGTTTTCACGGTTTCCACGTGACGCTTGGCGCCCTCATGCTCAGTGTGATTCTGGCCCGCTGCCTCTCCGGGCACTTCAAGCCGGAGCAGCACTTCGCCTTCGAGGCCGTGGCCTGGTACTGGCACTTTGTCGACGTCGTGTGGCTCGGGTTGTTCATCTTCGTCTATTGGTTGTAGACGAAGCCCAAGCGACGGCTAGGTGATCTTGCCGGGGATAAGGCCGAAGTAGTATCCCGCCATCAGCAGCAGGAACAAGCCGAGCGAGAGCCCAACGCGCATCGCGAGGGCCTTGACGGTCCGTTTGGACTGGCCGCGATCGCTCACCAGGAAGAACAGCGCCGAACCGAGGCTGGCGAGTATTGCGATGAAGATCAGGATGACGATGATTTTCATGCGAGGGCGGGAACGGCCGCTGTCGAGTGTACTCCAATCCATCTAGCGCCATGCCGAGCGGGATCAGGATCGCAGGCCGCGAGTTCCGGCCGGGGTGGATACCCAGCCTGGCCACCGCGGGCTTCATCGCGCTGACCGTTGCTCTGGGCGGCTGGCAGACGCGGCGCGCCGAAGAGAAGCTCGCGGCCGGACGGATCCTGGACGAGGCGGCGCGGGCGCCGGTGCTCCAGGTACCCGCGGCGCGCGTCGACGCCGCGGGCTTCGAGCGCCGACGAGTCGCGGCGCGAGGAACCTTCGTCGCGGGCGCCACGCTTTTTCTCGACAACAAGGTGCTGCACCGCGCGGTCGGATACCAGGTCCTCACGCCGCTCAAGCTCGAGGGCGGCGGCGTGCACGTTCTGGTCAACCGCGGCTGGATCGCAGCGGGCGAGCGTTCGAAACTTCCCGACGTACCCGTGCCCGAAGGCGCTCTGACCGTGGAAGGCGTGGCCGTCGTGCCCGGGACGCGGTTTCTTGAGCTCGCTCCCGAAACGGATTCCGGGACCTTGCGCCAGAACCTGGTTCTCACGCGCGAGGAGAAGCGCCTGCGACTGGCGCTTCAGCCGTTCGTGATCGAACAGACGAGCGATGCGCGCGACGGCCTCGTACGGGCGTGGGAGAGCCCCGACATCGGCGTCGATCGGCATCGCGGCTACGCGGTGCAGTGGTATTTGTTCGCGGCGCTGGCCGCCGTGCTCTATGTCGCTCTCGGTTTCAAGCGAACCGGCTCCGCCGCCGGCCGATGAGCGGCGCCGGCGCGGCCGGCGTATTGCTCTGGTGATTCTCGCGTTCTGCGCAGCGCCGACCGTAGCGGCCTGGTTCGCCTATTTCGTCTGGCAGCCGCAATCGCGGACGAACTACGGCGATCTGATCGAGCCGCGCTCCTTGTCCGATCCCGAGCTGCGGCGCCTCGACGGCGGTTCGTTCCGGCTTTCGCATCTGCGGGGCAAGTGGGTGTTGCTCCAGGTCGATTCCGGCGCCTGCGGCGATGTCTGCCGGAAAAAGCTCGCGTACATGCGCCAGGTGCGTCTTGCGCTGGGCAGGGACGCCGAACGAGTCGAGAGGGTGTGGCTTGTCGACGACTTTGCGGTCCCATCCGCCGCTCTGCTGCGCGAGCACGAGGGCCTGAACGTCTTGCGTGCGCCGGGCCGAGCCTTTCTCCCGGAGTTCTCTCCGTCGGGAAACCCGTCGGGATACATCTATCTCCTCGATCCGTTGGGAACCCTCATGCTGCGCTTTCCCGGCGATCCCGATGCGGGGAGAATGCTGAAGGACCTCGCGCGCCTCCTTAAGGTCTCGCGGATCGGCTAAGATTTGCCCCCATGCAATTCGCCCTGACAGCATCCGGCTTGCGCTTGCGCCAGTTCCTCGGTCTCACCAAGCCCCGCGTGGTATCGCTCATCGTATTCTGCGCGACCATCGGCATGTTCCTCGCGACACCGTCCATGGTGCCTCCCGGACTCCTGGCCGCCGCCGTAGTCGGAATCTGGCTCGTGGCGGGATCGGCGGCGGCGGTGAACTGCCTGGTCGAGCAGAAAATCGACGCCGTCATGACCCGGACGCGCGGCCGGCCGCTGCCGCGCGGAGAGCTCACTTCGCGGCAGACCCTGGCGTTCGCCGCTGCGATCGGCGGCACCGGCTTGTGGATGCTGTACGCACTCGTCAATCCGCTCACCATGTGGCTCACCTTCGGCACGTTCATCGGCTACGCGGTGATCTACACGGTGCTCCTGAAGCCGGCGACTCCGCAGAACATCGTCATCGGCGGAGCTTCGGGCGCGATGCCGCCGGTGCTGGGCTGGGCCGCAGTGACCGGGGAAGTCTCGCCCGAGGCGCTGCTTCTTTTTCTCATTATTTTCGCTTGGACGCCGCCGCACTTCTGGGCGCTTGCCCTCTATCGCACCGAGGATTTTGCGAAGGCCGGACTGCCGATGCTGCCGGTCACGCACGGCCAGCACTTCACGCGGCTGTATGTCCTGCTCTATACGCTCGTGCTGTTTGCTTCCGCCCTGCTGCCGTTCGCTTACGGCATGAGCGGCTGGATCTATCTCATAGCGGCCTTGATCTTGAGCGGCATATTCGTGGCGTACGCGATTCGGCTCTACTTCAGATACAGCGACGCACTGGCTCGGCGCACGTTCCGATATTCGATCGCCTATCTGGCGCTGCTTTTCGCCGCGCTGCTCGTCGATCACTACTTCGCCCTTTGAGGATCCTCGTGCGGGCACTTTTCAGCGTAGTCCTTGCCGTCGTGGCACTCGGTGGATGCAGCGGCTCGGGTGCCTCGTTCAAGAACACGGACATCACGGGCGCCGACTACGGCAAAGACTTCACGCTCACCGATCACACCGGAAAGACGCGGACGCTCGCCGACTTTCGAGGCAAGGTCCTCGTGGTGTTCTTCGGCTACACGTATTGCCCGGACGTGTGCCCGACGACGCTCGCCGACCTGAAGATCGCGAAGGACCAGTTGGGCCGGGACGGCGCGCGATTGCAGGTCGTTTTCGTCACCGTCGACCCGGATAGGGACACGCGGGAGCTGCTCGCCAACTACGTCTCGGCGTTCGATCCAAGCTTCATTGGGCTCTACGGCGACGTCGCTGCGACAGCCCGCGTCGCGAAGGAGTTCAAGGTGTTCTATCAGAAGGTGGCGGGGAAGACGCCGGGCAACTATACCGTGGACCATACTGCAGGCAGCTACGTGTTCGACTCCCAAGGTCGCCTGCGGCTGTTCGTGCGCCCCGGCAACGTCCCGAATCTCGTCGCCGATCTCAAGACGCTTCTGAGCGCCAAAGGCTGAGGGCCCCTAGCAAGAGCCGAATCGGGCGCAGCCCCGAGCGTCACATCCGGGTTAAGCGCTCCCGGCTCCGAACCGTTATTCTTAGTCACTCTTGCAAGGGGCACCTGAATCCATGAAGGTTCTGATCGTCGACGACTCTCCCACGATCCGAGCCGCGCTCCGCGGCCTGGTCCAAAAGATGGGTCATTCCGTGATCGAGGCGGAGGACGGCAGCAAGGCCCTGGCAATCTATGCGCAGGACCGGCCGGATCTCGTGCTGATCGACGTCGTTATGCCGGTCATGGACGGCTATGAGGCTGCGCGCCAGATGCGGCACAGCCGCCCCGACGAGTGGGTTCCGATAATTTTCCTGAGCTCCAAGGAAGCCGATCAAGACCTGGATCGCGCCATCGAGGCGGGCGGTGACGACTACCTCGTCAAGCCCGTGAGCTTTGTCGTACTGAACGCGAAGATTCGAGCCCTTCAAAGGATCGAATCCACCCGCACGAAGCTGTTGGAAATGTCGCGAGATCTGGCCGCCGCCAACCGCGAGCTGGAGAGTCTGTCCCGACAGGACGGGCTCACCGAAATCGCGAACCGCCGCTACTTCGATTCCTACCTGCTGACCGAGGTGAAGCGCGCCTCGCGCGAGCGCCTGCCGCTTTCGCTCATATTGGCCGACGTCGACTACTTCAAGGCGTTCAACGACTGCTACGGTCACCAGGCCGGGGACGACTGTCTGCGACGGGTAGCGGCTGCGCTGAAGGCGGTTGGCAGACGTCCCGCGGACGTCGCTGCACGTTATGGCGGCGAGGAATTCGCGATGGTACTTCCTTCAACGGCGATGGAAGGAGCGGTCGACGTGGCGAAATCGCTGGCTCGGGCGATCGAGGCGCTGGCGATCCCGCACGCGCGCTCCAGCGTGAGCACCCAGCTCACTCTCAGCCAGGGTATCGCCTCGCTGATCCCTGCTCATGACACGACCTCGGAGAGCATCATAGAGTTCGCCGATCAGGCGCTCTATCAGGCCAAACAGCAGGGCCGCAACCGTTACGTCCTCTCGACGGGCAAATAAAAAGCCGCGCCGAGGCGCGGCTCATTGTCATTGGACGCCGATCTTTAGGCTGGAGCAATAAGCCCCTTCATTTTTTCCAGCGCCTTGGCTTCGATCTGGCGGATGCGCTCGGCCGAAACCTTGAACTCCGCTGCGAGCTCGTGCAACGTCGCCTGGTCCTTCTCGCGCAACCAGCGCGTTTCGATGATGCGGCGGCTGCGCGCGTCGAGGCTCGCCAGGGCGTTCTCCAGGCCCCGCGCCCGTAGCGTTTCTTCCTGCTTTGCCTCGACCAGCTCCGAGGGCTCGGGCGAGCGATCGGCCAGATACGCTATGGGGGCGTAGGAGTCGTCCTCGTCACTGGACGGCTCGAGCGCGATCTCCTGCCCGGTCAGGCGCATCTCCATCTCGGCGACGTCTTGCGGCTTCACCTTGAGCTGCTTCGCCATCGACCCGATCTCCGACTGAGTCAGCGGACCGAGGGTCGGCTTCATGCTGCGCAGATTGAAGAAAAGCTTGCGCTGCGCCTTGGTGGTTGCAATCTTCACCATGCGCCAATTGCGCAGGACAAACTCGTGGATCTCGGCGCGGATCCAGTGGACCGCGAACGACACCAGCCGGACCCCGCGTTCAGGATCGAAGCGCTTGACGGCCTTCATCAGGCCGATGTTGCCTTCCTGGATGAGGTCCCCGTGGGGCAGGCCGTATCCCATATATCCGCGGGCGATCGCCACGACCAGGCGAAGGTGCGACAGAACCAGCTGGCGCGCCGCCTCGACGTCGTCCTCGGCCCTGAACTTGCGCGCGAGCTCGAGCTCTTGCTCATGCGAGAGCATCGGAAACCGATTTACCGCCTGGATGTAGCTCTCCAGGCTTCCAACCGGGACGGGCAGTGTCATAGTACGGGTCATTGCGATTCCCCCAGTTCAGAGCGGACGATTTTAGCACTCTCGATCTTAGAGTGCTAAGAGGCAGACCAGTTCCCTGACCGGGCCTGCTCGTGACAAACCCTTACCAAGGGAAGGACAAAACAAGCCTATTTATAGCCTGTTCCAAGTAAGTGTCTGCTCACTGAGAGATAGGCTCCGAGCCAGCCCAGAGCAGCCGCGCAACCCAGAACTGCACCCATCTCCTGGGAGTTGGGCAAGCGCAATCGGAGATCGGCGCCGTAAAGCTGCGCGAGCGTTGCCAGGTCGCGATTCAGGAATGCGAGCCCGGCGATCACGATCGCGAGGGCAGCGAGCCCTCCGAGCAGGCCAAGCAGGGACCCGAGATAGAAGAATGGCCGGCGGATATAGGCGTGTGTCGCGCCGATCAAGCGGCACAACTCGATCTCGTCGCGCTGTGTGAGGATCTGCAGGCGGATGGTATTGAAAGTCACGGCGACCAGGGCGATGCCGAGCAGTCCGGCGAGCAGCACGACGGCGGTTTGCCCCAGACGGAGCAGCGCATCCAGACGTCTTACCCAAGCGGAGTCCGCCTGGACATGCGCGACCTTGGGCAGAGACTTGAACTCGAGCTCGAGCCTATCCGCCAGTACCGGGTCGCTGGTCGCGAGGTTCACGACGAAGGCGTCGGGCAGGGGATTTTGCGGGAGAGTTGCGATCACTTCATCGATGCCGCCCGTCCGACCGAGCTCCGCGAGCGCCGCATCGCGGGAAATGAAGCGCACGGAGCGCACGCCGCGCGCTCCCTTTAGGCGGACCTCGACCGCGGCGGCCTCGGCTCTTGCGGCGTCTTTCGCCAGGAAGACGGTAAGTTGCGGGTCGACCGGGACCCTGTGAGACAGGGACTCGAGGTTCGCGAGTATGCAGTAGACCCCGACCGGCAGGGCGAGCGCGACCCCGATCGCCAGTACGTTGAGTGTGGTCGCGAGCGGCGCCCTCGCCAGTCGAGCGCTGGTGTGTGCGAGGCTCAGCCGGTGGTGCTGAAACCACGCTCTCATTGGAGCCTGCCGTGATCGAGCGTCAAGACGCGCTTGCGATACTTGCCGATCAGCTGCTGGTCGTGCGTCGCCACCAGCACGGTGACTCCAACCTGGTTGAAGGCGCTGAACATCTCCATGATCTCGTCGGCGTACGCCGCATCCAGGCTGGCGGTGGGTTCATCGGCCAGGAGAATCGCAGGACGGTTGACCACCGCACGCGCGACGCACAGGCGCTGCTGCTCGCCGCCTGACAGCGCCACCGGGTTCGCCTTTTCGCGCGTGAGAAGCCCGACTTTGTCGAGGGCTGCGCGTGCGCGCCTCGCGGCCTCGCGATAGGGCTGTCCCGTCACGATCAGCGGCAGCATGACGTTGTCGAAAACGCTTCTATCGTAGAGCAGCTTTTGTCCCTGAAACACCAGCCCCAGATTGCGCCGCAAGTAGGGTATGGCCGAGGAGCGCATCTTCGAAACGTTCTGGCCGTTGACCAGAACCGTGCCGCCGTTGGCTCGCTCGATGGCGGCGATCAGGTTGAGGAGGGTCGTCTTGCCGGCTCCGGAGTGTCCGGTGAGATACAGCATCTCCCCCGCCTCAACCGAGAAGCTGACCGCCTTCAGCGCTTCGAACCCGCCCGGATAGCGCTTGCTGACTTGATGGAACGAGATGATTGCCACGCGGCCGATGCCCGATCAGGTAAGCTCAGCCGAGAAGCGCGGCGGCGAATTCATCTGCGGCGAACGGGCGCAAGTCTTCTGCGCTCTCGCCGACGCCGAGAAACCTGAGCGGAATAGGCTTCCGTGCTCGCGCCAGCGCGATCGCGCACACCATGCCGCCCTTGGCCGTGCCGTCCAGCTTGGTGAGTATCAGGCCCGTGAGGCCAAGCGCGTCGTCGAAAGCCGTGACCTGGTTGATCGCGTTCTGACCCGTACCGGCGTCGAGCACCAGCCATGTCTCGTGCGGGGCGCCCGGCTCGGCCTTGGCGATGACGCGCTTGATCTTGCTGAGCTCCTCCATGAGGTGCACCTGCGTCGGCAGGCGTCCTGCCGTGTCGGCGATCACCACGCCGGTGCCGCGCGCCCGCGCAGCCGAGATGGCGTCGAACACCACTGCCCCCGCATTGCCGCCCGATTGAGCGACGACCGCGACCTGGGCCCTTTCGCCCCAGGCGACAAGCTGATCGCGTGCCGCCGCGCGAAAGGTATCGCCCGCAGCGAGCAGCACCGAGCGGCCCTGCTCCAGAAAATACTTTGCGAGCTTGCCGGCCGATGTCGTTTTCCCTGCGCCGTTGACCCCTGCGAGCATGATGACGCAGGGTTTCTCGTCGGGCAATTCAAGGGGACGCTCGAGCGGCGAGAGCAGCTCGACGAGTATAGTGCGCAGCACCGATCTCAAGTCCCCGGCCGTGGCCGCGTCGCCTGCGCGTTCGCGCAGCCGGGCCAGCAGGAACCGCGTCGCCTCCACTCCCGCGTCGCCTGCGAGCAGCGCCGTTTCGATTTCCTCGTACAGGGCCTCATCGATCGCGCGGTCGCCGAACAGACCCGAGAGCCGCGCGCGAGTCCTGGCGAGCCCTTGGGTGAGGCGAGCTGTCCAGGAGCTTTCACTAGCAGTTTCCGAAGGTGCTTCGACCATGGTCGGCAAGAATGACGGAGCCAAACCGCTATAGAATAGCGACGTCGGATTCTAGCATCGTCGCGATGGACTCCCGCCTGCTTGCTGTCATTCTCGCCGCGCTTGCGCTCGCTCCGGCAGCGCGGGCCGAGCCGCGCGAGGCCACTCTCGCGAACGGATTGCGTCTTGTCGTCAAGGAGGACCATCGTGCGCCGACCGTAGTACAGCAGGTCTGGTATCGGGCCGGCTCGATGGACGAGTCGCCCGGCACGACCGGCGTCGCGCATGTCCTCGAGCACATGATGTTCAAGGGTACTCGGGGTGTCGGGCCAGAGGAATTCTCCCGGCTCGTCGCCGGGGCGGGCGGGCGGGACAACGCTTTCACATCGACCGACTACACCGTCTATCACGAACAGGTCCATCGCGACCGCCTGCCGTTCGTGATGCGCCTCGAGGCGGACCGCATGGCGAATCTCATGATTCGTCCGGTGGAATTCGCGCGGGAGATCAAGGTCGTCATGGAAGAGCGCCGCCTGAGCACCGAAGACCAGCCGCGCGCCTTGCTCGACGAGACTCTGCTCGCGACGGCGTTCTCGGCTCACCCCTATAAGTGGCCGACCATCGGGTGGATGCAGGATCTTCAAAACATGACCTGGAAGGACGCACTCTCGTGGTACCAGAACTGGTACGCGCCGAACAACGCGACGGTCGTTGTGGTCGGCGACGTCGATCCCGAGCAGGTGATCGCTTGGGCGAAGCGCTACTACGGGCCGCTCGCGCGCAAGCCGATTCCGGCGCGCAAGCCGCAGTCGGAGCCGGAGCAGAGAGGCATGAAGCGGGTCATCCTCAAGGCCCCAGCCGAGCTGGCCTATGTGCGCTTCGGTTACAAGGCGCCGGCCCTCCGTGACCCGGCAACGGACTGGGAACCGTTCGCGATCGCCGTTCTGGTAAAAGTGCTGGGGGGCAACGACGCGGCCCGGCTGAACCAGGTTCTCGTGCGTGAGCGCCGCATCGCCACCTCCGCCGGCGCAGAGTACGAGCTCCTCTCGCGCGGTCCGGGAATGGTGCTTCTGAACGCCGCCGCGGCGCAGGGACACGCCAGGGGCGAGCTCGAGTCGGCGCTGCGCGAGCTCGTCGCAGGCGTCGCCGCACAGGGCATCACTGCTGAGGAGCTGCAACGCGCCAAAGTCCAGCTTCTCGCACAGTTCATGTACCGCAGGGATTCATTCTTCGCCCAGGCAATGGAGATCGGCGAGCTGGAATCGAGCGGCTTGTCCTTTCGCGACGCGGACCGCATCCCCGAGCGGTTCAAGTCGATCACGGCCGAACAGGTCCAGAGCGTCGCCGCGAAGTACCTCGTCGACGACGGCCTGACCGTGGCGGTTCTCGATCCCCAGCCCCTGGCCCGAAGGGCGCCCGCGCCCGCCGCCCCGGCCGCCGCCCATTGACCATGAATCCATCATTGTCTGCCATCCTGACGTTGCTGCTTCTGGCCGCGGCCCCGGCAGATGCGCGCGTACAGATCGAACACTGGACCACGCAGTCGGGTGTACGCGTGTATTTCGTCGAGACCCGCGCCCTGCCGATCGTCGATGTCGCAGTCGAGTTCGCGGCCGGAAGCGCCTATGACCCGCGCGAGCGCGCGGGCCTGGGCCAGCTCACGCTGACCTTGCTGAAAGGCGGTTCCGCGCGCTTTTCCGAAGCCGACATGGATCGGCGAATCGCCGATGCGGGCGCGCAGCTGCGCGATGACTTCGACCTCGATCGAGCCGGCTTCGCCTTGAGGACCCTGTCTTCCGAGGCCGAGCGCAAACTGGCCGTGGACACGCTCGCCGACATGCTGCTGTCACCGCGCTTCGCGAACGAGGTCTTTGAGCGCGAAAAGGCGCGCGCTATCGCGAACGCCGCCGAGGCCGAAACCCAGCCGGATCACATCGCCGAGAAGCGCCTGTACGCGCTCATGTACCCGTCGCACCCTTATGGGTCGACCGCAACGCCCGCCACGCTCGCGACGATCACCCGGGAAGACGTCGAGCGCCACTATCGTGCCCGCTATCGGGCCGCGGGTGCCGCGGTGACGATCGTCGGCGACTTGAGTATCGATGCCGCAAAAAGTCTCGCCGAGCAGCTTACTGCGCGGCTTGCTCAGGGCGGCGAGGCCGCCCTCCCGGCGGCCTCGCCGCCCGCCACCGGAGAAACGGCGCGCGTGGCGCATCCCTCGGCGCAAAGCCACGTGGTTCTGGGCGAGGCTGCTTTGACTCGCGACGATCCCGACTATTTTCCGTTGCTGGTGGGTAACTACATCCTGGGCGGCGGTGGATTCGCGTCGCGGCTCATGACCGAAGTGCGCAGCAAGCATGGCCTCGCCTACAGCGTCTACAGCTATTTCTACCCTTACGCGCAGCGCGGCCCGTTCCAGGTCGGGTTGCAGACGCGCCGCGACCAGGCGAACGAGGCGCTCAAGCGCGTTCAGGGAGTGATCGCGGAATTCATGGCGCGAGGGCCTACCGCGGCCGAGCTCAAAGCGGCGAAGCAGAGCCTCGTCGGCGGCTTCCCCTTGCGTATCGATACCAACCGCAAGCTTCTCGAGCAGCTGTCGACAATCGGTTTCTACAAGCTGCCGCTCGACTGGCTGGAGGCGTATCCGGCGCGGCTGGATGCGGTGACGCTCGATCAGATCCGCGGCGCCTTTGCCCGCCATATCGCTCCGGAAAAGCTGGCGGTCGTGATCGTCGGTGCGGCGGAATAGACGCAATACCGTCCGAATCATCGGCGGCCAATGGCGCAGCCGCATCCTCGAATTTCCTGACACCGCGGATCTGAGGCCGACGCCGGATCGCGTCCGCGAGACGCTTTTCAACTGGCTCGGCCAGGACTTGAGCGGCACAGCGTGCCTCGATCTGTTTGCGGGCAGCGGCGCGCTCGGATTCGAGGCCCTGTCGCGCGGCGCGGCTTCCGCCGTGATGGTGGAGAGGGATTCCGCGGCGTTGCGTTCTCTGCAGGAAAACGCGCAAAAACTCGGCGCCAGGAACCTGACTGTCGTGCGCGGCGATGCGCTAGAATTCGCCCGGGAAACGCGCGCGCGCTTCGACATCGTGTTCGTCGATCCGCCGTATCGCCTGGATCTTCAGGTCGCGGCGCTTGGTCTGGTGCGTGGTCTCCTGGCCGATGGCGGGCGCGTGTACGTCGAGGGCGAGGCCCATTTCGAAGTGCCGCGCGGCTGGACGGTCCTCAGGAAGTCGCGCGCAGGGAATGTGCACTTTCATCTCTTGACAGGTGGGATCGATGATCAAGGCGGTATACCCGGGAACGTTTGACCCGATCACGCTCGGGCACCAGGACCTCGTGCGGCGCGCTTCCGCGTTGTACGACAAAGTCGTCGTCGGTATCGCTGTCAGCGAGGCAAAGCGTCCCTTCTTTCCGCTCGAGGAGCGCATCCGCCTCGCGCGCGAGGTCCTGAAACCCTACAAGAACGTGAGCATCGAGGGCTTCAGGGGCCTGCTCATGGATTTCGTGCGGACGCAGAAAGCACAGGTCATCCTGCGGGGTCTGAGGGCGGTGTCGGATTTCGAGTACGAATTCCAGATGGCCGGGATGAACCGCAATCTCTATCCGGAAATCGAGACCGTGTTCCTGACGCCCGCCGAGCAATACCAGTTCATATCGGCTACGATCGTGCGCGAGATCGCAACGCTGGGCGGCGACGTGAGCAAGTTCGTCCAGCCGATTGTCGTCCGGGCGCTCGCACAAAGAGTGGGCAAGCGCGGGAAATAGCGCGCTTCAGGTCTGGCAGGTGGGGCAGTAGAAGCTGGATCGTTGCCCGAGGCGCGCCACCCGAATCCCTGTTCCGCAGACCCGGCAGGGAAGCGCCGCGCGGTCATAGACGTAGTAGTGCTGCTGGAAGTAGCCCGAGCTGCCGTCGGAATGCACAAAATCGCGCAGACTCGATCCGCCGGCGGCGATCGCGGCCGCCAAGGTTTCCCTCACCGCATCCACCAGTCGAGCACAGCGCGCGCGCGACAGACGTTTAACGCTCACGCGCGGATGGATGCCCGCTCTGAACAGGCTTTCGTTCGCGTATATGTTCCCGACGCCGACGACAACAGCGGCGTTCATCAGCAGCTGCTTGATGCCGGCGTCGCGGCCGCGCGTGATCCCGTGGAGAAAGTCCGGGGAAAACTCCTCGCTGAGGGGCTCGACGCCGAGCCGCGCCAGCAGCGGATGGCGGGAGGCATCACCACGGCTCCAAAGAACCAGGCCGAAGCGGCGCGGGTCGCGCAATCGCAGGGCGGCGCCGCCAAACACCAGATCCACATGATCGTGCTTACGGGGAGCTGACTGAGGGTCGATCACGCGCAGGCTCCCCGACATGCCGAGGTGCACGATGAGCGAGCCCGCCTCGCTTTCGAACAACAGGTACTTGCCGCGCCGTCGCAGCCGCTCGACCCGCTGGCCGACCACTACGCGTGCGATATTGCGCGGCACGCGTTGCCGCAGGTTGGGATTGCGCACGGTGATGCCCGTGATGGTTTTCCCGACCACGAACGGCTCGATGCCGCGACGGGTGATCTCGACTTCCGGAAGCTCTGGCACGAAGGGAACTCGGCGTTCTTGTCTCGCCTCTCAAATATACCTAAACTAGCCCCACTCGACAGCAAGCATTCTCATGTTCAATCCAAAGCTCGGCTTATTCTCCTTCTCGGGCGCCTCGCGCCTGCTCGCCGCCGCGGCGTTCGCCCTGCTTGCCGGGTGCGCGTCGACCCCCCCACAACCGAGCGCTCCAGGAGGCGAACCGCAGGAAGAATCCGACTCGGACGCCGGCTCCGGCGACGTTCAGGCGATCGCCCCCGAGCCCGAGAATCGCTCGGCGTATCCCGATCAGGAGCTCACGGAGAACCTCCTCTACAACTACCTGTTTGCCGAGATAGCCCTCCAACGCGGCAACGTGGCCCTGGCCGCGCAAGCGTACGTCGATCTCGCCAAGCGCACCCGCGACCCGCGCATTGCGCGGCGCGCGACCGAGGTTGCATCGTTCGCGGGCATGAACAACGCGGCGATCGACGCCGCGACGATCTGGCACGAGGCCGATCCGGATTCGACGCGCGCCCTAGAAGCTCTCGCGGGAAGACTGGTCGCCGTCGGCCGCTACGACGAAGCGCTGCCTTATCTCAAGGGACTGCTGGCCGGCCCGGGCGGCGACCCGGTGAATCGATTCGCGCTGCTTCCCCGCATGCTGGCCACCGCTCAGGACAAGCAGGCCGCGCTCAGGCTGACGCAGAATCTTGCCGCGGATTACCCCAAGCTTCCGGAGGCGAACTTCGCCGTGGCGCGAATGGCGACGAGCGCCGGTGACGATCGACTCGCGCTAGACGAAATCCGAAAGGCGAGAAAACTGCGGCCCGAGTCTGAACCGGCGGTTCTGCTCGAAGCGCAGCTCCTGCAAAAGACTTCGGCGGATCAGGCCACCGCGGTCCTGGCCGACTATCTTCAGAATTATTCCCAGGCGCGGGAAGCACGCCTCGCATATGCGAGAGCTCTGGTCGCGCAAAAGCGCTTCAATGAAGCCCGTGCCGAGTTCCAGAAGTTGATGACCGCGCTACCGGACAGCACCGACATGGCTTTCGCGGTGGCGCTCCTCTCGCTGCAACTCAAGGATTACGACTCGGCGCAGAGATACCTTGAAGGCCTGCTCAGCACCTCGTACCGTGACAAGGACGGCGTGCGCCTGTACTTGGGCCAGATCGCCGAGGAACGGAAGGACTATCCCGGGGCGCTTAAGTGGTACGGCGAGGTGGGCGAGGGCGAGCAGTACGTTCAGGGGCAGATCCGCTACGCCCAGGTGCTGGTCAAGCAGGGCAAGCTCGATGACGCACGGGCACGCCTGCAACAGGCGGCCGCGAAGAGCAGCCAGCAGCGCGTTCAGTTGATCCTCGCCGAGGCGCAGCTCCTGCGCGACGCCAACCAGTCCAAGGCCGCGTTCGACCTTGTCGGCCAGGCGCTCGATCGCGCTCCGAACAACCCCGATCTGCTCTACGACTATGCCATGCTCGCGGAGAAGGTGGAGCGCGTCGACATTCTCGAGTCTTCTCTGCGCAAACTGATCGAGATACGCCCCGAGAACGCGCACGCCTACAACGCGCTCGGCTATTCCCTCGCCGACCGCAACGAGCGCCTGCCCGAGGCGCAGGACCTGATCGAGAGGGCGCTCAAGCTTGCTCCCGACGATTCTTTCATCATCGACAGCATGGGCTGGGTGTTGTACCGGAGGGGCCAGCTGAAGGATTCGCTCGCCTACCTGCGGCGCGCCTACGCCGGGCGACCCGACCCCGAGATCGCCGCCCACTTGGGCGAAGTGCTCTGGGCGCTGGGCGAGCGCTCCGAGGCGGAGCGCGTCTGGGGTGATGCCAGGAAGGAAAGCCCCGACAACGAAACGCTCGCCAATACCATCAAGCGCCTCAGGCGCTGATCCCTTCGTGGTCCGGTTCGCGCTCTGCGCCGCAGCGGCAGCCATCCTCGGCGCATGCGCGACGTTGCCCGAACCCGGGCGAGCGCCGCCCGGCGGGTTCGAGCTGTCCGGCCGCGTCGCGGTTCGCCACGCCAGGGACTCGGGGTCGGCACGGATTTTCTGGCGTCACTCGGATGACGCCGACGAGCTGCTCATCACGTCTCCGGTCGGCCAGGGCATCGCGCGCATCAGCCGCGAGGGCGGCCGGTTCCGGCTCGTGACCGGGGACCAGAAGGAGTATCGTGCCGCCGACGCGGAGAGCCTCACCGACGAAGCGCTCGGCTGGCGGCTCCCCCTCTCCGGCCTGCCGGATTGGGTGCAGGCACGCGCGAGCCCCGACCGGCCTGCGGAGGTGACCGGCCGCGCGGGCGAGGGCCTGGAGATCCGGCAGGATGGCTGGCGGGTCACCTACGACGAGTTCCGGGACGGCAGGCCGTTTCGGATGCGGCTGTCGCGAGATGACGTCGAGATTCGCCTGGTCGTGGATCAATGGGCAAAGTAGATCCCTGGAGCCGTCGCTACCCCGCGCCTGCAAAACTGAATCTGTTCTTGCACGTCGTCGGCCGGCGGCCCGACGGGTACCACTTGCTGCAGACCGCTTTCCGGCTGATCGACCTCCGCGACTGGTTGCGCTTCATCCCGCGCGAGGACGGCCAAATCAAGCTCGCGCGCGCGATTCCAGGAATCCCCGAGAGCGACAACCTCACGGTGCGCGCAGCGCGCCTGCTTCAGGCCGAGGGCGAAGCGCGCGCGGGTGTCGAGATCGAGCTCGAGAAAAACATCCCGATCGGCGGGGGCTTGGGCGGGGGCAGCTCCGATTGCGCAACCACGCTTGCGGCGCTGAACCGTCTCTGGGGGCTGGACCTGCCCAAGGACAGGCTCGCAACTCTGGCGCTTGGGCTCGGGGCGGACGTTCCGTTCTTCTTGTTCGGCGGAAATGCATTCGGCGAGGGCGTCGGCGAGCGTCTGACGCCGCTCGAGTTGCCCAAGGCGTGGTACGTGCTGCTGGTGCCTCCCGTCAGGGTGTCTACGCCTGCGATTTTCGCCTCGCCCGAATTGACACGAAATTCGAAAACCATCAAAATATCAGGCTTTTCCGCCGGTTTCGGGAGGAACGATCTCGAGCCGGTAGTGTGTCGGCGCCATCCGGAAGTGGCGGCGCATCTCGAATGGCTCAGACGATTCGGTGATGCCCGCATGAGTGGGTCTGGCGCATGTGTATTCGCCGAATTTGCGGCCGAGCGCGAGGCGCGGTCGGTCCATTCCAAGATGCCCGCGGACATGCGCGGCTTGGTCGTGCGGGGGTTGGATCGCCAGCCGCTCGCAGCGCTCTTGGAGAACGAGTAGCGCTTGGGGAGTCGCCAAGCTGGTTAAGGCAGCGGATTTTGATTCCGCCATACGAGGGTTCGAATCCTTCCTCCCCAGCCATGATAGGCGGCACTGAGTCGAAACTGAGTCGCAACTGAGTCGAAACTGAGTCGCCGCTGAGGGCGTCCATGCGGAACCGGAAAGGGCGTCGAGCCGCTTCGTGCGGCTAATTTTTTGCAGCGGGGCCAACGAGCCCCAGGAATCACTGCTACTCTCGAGCAAAGCGCATGGCCTACGAAAGCCTGATGGTGTTCACCGGGAACGCCAACCCGCTGCTCGCGCACGCGGTGGTGCGGAGGCTGAACATCCCGCTCGGCCATGCGACCGTGGGCAAGTTCTCCGACGGAGAGGTCATGGTGGAGCTGCTGGAGAACGTGCGCGGCAAGGACTGCTTCGTGCTGCAGTCGACCTGCGCGCCGGCGAACGACAGCCTGATGGAGGTGCTGTTGATCGTGGATGCGCTGAAGCGCGCCTCCGCGGCGCGCGTGACCGCCGCGATACCCTATTTCGGGTATGGCCGCCAGGACCGGCGGCCGCGCTCGGCGCGCGTGGCGATCAGCGCGAAAGTGTCGGCGAACATGCTTCAGGCATCGGGAGTGGATCGCGTGCTGACGATGGACCTGCACGCCGACCAGATCCAGGGATTTTTCGACGTGCCCGTCGACAACGTCTACGCGGCCCCGGTTCTGCTGGGAGACGTGTGGAAGCACCAGTACGAGAATCTGCTGGTCGTGTCGCCGGACGTGGGCGGCGTGGTGCGGGCGCGCGCGATGGCGAAGCGCCTGGAGTCGGACTTGGCGATCATCGACAAGCGCCGTCCCCAGCCGAACGTGTCCGAGGTGATGAACGTGATCGGCGACGTGAAAGGCCGCAGCTGCGTGATCATGGACGACATCGTCGACACCGCGAATACCCTGTGCAAGGCGGCGCAGGCGCTGAAGGAGGAAGGCGCGGCACGGGTGGTCGCATATTGCACGCACCCGGTGCTCTCTGGAGGGGCGGTGGAACGCATCGCCGAGTCGCAGATGGACGAACTGGTGGTGACGGACACGATTCCGCTGTCGAAGGCGGCCCAGACGTGCAGCAAGATACGGGTGCTCTCGGTGGCGGGGCTGCTCGCCGAGACGATTCTGCGCATCAGCAACGAGGATTCGGTCAGCTCTTTGTTCATGGAATAGATTTTCAACGCGGCGCCTGGTCGCGGGCGCCGCTTAAACGAGCAAGGGGGCACACCCCCTTGCTGATCCCCTAAGCCAGCTGGCGCAGGGAACAAACTAGGAGAGGCAACATGGCAATCGAAGTGGTAGCGCAAACACGCAAGGTGCAAGGAAGGGGTGCGAGCCGCCGCCTGCGCCACGGGGGGAAGGTCCCCGGGATTCTCTACGGCGGCAAGGCGGAACCGGTGAACATCGAGCTCGATCAGAACTCGCTGTTCCACCAGCTGCTCGACGAGAAGTTCCATGCGTCCATCCTCACGCTCGCCCTGGACGGCGCGAAGCAGGAGGTATTGCTGCGGGCGGTCAACATGCATCCGTGGAAGTCCGAGGTGCAGCACATCGACTTTCAGCGGGTATCGGCCGACCAGAAGATACACATCAAGGTGCCGCTGCACTTCGTGAATGCCGAGAAATCGCCGGCGATCAAGGAGCAGGGCGGCCTCATCACCCACGTTCTGAACGATATCGACATCCGCTGCCTGCCTGCGGACCTGCCTGAATTCATCCAGGTGGATCTGTCGCAAATCTCGATCGGCCACTCGATCCACGTGCGCGATGTGGCGTTCCCCAAGGGAGTCGAGCTGGCGCTGGGGGGCAACGAGAATCCGACCGTGGCCTCGGCGCAGATCCCGAAGGCGGCGATCGCCGAGGAGGAAGCCGCAGCCGCTGCCGCCGCGGCCGTGAGCGTCGAAGGCGTGGCCGCGCCCGCCGAAGCGGTGCCTGCCGCCGCCGACGTGCCGACAGTCAAGCAGAAGGCGCCCGAGGCTGCACCGGCCGCCGACGACAAGGGCGGCAAGGGCGGCAAGGGCGAGAAGGCCGACAAGGGCGACAAGAAGTAGCGCTCAACCCGCCTCGGAGAAAAGGGCGCGGGAATTTCCGCGCCCTTTTTGTATCCATCCATGATCAAACTCATCGCGGGCCTCGGCAATCCGGGCAGGAATCACGAACGCGACCGGCACAACGTCGGTTTCTGGTTCGTGTCGCGCCTCGCGGCTGGTGAGCGCGTCGAGCTGAAGCCGGTCGCGAAGTATCACGGGCAGGTCGGCAAGCTCGCGCGGCCCGGCGGCGAGCTCCGTTTCGTGCTTCCCCAGACCTTCATGAACCTTTCCGGCAAGTCCGTGGGAGCGCTCGCGCGCTTCTACAAGATCCTCCCGGAGGAAGTGCTGGTGGTGCACGACGAGCTCGACTTTCCTCCCGGAACGGCAAAGCTCAAGCTCGGCGGGGGCGTGGCGGGCCACAACGGGCTCAAGGACATCGCCGCGCAGCTCGGCAGCCCCGGGTTCTGGCGCCTGCGCATCGGCATCGGCCATCCGGGCGACAAGGACCTGGTGGCCGACTATGTGCTCAACTCGCCTTCGTCCGCCGATCGCGATCTGATCGAGGCGGCGCTCGTGCGCTGCATGGACGTGTCGCGGCTGCTGCTGGACGGCGACATGCAGGCGGCGATGCTCAAGCTGCACACGGGTTCCTGATGTCGCTCAAATGCGGAATCGTTGGATTGCCCAACGTCGGCAAGTCGACCCTCTTCAACGCGTTGACCAAGGCCGGAATCGCCGCGGAAAACTATCCCTTCTGCACCATCGACCCGAACGTCGGTATCGTCGAAGTGCCCGATCCTCGTCTATCGCAGATCGCGGCGATCGCAAAGCCGGCGAAAGTCATCGCCGCGGCAGTCGAGTTCGTCGATATCGCGGGACTCGTCGCGGGCGCGTCCAAGGGCGAAGGGTTGGGCAACCAGTTTCTCGCCAACATCCGCGAGTGCGACGCGATTGCGCACGTGGTGCGCTGCTTCGAAGATCCGAACGTCGTGCACGTCGCAGGAAAGATCGATCCCGTTTCCGATATTGAAACCATCAACACCGAGCTCGCGCTCGCCGATCTGGCGACGGTGGAAAAGGCCTACGCTCGCTACGGCAAGGTGGCGAAGACCGGCGGGGACAAGGAAGCGCAGCGCATCGTCGCGGTGCTCGACAAGGTGCGCCCGGTGCTCGACGAGGCGCGACCCGCGCGCAGCGTAGCGTTGTCGAAGGAAGAGCTGTCGGTGCTGAACCCCTTCTTCCTGTTGACCGCGAAGCCGGCGATGTACGTGGCCAACGTCTCCGAGCACGGCTTCGGAGGCAACCCGCTGCTTGCGAAAGTCGAGGAATACGCGAAGCGCGAAGGTTCGCCGGTGGTGCCGATCTGTGCCGCGGTCGAGGCGCAGATCGCCGACCTGCCGGACGAAGACAAGCAGATCTTTCTCGCCGACATGGGAATGAAGGAGGCGGGCCTCGATCGCCTGATCCGCGCCGGTTACGCGTTGCTCGGGCTCCAGACCTTCTTCACCGCCGGGCCGAAGGAAGTGCGCGCGTGGACCGTGCAGGTCGGCGCCACCGCGCCTCAGTCGGCGGGCGTCATCCACACCGACTTCGAGCGCGGCTTTATCCGCGCCGAGGTGGTCGCGTACGGCGACTACGTCGCGCGCGGAGGCGAGCAGGGCGCGAAAGAAGCGGGCAAGCTGAGGCTGGAAGGAAAGGACTACGTCGTGCGCGACGGCGACGTGATGCACTTCAGGTTCAACGTCTGAATCATCTATCTCGTTGCCCGGCGTGCTATGTCCCCCATTTCTTGAGATACAGAGCGTACTTCTCGTTCCATCCGGGTGTGCCGAATGCCCCTCCGCTCTGGTGCGTCAGGCAAACCGGCCAGGTCCCTAGACGCAATCCCTTTTCGCTCGCGCTCCGGCAGAAATCCATGTCGTAGAAGTGGAAGTCGAAAAGCGGGTCGAACAGGACCCCCTTGAGGGTCAAGGGAGCTTTCCTGGCGGCGAGAAACACACCGTCCAAGAGCTTGCATTCCGCCGGAACGGAACCGAAGAAACTGATATCGCCAAAGGGATGCGTGCCGTGAGCAACGCTTCCACTGAGGTTGCGTTTCTCATCCCACGTGTATTTGGAATCTACGAATGCCCAGGCGGGCTGATTCGCTACTCTGCGACGATTGCCCGCTACGCCGATCACATCGAACGCCGCGCAACCTTCCGCTACCCGATCACCGAGGAAATAGTCGTCGATCCATACGTCGTCGTGGACGAAGACGAGTATTTCGGCCGGGTCCTGCGAGAGGATGCGCGCATTGAAGATCTCCGGCAGCCCGCGGCCGTTTGCGAAAGCGACGCGCGGAACCAGCCGGACGTCATGCGAGAGGCGTCTGAGCGACAACCCCAGAGCTGATCTTTCCCAGAAGTCGTTTTCCCGCAGCCTGGTGGCGCTAACGATTTCTATCATGAGAAACCATCGACCACCTCACGCCGGGATGTGAAGCGCGACTACCGGTCGACGCCACCCATGCAAAGATATTTCACGACGAGATAGTCCTCGATGCCGTACTTCGAGCCTTCGCGCCCGATGCCCGATTCCTTCACTCCTCCGAAGGGCGCGACCTCGTTGGCGACGATGCCGGTGTTGATGCCGACGATGCCGTACTCGAGTGCCTCGGCGACGCGCCACATGCGGTTGAGGTCGCGGCCGTAGAAGTATGATGCGAGCCCGAACTCGGTGTCGTTTGCGAGTCGGATCGCTTCCTTCTCGTCCTTGAAGCGGAACAGCGGCGCCACCGGGCCGAAAGTCTCTTCCTTGGTCACCTTCATCGTCGTGTTGACGTTGGCGAGCACAGTCGGCTCGAAAAAGGTGCCACCGAGTGCGTGGCGCTTGCCACCGGCCAGCAGTTTCGCCCCTTTGGCGATGGCGTCCGCGACGTGCTCTTCGACCTTTTTCACCGCGGCCTCTTCGATCAGCGGCCCCTGCACGACGCCGGGCTCCATGCCGTTGCCCACCTTCATCGCTTTCACCTTTTCGGTGAGCTTCGCGGCGAAAGCATCGTAGACCTTGTCCTGGACCAGCAGCCGGTTTGCGCATACGCAGGTCTGGCCCGTGTTGCGGTACTTGGAGGCGAGCGCGCCGTCCACGGCGGCGTCGAGGTCGGCGTCGTCGAACACGATGAACGGGGCGTTGCCGCCGAGCTCCATCGAGGTCTTCTTCACCGTCTTCGAGCACTGCTCGAGGAGGATCTTGCCGACGGCGGTCGAGCCGGTGAAGGTGATCTTGCGGACAATGGGGTTGGACGTCATCTCGCCGCCGATGGCCGATGAGCCGCCGGTCACCACGCTAAAGACGCCCTTGGGGATCCCGGCGCGCTCGCCGAGCTCGGCCATCGCGAGCGCCGAGTACGGCGTCATGGTTGCGGGCTTGAGCACCATGGTGCAGCCGGCCGCGAGCGCGGGGCCGGACTTGCGCGTGATCAT